>SWCD01000798.1_pt1 | contig 15122 bp, 13 predicted proteins | sample 4693011 | NCBI WGS metagenome assembly SWCD01 (sample SAMN10267278, study PRJNA491770) | bioreactor metagenome | isolation source: DHS bioreactor inoculated with marine | place: Japan: Omine Ridge, Nankai Trough | reverse complement strand
CACCGAGGAGCTTGAAGACCAGCTTGCTGACGGCACCCTTGATATTGCCGTGCACAGTGCCAAGGATATGCCTTCCTTACTTCCTGACGGTTTTGAGCTTATCGCTTTTACTGATCGCGAGAAGGCCAATGATGTGGTGGTAAGCCATAACCCAGACCTGTCCTTGGAAGATACCGGTAAAAAAATAGTTCTCGGCACCTCTTCTGTGCGACGCCGGGCTCTGCTCGCCCTTCACTATCCCCATATTGAGACCGTGGATATCCGCGGCAACCTCCAGACCCGTATTAAGAAGATGAAAGAAGGCCTCTGCGACGGCATTTTACTGGCCTATGCCGGCGTGCACCGCATGGAATATGAGGACCTGATTGTTCACACCTTTCCCGAGGAGCAGTTTGTGCCTCCAGTGGGCCAGGGCTGTGTGGCCATTGAAGCGGCCGGCGGACTCAGCGCTGAGAAAAGAGAGCTGGTTCGCTCCTGCCTCAATAATGCCGACAGCGAGGCGCGTCTTTTGGCAGAACGCGGTTTTCTGCGCAAGCTTGAGGGTGGTTGTTCCATTCCGGCCTTTGCCCTGGCCAACCTTAATGGCGATGAGCTGACTTTAACAGCGGGTCTTGTCAGCCTTGATGGCCAGAAGAAAATCAGTGCCACCCAAAGCGGCCCCAAGTCTGAGGCCCAGCGCATCGGTACAGAGCTTGGTGCCAAGATTTTGGCTGATGGTGCCAAGGAGTTACTGGCGGAGATTCGTAGTCTGCAGGCGGAAGAAGGCACCTAACTACCATGGCCTGTTGACATCTGTTCAACGTTTCTCCAGACATCCTTGGGGCAGACTCAGGCCCGGCTCCTAAAAGACCAGTGATCGTTCCCTGAGCCTGTCGAAGGGTGAGGTCAGAATAGGGAACAAATGAAAAACATTCTTGATTTTGATCGGCGCCATATCTGGCACCCCTACACCTCTATGAAAGATCCTCTGCCTGTTTATGAGGTAGAGTCGGCCTCGGGTGTGCGTTTGCGACTTGCTGATGGCCGTGAACTCATCGACGGCATGTCATCTTGGTGGGCGGCCATTCACGGCTATAACCACCCTGTTCTTAATGAAGCCTTGGCCAAGCAGAGCACCAAGATGGCCCATATCATGTTTGGCGGTATTACGCACAGGCCTGCGGTGGAACTGGCTGAAACTCTTATCCGTCTCACCCCTGCACACTTAGAGCGTATCTTTCTTGCTGATTCCGGTTCGGTTTCCGTTGAGGTAGCCATTAAGATGGCCTTGCAGTATTGGCAGGCCAAAGGTCAAAGCAATAAAAACAGGCTGCTCACCATCCGCGGCGGCTACCACGGCGATACCTTTGGGGCCATGGCTGTCTGCGACCCGGAAAACGGCATGCATCACATTTTTCAAGGTGTCTTGCCCCAGCATCTTTTTGCACCCCGGCCCAGTTGTACTTTTGATGGCTCCTGGGACGAGGCAGATCTTGACGCCTTTAGCGCACTCATGGAAAAACATCATACTGAGCTTGCTGCGGTGATTATGGAACCCGTGGTCCAGGGTGCCGGAGGCATGTATTTCTATCATCCCCACTATTTATCCGGGGTGCGAGATCTTTGTGACCAGTACGATGTGCTGCTTATTTTAGATGAGATCGCCACCGGTTTTGGCCGATCCGGTACCTTGTGGGGTTGCGATCACAGTGGTGTCACGGCGGATATCATGTGTCTGGGTAAGGCTATTACCGGCGGTTATATGACCCTGGCTGCCACTTTAGCCACAGCTGATGTGGCTGACACCATCTCCAGCGGTGACCCTGGCCTCTTTATGCACGGCCCCACCTTCATGGCCAACCCTCTGGCCTGCGCTGTGGCTCAGGCCTCCATCAAGCTTTTGGTTGACAGCCCCTGGCAGGAGCGCCTTGCCAAGATCGCCGCCACCCTTGAACTTGAACTTGCCCCGTGCCGGGATTGCTCTTCGGTGCGTGATGTCCGGATTCTGGGAGCTATTGGTGTGGTGGAGATGAAAGAGGCGGTGGATGTTGCTCTCCTCCAAAAGCAGTTTGTTGAACGCGGTGTCTGGGTTCGCCCCTTTGGTCGCCTAGTCTATGTCATGCCCCCTTACATCATTGAGCAGAGTGATCTTGAGCAGCTCGCCCGGGCCCTTGTCGATGTGATACAGGGGATCGGCTAGCCGGCATCCGTCTCCATTCAAAACCTTTTCCCTTATTTCAATACCTATTTTCTGTTGACAGCTGGCCAAATCGATGGTCTGGTAACACGAAATTTAAATGAGTGTTACGGAGTTGTGTGTGTTGGACACAATGCTTTCTTGTTTGGTGAATTTTCATCAATGGAGAAAATAATGGAAAAAAAACAAATACGCATTTTTGGTATAGCAGCCCTTCTTGTTGCTTCCTCATCCCCGGCCATGGCCCATTTTGGCATGGTCATCCCTTCGGCAAATATTGTTAAGCCAGAAAAAAAGAGTGTGGAGGTCTCCCTCTCTTTTTCCCATCCTTTTGAAATGATCGGTATGGACCTGGCCAAACCAGACGCCTTTTATGTGGTTTCTGACGGCAAGCGCCAGGACTTACAGCCATCGCTTAAAAAGACCGAGGTTATGGAGCACCAGGCCTGGCAAACTTCCTACAAGATTAGGCGGCCCGGGGTCTATCAGTTTGTTATGGAACCAAGGCCCTACTGGGAGACGGCCGAAGATCTGTCTATCATCCATTACACCAAGACCATTGTTGCAGCGTACGGGGCAGATGTTGGTTGGGACAAACCGGTTGGCTTACCCGCCGAGATCGTCCCTCTACTCAGACCATTCGGTAACTATGCAGGCAATAGTTTTAGTGGCCAGGTGTTGATAAACGGCAAACCTGTGCCCCAGGCCGAAGTTGAGGTGGAATATTACAATGAAGACGGGAAGTTGAAGGCCACCAGTGATTACCACATCACCCAGGTTGTCAAGACAGATAGCAGCGGAGTCTTTACCTTCAGCTGTCCGCGCTCTGGGTGGTGGGGGTTTTCAGCTTTAAGCGAGGCGGAGTACACTCTGCCTGACCCCAGTGGCAAGGAGAAGTCGGTGGAAGTCGGCGCGGTGCTCTGGATCTATATAGATCCATATATGGAAAAATAAGGGGTTTTGTGGGGCCGGAAAAAACAAAGGCCTGATGGATTGCTCCATCAGGCCTTATATATAAACGCTTAAAAAAGCGGTAAAATCTGGCTCCTCGGGAGGGACTCGAACCCCCGACAAGGTGATTAACAGTCACCCGCTCTACCAACTGAGCTACCGAGGAACGGGAAGTCAGAATGTGCTTATTTACACCATAGTGTGTGGTGCGTCAACACCTTGGCAGTGGGCAGCACAAAAAAAATGGCATTTTCGCCTTACCCGACCGATTGGCCCTGGGTAAGGCTCCATGCGCAATATATAAAAACAACCTGCCAAAAAGCAGATTGGTAGGAAACAAAAAAACTCTCGGGCACTTGATAAGCCGCTGTAGTTTCGTTCTTCCTTTCTATGGGGAAAGACAGTTGACCATCTTGATCCATGGTGTATAAAAAAGGACCAGTATGCTCAGGTGATGGCTCTTTTAATCGGTTCCCTTCGTCCCTGCAATATTTTTTTAACTTCTTGCCCAACATAACTTTTTATAGGTGCGTGGTGCGCTTCAACCTAGATGATGCTTCTAAGCCAATCTCCCTTTATATATCGTGATGCATCCTGGCTGGTAGTTTACAAGCCCTGCGGCCTGTCCAGCCATGCAGCGCATTCTGGCGATCTTGGCCTTGCTGAATGGCTGGAGCTGCACCATGGCCTCGCGGTCCATCTCTGCTCCCGGCTCGATAAAGAAACCAGTGGCTTGATCCTCCTGGCCCTTGATGCGCAGGCAAGCCAGCGGGCCCAGGCAATTCATCAAGAAAACCAGGCCAGCAAGGTTTATTATTTCATAAGCGATAAGAAGGCGCCTGCACAACGTTGGACATGCACAGACCCCTTGGATGGTAAACCATGCTCAACGTCTTTTGAGCTGAGAGAGTCGGGGCACGGCTACCATCTTTACCGGGCCCAAATAAGCAGGGGCCGTAAACACCAGATTCGCCGTCATGCCGCTGCAGGTGGAATACCTATCCTTGGCGACAACCTCTATGGCGGCACATCGTTTTCCCGCCTCTGCCTGCACTGCGCCGAACTCCATTGGCCTGAGCTGCCGCAACCTTTAATTATTGACCAACCGCTTTCTTTCTCTCGCCTTTTAAACGGAGCTGACACTCTTGAGGTTGGGGTTGCTGCAGCCTGTGAGCGACGCCTGCCCTTGCTCTCCTCCACCACCAATGCCATACGCTTAGTTCACCGTGGTGAGGTGGAAAGACGACCCTTTAGCATCGATCTTTTTGATCGCTACCTCTGTGTTACCGGCTACGACGAAAAGGTTTCCTCGGAACATTTGCAAGCCTCTTTGGCACCGGTGCTGGAGAGCCTTAGTCAGGAGTTGGGGTGCCTGGGTGGCGTGGTGCGCACAAACAGAAGGGACCCCCACCGCCGTACTCTTTTTACTGACATCATCAGCTGGGGTAAAGAGCCACCGGAAACGTTCTGGGTCCACGAGCACGACCTCAGTTTTCAGGTGGCCTTAAACAGCTCCCAGCATGTCGGTCTTTTTCTGGACCAGCGCGATTCCCGGCGTCGTATCTGGCAGAAGGCCAGGGGCAAAAGGGTTGCTAACCTCTTTGCCTTTACCTGCTCCTTTTCAGCTTTTGCGGTGCAGGCCGGGGCAGAGGTTGTTTTTTCAGTGGATCTGGCTGGGGGTAGCCTGGGACGTGGGAAGGTCAATTTAGAGGAAAATAACCTGGATCAGGAGGGGCGGGCGAAGTTCATCAAAGAGGATGTCCGCAAGTGGCTGGCCCGCCAGATCCGAAAAAAGGAAAATGATCCTAAAGCCTATGCCTACTGGGATGTAGCGATCTGCGATCCGCCGGTCTTTGCCTCGGCCGGTAAAGGCGCAACCTTTGCAGTGGAAAAGGAGTGGCACGATCTTGCTAAAAATATCCACAGCCTTCTCTCGCCGGGCGGGGTCGCTCTTTTTGCCAATAATCACAGTGCCGGCAGTTCTAAAAAATACCTGGCCCAGCTGCACGACGTTTTTGGCAAGGTAACCCAGCTAAAGTCGCCCTTTGATTTTCCTGCTATAGCTGACGAGCCGGAACATGTCCGCATCTTTTGGTGTGAAAAATAAGCAGGGCTCGCTTCGCCAAGCAAAATAGGGCTATAATGTTGAGCAGCACAGTTGCAAAGCGAGATAATGAGGAGACATTGCCATGAAGACAATTGACGACACCCACAGTAAAAGCATTGGCTATATTCTTTGGATCTTCGGTTTCACCGGCTCCCACCGTTTTTATTACGGCAAACCTATTTCCGGCACCATCTACTTGCTTACCCTTGGCCTTTTAGGCATAGGCTGGCTCATCGACCTGTTTTTGATTCCCTCCATGGACAGGGAGGCGGATTTACGATTTGAGGCAGGGGAAATTGACTACACAGTGGCCTGGATTCTCCTGACCTTTCTGGGAGTGCTCGGCATTCACCGAATGTATATGGGCAAGTGGCTCACAGGTATTTTATACTTTCTTACCGGTGCTCTTTTTGGCATAGGCTATCTCTATGATTTTTGGACGTTAAATAGCCAGATTTCGGAGTTGAACTCTCCATACGAATAGATCTTTTGCGGCAGCAAGTGCTGCTAGGATTCTTCTTTTGCCTCATCGTCTGCTTCCAGGTCAAGTATCACCACCTTGCCATCTGGGTCGAGCTCGTCAAGAAGTTCAATCCACTCAGCGGGAGGGGCGATAATTTCAAAACCAACCACCTTGTAGATACCGTCCTCAGTGGACCAGGAGGCCTTGATAGGAAACTTATAGTTATTAAATTGGCTGCTGAGTACAGCCGTACATTCTGAAGATTCCGGGTCGAATTTAGCAGGAATATCGGTCATTTTAAAACCGGTTCTGGAAATGTTTTCGACCAGGCCCTCAAAGACAAAATTTCCGTCAGACATGGTGGCAGTCATGGAGACGCCCACTACCCATTCTTTACTCTTCTGAAATATGTCATTGTACTCTTTGTTGAGAAGGTTGATTTTAAAAATCCACACTCAACTCAGCTACCAGAGTTATTATCTTTTCAAATCCCCTAAGCCACTTGATTCCTTACAGTCAGGACAATAGCTATGGGTAAAGCGGGCCTCTTCGTGGGTGTTCATGAACTTGTCCACCAGTTGCCAATATTGGCCGTCGTTACGAGGTTTCTTGCATTTGGCACATATGGGCAGGATGCAGGAAAGCTGACGAACCTCATCAAGAACAGCCATGAGCTGTTTATTTTTGCTTTCAAGCTGTTTGCGGAGGCTGGAAATTTTGAGATGGGCTGTAACCCGGGCAAGCACTTCCTCGTGCTGGAAGGGCTTGGTGACATAATCAACACCACCCACTGAAAAGCCTTTGACCTTGTCATCAAGGGTGGTCAGGGCCGTAACAAAGATAACAGGGATGTCAGCCGTGGCAGGATTTTCTTTAAGGGCTTCGCAAACTTCAAAACCATCCATCATGGGCATCATAATATCAAGCAAGATGATGTCTGGCGTCTTTTGGGAAAGAAGGGAGAGGGCCTCTTCACCGCCTGTGGCAATGGTGGTGGCAAAACCTTGGCGCTCCAGAAAGGAGACAAGCAGCTTCAGGCTGACCGGCTCATCGTCGACAATGAGGATATTTCCTGTAACAAGTTCTTTTTGCATAAAAAAACCTAAGTAAATTTATCCGCTTGAACACCTCGATGCTATCATAGTAAAGGCTTGCTGACAAATAGAAGCTGTCTAAAAATACTAAGAATCTCCCTCAAGAGCTTGCCGTAGGGCCTTGGAAAGGTTTTTCGGGGTTATTGGCTTTTGCAGAAAAAGCACATCATCTTGGAGTATACCATGCTTGACAATGGCCTCGTCAGTATAACCGGACATGAAGAGTACTTTTATTTCCGGGCGTGATTCCAGCACCTTTTTGGCCAGCTCAGAGCCATTCATCCTCGGCATCACCACATCGGTGAGGAGCAGGTCGATGGTTCCGTGATAGCGTTTACAGGCCTGTAATGCCTCAACACCGTCAGCCGCCTCAAGAACAGAGTAGCCCAGGGAGGTGAGGATTTCGACACTCATGGACCTGACAACCTCATCATCCTCCACCAGAAAAATGGTTTCCGTACCCCGTAACAGCTCCTCCTCTTCAGCCCGTTCTTCGGCTACGGCCACGTCGTCTACGAGGCGGGGTAAGTAAATTTTAAAGGTGGTTCCCTGGCCCGGTTCGCTATAGACCATGATTTCACCTTTGTTTTGCTTGATGATGCCGTAAACCGTGGCCAGACCAAGACCTGTACCTTTTCCTGACTCCTTTGTAGTAAAGAAGGGGTCAAAAATTTTGGCACGGGTTTCTTTATTCATACCCTGGCCATTGTCGGAAACAGCCATGAGGACATAGTCACCTGCGGCAACCTCATAATGCTTTTCCAGATAGGGCTCATCAAGGGTAACATTTTTAGTCTCAAAGGAGAGTTTGCCGCCTTGTGGCATGGCATCTCTGGCATTAACAGCAAGATTAATAATGACCTGCTCAAATTGCGTTTGATCGGCATGGATGGGCCAGAGATTGGGGTCGGGCGACAAGCTCATTTCTATATCCTCACCAAGAATGCGGGTGAGCATTTTTCTGGTGTTGGTGAGGGTGCGGTTGACATCGACATTCTGGGGCCGAATGATTTGCTTGCGGCTGAAGGCAAGGAGCTGCTGGGTGAGAGCAGAAGCACGCTGGCCAGACTCTAAAATGATCGCAATTTTACTCTGGAGCGGATGATCAGGCTCTAACTTGGCAAGGCACATCTCAGCATAGCCGTTGATGGCGCTGAGGATATTGTTGAAATCGTGCGCCACTCCACCTGCCAGGGTGCCAACCGCTTCCATCTTCTGTGAAAAGGCAAGCTGGTTTGCCAGGTTGTCACGTTCCTCTTCAGCCTCTTTTCTGGCAGTGATGTCCCGGATAAATTCGACAACTTGAATAACATCACCTGCCTCGTCACGCACAGGATAAGCGAACACCTCAAGCCATTTCTGTTGGTCGCCAGTTACCTTCCAGGGCATCTCCATGCGTTGGAGAGTCCCCTGTTCGATAGCAAGGCGCCCGGGGCAGTCTGCACAGGGGGCATCACGGTCATGGAAAACTTCGTAGCATTTTTTGCCCACCAGCGGTAGCTGGTCTTTGTACCATTCCTCAATGCATTTATTTACTTCAAGCATTGTGTAGTCGTGGTCATACACTATGATGCCGTCCTGAATGCCGTGCAGGACGTTCTTAAGAAACCGTTCGCTCTGGCGCAGGTTTTCGTCAGACTCAATCAAGGTGCGGGAGAGGGTTTCAAGTTCCTGATCCAGCTCATTGACTTCCGCTGGCCATTTCCAGTCAAGCTGCAAGGGCTCTTTGTTTTGAATAAGGCCGTTTAACCCTGTGACCAATTGTTTATGCATTTGCCCGGTTTTGTTGGCAAGGAACATGGCCAAAAAAACCACAAGGACAAGGAGAAGGGCTAGGATAAAGGCAAAACGTAGAAAGAAATTGTTGGTCCATGCCTCTAAATCTCCTGTCTCCAGGGCATGTGCGAGCCAGATGGTGTGCTCACGGTGCTGGTCGGCAATTATTTTGACAAAGGCGGTTTTGTGGCCATGTTGGTCAGCAAGAATGAGGTGGGATTTTCCTGGAGGGACCGCAAGAAGGGCTGGAAACTCGTGGCTTACGGGGGAATAACTATGGCTATGTTCGCCATCGGCACTATGGCTGTGCTCTTTTTCCTGGCGGTGGATAATTTCACCGGCACCGGTGACGATAAAATCGTAGGGCAAGTCCTTCACAAAGGAGGCCAGCGAAATTTTCATAAAGATGGCGCCACCATAGGAGCCCGCTTTGTTTTTCGCTGGTATGGCTAGAATAACCTGCGGGAAATGGAGGTGTTGGCTTTTTACATCAAAAAACTCCTGTTTAATGCCAGCCACAAAAGTAGAGTTCAAGGGGCTATTTCTGGCCTCATTAAGCCATTTTCCCATTTGAGCAGGGGCAGGTCCTTTAAAGGGTATTTGGACGAGGTTGTTCTTATCACCTAGGACCCAGTTGCTGACAATTTCGCCCCCTTCCCTGACCATGACAATAGCCTTGACCCCGGAATCTGGTTGTAACCAGCGGCTGAGCATAAAGCCCATACGCTTGTTGATTTTTTTGGGGTCAAGGAGCCGGACTTGTGCGTCAGAAAAAAGTTCGGCCGCCCCGGGAAGAGCTGTGATTGTTCGTAGGTTTGCCTTCCGGTGCTCAATGGTTTTTTCAAGGCTTGCAACCTGCTCTTCGAGCTCGTTGATACGTTCAAGTTCGCTTAGCTGTTCAAGTTTACTGGCCACGGAGGGGAAATTTATGGCTATCGAGCTTGCCAGAGGCAAAATTCCAACAGCCAGTAGGCAGAGGGCGATAAGTGTCTTGAGGTTGAGCTTGGTAAGAAACGAAGAAGGCATAGGTGGTTTCACAGGTGATTTTTGGAAAACAGCAAACACCCTTACAGGCTATCATAGCATGTCCGCCTCTGGCAATTTTTTTAGCAAGATAGCAAATAACACTAACAGGCCGAAATGAATGAGCTTTCCTGTCTTTTTGACAGAGTAAAACCTCAGTGTGGAAGTGAGCATGGAAACTTACTTTTACTTTTAGGCAATTCCCGCTCAGGCAGGAGTTGCCTAAAAGTTAATCAAAAGACAAAATGATCTCTTCTTTGCTTTTACGCCACTTAGGAGGATGTAGCTCTAAACCAGGTGCTTTGTATCCCACAGCAAGCAGCAGGGGTACCCAGAAGTTGTCCGGGATATTAAAAGCCTTGCGTACGGCCTCGTGGTCAAAACCGTCCATAGGGTGGGTTTCAAGCCCTAAGCTGGTGGCGGCATACATGACACTCATTGCAAAAAAACCGGTGTTTTTGGCGGCAAAAGCAAGGTTTGCGGCTGGCGACCAGTCATACAGGGATTGGGCCGCTTCCAGAAACCAGTCGCGCTGTTCCGGCTGCATGCTGCCCCCCTCTACCATTTTCTCCCAGTTATTCTCAACTGTGGGGTGGCCTGCCTGCCAACCGTTTTTATCGGCCAGGAAAATCAAAACAACAGGCGCTTCTACTACTTTGGGTTGGTCCCATGCCAAGGCTTTGAGCTTTTCCTTTCTTTCCTGGTCTCTGAGAACCATCATGTTCCAGGGCTGCAGATTGAAGCTTGAAGGAGTTTTTCTGGCAATGTCGATAACCTCGTCAAGCAGCTGTTCTGAGACATCTTTATCCGGATCAAAAAAATTGATCGACCTTCTTGTGGTAGCTATTTCTTTGAAGTTCATGGCGTTCACCTTTTCCTTAAAATTGCTGTTAACCAGCTGCTGTTGCCGGCACATCTATCAGTAACAAATCAGCTGTCCCTGTGATTTCAATACTCTCTTCACCGCTGATTCTGGCTTGGTCGCCCGTTGCCATCTCTGAGCCGTTAAGCGCCAAGGTGCCCCTAACTACATAGACAAAGAGTTTTCTGTTTTTGTCTGCCTGGTAGTGGATGTCCGTGTCGCCTTTAAGTTCAGCCCGGTAAATCGAGGCCTCGGTATTAAGGGCTACAGCACCCTCATCCTTGCGGTTTGAGGCCAGTAAGGCCAGCCTTTTTTGCCAAACCTCAGCCGGTATATTTTGTTGGTCGTAGGATGGCTCCAGGCCCGGTTTGTCCGGATGGATCCAGATTTGAAAAAAATGAACAGGTTTATCGCTCAAGTTCATTTCTGAGTGGGTGAGGCCGGTGCCTGCTGTCATCCGCTGGACATCTCCGGCTCTGATAACGGTCTCGTTGCCCATGCTGTCTTTATGGGTCATTTCGCCGTCAAGGACGATGGAAACAATTTCCATCTCTTGATGGGGATGGCGGCCAAAACCTGACTGGTCCTGGACCACGTCGTCGTTAAAAACCCGCAGGGCACCATGCTGAACATTATTGGGATCGTAATAATCGCCAAAGGAGAAGAGCCAGTATGTCTGCAGCCAGCCAAAATCGTTGAAATGTCTTTTGGTGGAGGGGATAATTTCAATCATGATGATCCTCCTGCTTACTCTGCTAATGTTTCATCACAGGCCAGACAGCTTCTTACAGAGCCGACCCAACTCTTTTTGTTCAGCCATGGTCAACTTGCCCAAAAGATCAGCAATACGCCCAGCATGGCTTGGGAAATATGAAGCAATGGTTTTACTACCGTCAGCGCTGAGGGCAATTTGATAATAGCGCCGGTCTTGGGGATCACGCTGCCGCACCACCAAGCCGCGTTTCTCAAGGTTAACGATAACCGTGGTCAGATTGCCGGTTGTTTTCAGAATCTTCTTGGCGATATCCTTTTGGCACATGGGGCCGAGATGATAGAGGGCCTCTAAAACGCCGAACTGGCTGACGGTGAGGCCCACTTCCTTGAGGTGACGATGGGTTTTGCCGGCAAGAGTCTCTGTGGTTCTCATCAATTTTACAAAGGTGCTTAAGGCCCTTGTTTCTTTTTGGCTACCCCGGTATCTGCTCATGTTTATCTCCACATCAATTAGTTTAATATTAAACTAATTATGAATAGGGGGAGTGTCAAGGGCATGAGCCAATGGCTATGTGAAACAGCTTGGGTACTTTTTTAATGAGCGAGTTTTGGAGGTATGTTCCAGAGTCGTTCAGCGTTGCCATGGCTTACAGCATGGGCAACATTGCTCGGCAAATCAGCCATAGCCTGTCGCCAATAGTCCATTTGATCCTGATAAAAATCGTCCCAGTGTCTTTGCCAGACATTATCCAGGGCGAATATAAACCTGTCTGGGTGTTGGATGACCAGCTTCTTCCATTCCGGCGCCAGTGTTTTTCCGGCAAACATATTTACCCACGGCTGCCGTGAATGTTTGATGATGCCAGGATTGGCATGGGAAGTCAGAAAATGGATATTGGGATGGGTATTAATCAACCTGCGCACCTTAGAAACCTCTAGCTGGCCCAGGTGATTCAAGGCAAAAGGCTGATTTGGGTGGGTTTTAAGCATCTTCTCCATTGCTGCCATGAACTGCTGTCTTTTGCTTCCTTTAAGGGATTGAAACTCCATGTGGATGACAAAGGGCCAGCCTTTTGTAATGGCCTCATTCAAGGCAAAAACAACACGTTCATCATTGGGGAAGACAACTACTTCGGGAGCCTTGTCACCTTTTTGAGCGTGGTAGATCAGCACCTCGGCCATGGCCTTGAAATGGCCAGTTTTGAGCTGTTTGGCCATTTTTTTATAATACTTCGGATGGTTCTTGTTATAGGCACCGCTCTTGGTTCGAACTGCCGGTATAATTCGGTCTGGATGTTCGGCGGCAAAGGAGGCGATTTCGTCAGAGCTTCGTTTTGAGCGTGCAGAAAGAATGGTGCAATACACATTTGTCTCATCCATACGTTGAATAATCAGTTCGAGATTTTTCACATGTTGGTCCACCTGACTATGCGCATCTATGAAGTAGAGTTCTTCAGCTCTTACATCATGGATGAGTAGGGCTGAAAAGAAAGAAAAAACAATGGCAGTCATGAAAAGAGTGGAAGTCCGAGCTGGTATGAAATTCATATCCTTAAAGATCTCCTGAGAAGCCATTTGGCACTATTTCGACCACGCCTTCAACTCGCTTAAAGAGGTTGAGGCCAGAAGATAAGGTTCTTGATGGCTGACGGCCCGGCTTTGAATTTCTTGGATAAGGCGGCTGGGAGACCAGGACTCAACAGCCCCTTTTTCTGGTCTGGGTGAAAAGTCGGAGACATGTCCCCACATATGGTGAAGGGCATTCTTGATACCGCCAGGTGATGGACGTTTTCGCAGGGTTTCAGTAAGGAGTTTTGCCAGGGCGGAGCAGTCAGAATCGTGCTTCAATGAGGCGACATCAGGCCCCAGTTTTTTGTAAAGATTAACATCTCGAGCCATAATCGAGTATTTATGATGGGCCCAGAGCTGCTGAGCATTTTGGGGTAGTGGAATGCGTCCTTTTTCCTTGTCGTGGTATTTGTCTGCCAGTATTTGAAATTGCTGCCCTGGCTCGTCAATATAGACGTCGGGCCATGAATCCTTATTTTCGAGGCTTTGCACAGGGGAGCGGTCAGTGAAACCGCGCAGGGCCATCTCAGCAGCAAGCAGGACATGGCGCTGTTTAATAGCCCAGCCATAGCCCACCCAGCGCAAAGTTTCCGGGTGCTTGGAGTAGCCCTTTTTGTTGTTGACGATAATCGAAACGATGCCATGGAGCTCTCGGTGTTCGCCAAGCAGGCTTTGGCGGTTCAGATATCCTGGATTGATGTCCCAGATACGCATTTTCTAATTATCCTTTTGGGGAGGTGTGGCATGGATAACATGGTCCTCCTGGCTGTGGGCGTCTATAAAACACCGGTCTGCGTCCCTTAAGTTGCGGCCAGATAAAACGAACACTAAAGAATGTGGAAATGAGACAAAGAAGACAAAGACTAGGAGGTGGAATAATAGCCATATTTACATGATCTCAAAGGTTCAAGCCCGAAACTATCTCTCGTTTGGGGAATCCTGGGCTGCATCATGGAAAAGAATGGTCGACTTGGAGATTCGATCAAACTTTTTTATCTGGTGGTGATGGGGAGCCCAGTTGATGAGATAGGTTGCAATGGCATTCCAAAGGGAAACCCAAGCCGCCACATTAAGTCCTTCAGCAAATACATGGCCAATGACCGTATCTTCACCAGTAATGTTTTCACTGGTCCATACTGACAGAACAAGGATAACAACTCCGATGAAAAAAAGTATAAAGGAGGATCTTGTCATTCTCCTCAACTCTCTATACTCAAGCACTTTTAAATATCTAAAATAATTATGGATACTCTTTTCCACACGGGATGTCAGGCTGGTGTCAGCTTGTGTTGCGAGGCGAAATTGAATTACAAAATTCTCTTTGCCAATTTCGCTCACCGAGTCTATGAGATATTCTGCCAGATCTTGATCCAGTTCTTTTTTCTTATACGGCGCATGCTTGTCGAAATCATTGTAGAGATCCTCAACCTTTCGGGCTGCAATATCAATGATGACCTTATTGTCAGCAGTACGTGAGTAACGATCAAGGATTTGCTTTTTCATGTCAATGGTCCCATGGCATGTGGTCGCCGGGGTGGTAGTTGATAACCAAAAGGGGGAGGCTCCCGGCGGATTGTAAAGTGGGCAATTTTAGAAGTCCTTGAAACTTTTCAAGTCTCACTTAAATTATCATCGGATCAGCTGTTTTTCAACAGCGCGGATGGCGTCAGCGGCAGAGCTTGTTATACCGCCTGTATAGCCCGAGCCTTCGCCGATGGGGTAAAGGCCTTTAGTATTGATTGATTCGTACTGCTCGTTACGGATGATTCGTACCGGCGAAGAGGTTCTGGTTTCGGCAGCCATGACCAGGGCTTCGTGGGACATAAAGAGCGGCACCTCGTCTTTCCATTTTTTAAAGGCTGCCAGCAGATGTTCGGTGACAAAGGCAGGAAAAATCTCTTTGAGATCAGCAGCAACAATCCCCATCTTAAAGGAGGTTTCAGGGAAATCAGCAGAGCCCTGTTCCCCTAAAAAATGAAGTAAATTCTGGGCAGGTGCCTGCCAGTTGCCGCCTCCTGCCTGAAAGGCCCGCCTCTCAATTTTCTTTTGGAACTCCAGGCCGGCAAGGGGGCTTTTTGAAGGGTAGTCGGTGGTGTGGCAGCTGGCTACCAGGGCGCCGTTAGAAAAGGGTGACGAACGCTTAGAATAGCTCATGCCGTTTAAGACCAGCATGCCTTGTTCAGATGAGGCATTGACCACCTCGCCGCCCGGACACATGCAGAAGGTGTAGACCCCTTTTTTTATCTTCTTATTGGTGTAGTTCAGTGAATAGGCGGCCGCTCCCAAACCGGGGAAATCGACATACTTATCGCCATAACGCATGCGGTTGATGATCTCCACCGGGTGTTCGATGCGTACCCCCACCGAAATAGGGCGCTGCTCAAGAG
>SWCD01005095.1_pt1 | contig 15124 bp, 9 predicted proteins | sample 4693011 | NCBI WGS metagenome assembly SWCD01 (sample SAMN10267278, study PRJNA491770) | bioreactor metagenome | isolation source: DHS bioreactor inoculated with marine | place: Japan: Omine Ridge, Nankai Trough | reverse complement strand
GCTAATTTACGCAGCAATCAGTGCCAAATGTTCTGATGACGGACAATCTCTTCGCGTTCACTCAGGCTCAAAGCTTGCCTGCTGCGCTTGCAGCAGCGACTGCATGGCAGCACCCAGCTCAGAGTTAGCAGTCAATACGTCCAAGAAACGCTGTTAGGTCAAGCCGTAGCGATGGCCAGATCTGGGCGTCCGGCCAGTTCATCTCTTGTCGAAAGTCTCGGACGGAAGTTCCCCGAAAAGGCTGCGATATCGTTTCGCAAAGCGACCGCTGTGAGTGAAGCCAAGCGACAGGGCAACGTCTTTGACGGACGGCGAGGCCACTTCTGATGAAAGGATCATGCTGCGGGCTTGGGTAATTCTTTTTGCTTGCAAGTACGCAATTGGTGGCGCGCCATAAACTTCATTGAAGCACACGTGCAGTTTCGTTGCTCCGACGTTAGCTGCCTTGCAAAGGTCAGCTATACTTGGAGGGTTAGTCACGCGGTCCTCAAACAGTTCTTCTGCTCGCCTGACAACTCGTAACGGGTCAAGCTTGAGGCTTGAAACGGTGTTCTCTTCGATTGTCTTTGCAATGATGAGGCTGGCAATTTCAGAAAAAAGATCATTCTCGACGGCAGCATCGAGTGCGAACTTACCTGGACCGTGATTCTTGTCCAGTGACGCCGCTATCGTCTCCAGAATTCGACTGTGAAACCTAGTTCCCAAGGCCGAGCCAAGGACCATCCGTTGATCGTCGAGGGCGATATCGTCGATATAGCGACCACTCAAACTGGCGCACGTCTCCTTCAGTCTGGATTTTCGTAGACCCAGCGCTAAGTTGTGTCTTCGTTCGTTAGTGGTGGAATATCCGTCAGCACCGACAGAAACAAAAATATCGAACGGTCTTGCCACTTGACCGTTGAAAACATAGTCGCCGAGCCAATTGACTGGCGCCATCAAGACCATCCAATCCGGGTGAGGCACGATCGTACTGGCCATCTTTGGCGCGACCTTGCTTCGAAATACAAGCAGATCCCGTCCAGTGATTTGCAGCATCTCGTACACAGGACGTCCTGGCCTGAGTTGCACCGTTTCCGATTGAAGGACGGGCAAGCCGCGCCAAAACTCTTGATGCGTCAGGTCGGTCCTTGCGGGAAAGCGCGACAAGTGGCTCGCCAGTTCACCTTTCATGTAGCATGCCTCTCAAGAGTAAAGACCGCATGGTCTATGACCTCAGTGTCGCAACCAGGATATCTCGTAGGATTTGACCCTCGATTAAGAGCAGTATGTCGGCGAAAATCATCTATGATGGAGAAGGTTCCGTGTGCCAGCAAGTCACCATTTTAGTGCGTCCCATGCGTACTTCGACGGCGTTCCTTGCGGCAACCGCCCTTCTGACTATGACTTCTCCCGTGTCAGCACAGGACGCAAATATCGGGACCATACTAAACAAAGAGACCAACTTGGGAAAGGTCATCACGAACTTTGGAGAATATGATGAAGAACATGATGAAGAAGCTAACAAATGGCTTACGACTTGCCTTGGCTACTGGCCTTCTTTTTTCTACAACGCTGCAGTCGGCGAACGCTTGCTCCCGAGTTTTGGCGGAAACTGGAAACGGGTCTTTCATTACTGCACGTAGCATGGACTGGGTCGACCCCAACCTTACCAGCGATCTCTGGATATTCCCGCAAGGCATGGAACGGAACGGAGGAGGCAGCGACAACGAGCTGACTTGGACCTCGAAATATGGATCCGTCATCACGTCATTCTATGGCACCGCATCGGCCGATGGCATGAACGAGAAAGGCCTGGTCGGAGGCATGCAGTATCTTTCCCACAGCGATTACGGTGATCCGGCTAAAACCGGGAAGCCGACGATCAGCATTGGGGCTTGGCTGCAGTATTTTCTGGACAACTACGCCACTGTTGCAGAGGCGGTGGCAGCCATGCAGGATCCGCCGTTCACGATTGTGTCCAAGCCGGTTAAAAATGGCATCGCCGCGGAAATACACATGGCGATCTCCGATGCAACAGGTGACTCCGCGATTTTTGAGTATATTGACGGCGAGCTCGTGATCCATCACGGGCGAGAGTACAATATCATGACCAACGATCCTGACTTCTCGACACAACTCAAGCTGCTTGAGTACTGGAAAAAAGTGGATGGTGATAAGTTCCTTCCAGGAACGCTCAATCCGACTGACCGGTTGGTAAGACTGGACTACATGCTGAATAGACTTCAAAAGTTTGAAGACCAGAATATGGCGCTGGCCAGCGTGTTTTCTCTGATGCGGAATATCAGCCCCCCTATCGGGATGAACAGCCCGGAGAATCCGATGAGCTCCATTACCCTATGGCGAACCGTGTCTGATCACAATGCCAGGACCTATTACTTTGACTCGGCGGTCTCACCCTCTGTGTTTTGGATCGACCTGAATAAAGTCGATCTGCAACCCGGGGCAAAGGTTATGACCCTGAAGGTTTCGAAAGACCGCCCGCTCGCCGGAGAAGTCTCCTCCCAATTCGAAGAGGCTGAGCCTTTCGAGTTTCTGTAAAGGCTTGCAGTAACCTTGAGAGGGTTTCTCATCGAATTCTTCGGTGAGAAACCCTCTAATTACCTTCCCACTTCAGTCCACTGAGCGGAAGAATCCTGTAGGTTTTTTTTTACGAAAAACCTCTAGTCAGCGAGTGCCTCGATCCGCACCAGTTCGTGGCGCCGCCCGCCACGCTTTTGCACCATCGAACGAGACACACCCAAAAACGTGTTTTCCAAAAGGAGCAACCAAATGCGGAAACTGAACCCAAAGACCTTGATGGCGGCGCTTGCCGTCGCCGCGAGCATCGCTCTGCCGGCCGCGGCTCAGGACGCCTCCGGACCGATCCTCTTCACGAACGTCAACGTCTTTGATGGCGTGAACGAAGCCCTGATCGAAAATGCCAATGTCGTGGTGACGGGCAACAAGATCACCGAAGTGTCGACCGAACCGTTGGCCATCGCGGGTGGCACGGTGATCGACGGAGGCGGTCGAACCATGATCCCAGGCATGATCGACGTGCACTGGCACACCTACTTAGCGAATTTAACAGTGGGCCAGCTTCTGAACACCACTGATATGGGTGACATTGCGATTGCCGGATTGCTGGGCAACGAACAGGTGTTGATGCGCGGCTTCACGACAGTCCGCGACATCGGGGGTAACCCGTTCGCGGTGAAGAAAGCCATCGATGCTGGGAAATTTCCCGGTCCCCGCATGTTGGTGGCCGGACCTCCACTGGGTCAAACCGGGGGGCACTTTGATCTGTACTCCTATAATGATGTGCCGCGTCAGCCATCGGACTCGCTGCCTTACCTGGAGCGCAACGGGGTGGTCGCCATTGCGGACGGTGTTCCGGATGTGACGCGGAAAGCCCGCGAAATTCTGCGTATGGGCGCCCACCACATTAAGATCGCAGGCGGCGGCGGCGTGACCTCGATTTATGATCCGTTGGACGTCACCCAGTACTCTCTTGAAGAGATGCAGGCGATCGTCGGCGTCGCGGAGAACTGGAACACTTACGTCGCCGCACATATTTTTACGGACAAGGCCATCCAAAGGGCGATCAAGGCCGGGGTCAAGACGATCGAACACGGCAATCTCATCATGGAGGAAGAGACCCTCCAGATGATGAAGGACAACGGCGTCTGGCTGAGCGCGCAACCGCTCATCGACGACGAGGACAGGCTGGTGTTCGACAATCCCACAAGCACTGCGAAGTGGATTGAAGCTACAGACGGAACCGGCAGGAACTACAAGGCCGCTAAGGCAATGGGAGTGAAGATCGCGTTTGGCACGGATATGTTATTCGACCCTGCAGCCGCAGCGAAGCAGGGCAAGATGGTGACCAAGCTGAAGAACTGGTTCACCCCCTACGAGGCGCTCAAGATGGTGACCTCGGACAACGCCGAGCTGCTGATGCTGAGCGGTCCGCGCCACCCTTATCAGGAAGGCCCGCTCGGCGTGATCAAAGAAGGCGCCTATGCCGACCTGATCCTCGTCGACGGCAATCCGCTGGAAAACCTCGACCTCGTCGGGGATGCCGAAGCCAACTTCGACCTGATCATGAAGGACGGCGTGATTTACAAAAACACCATCGAGTGAACTTTTCTGCTGCAGGCGTTTAGCCAAAAATGCCTGCAGCGATTTCTTGAATTTAATGAGGGAAAGAACTGGGCACGCCCCTGCATCCCTGATCGAAAACTGGAGAAAGAAGAATGAGGCTATTATCTACAGCCGTTGCCATCATGGGATGGTGTTCCGTCGCCATTGCGCAGGATGATCCTGCGAGCACTCTGTTTACGAATGTGCACGTCTTTGATGGCGTAAGTTCCGAGCGGATCGAGAATGCCAACGTGCTCGTCGAAGGCAACCTTATCAAAAGCGTCTCCACCGACCCGATCGATGCGAGGGGCGCAACCGTGATCGACGGCAATGGTCGCACGCTGATGCCCGGGCTGATCGATGCCCATGTGCACCTGTCGTTAAACATGGGTTTCATCACCATGTACAACCAAGCGCCGGATTATATTGCGGCGCGCACCTTGGCTGAGGCCGAGAACACCCTGATGCGCGGGTTTACCAGCGTGCGCGACACTGGCGGACAGGTTTTGGGTGCCAAGAAAGCCATCGACGAAGGATACCATCCCGGACCCCGCATCTGGGCTGCCGGTGCAGGACTGAGCATGACCTCAGGCCATGCCGATCTGCGCCCGCCCACGCAGCGGCCGCGCCAGCTGGGCGGCCCCGCATGGACCGAGGGCGAATACAACGGCGGCGTCGTCATCGCCGATGGAGTGCCCGAGGTGCTGAGTGCCGCGCGCATGCAGATGCGCAATGGCTCGGCCTTTCTGAAAATGTTCACCAGCGGCGCAGTCAGCGGCATGTATGACCCGCTCGACATCGGGGAATACTCGCTCGAAGAAATCCAGGCGGCGGCAGGCGAGGCCAAGCGCTGGAACACCTATCTTGCGGTGCACACCTACAATGACAAGGGCGCGCGTCTGGCGCTTGAGGCCGGGGCGATGGCGATCGACCACGGCAACCTGATGACCGAAGACACCATGAAGCTGCTGGTTGAAAAGGGCGCCTTCCTGAACACCCAGACCGGCGTGTTCCTGTCCGATCCGCCCGCGGGCTGGAGCGAGGGCAGCAAGGCGCGACAGCGTCAGGCCAAGGAAGGTATGGACAACATGTTCAAGCTGGCCAAGAAATATGGCGCGAAGATCACCATCGGCAGCGATTACGTTGACAATGGCGAGCAGAAAAAAGAACAGTCCTTCGAGTTGAGCAATCGTCTGACGTGGTTCGAGCCTGCCGAGATCCTCGCCCAGGCAACCTCCGGCAATGCTGAGATCCTGTATTTCAGCGGCCCGCGCAGTCCCTATCCGGGCAAACTGGGCGTCATCGAGGAAGGCGCGCTTGCCGACATTCTTCTGGTCAATGGAAATCCGGTTGAGGACCTGACGTTGTTCCACAACCCGACAGACAACCTCGCGCTGATCATGAAGGACGGCGTGATCTACAAGAACATTGTCAAGTAAGCTGGCCGAGAGCCCTGCTAATAGTGAAGGAGCCGACCATGAAGATACCCATGACCATTCGCATGCGAACTTCATTTCACTGCACACTTTATGCGCTCCTGATGTTGGCCCTGCTTCCTAGTCAGTACAGCTACGCACAGGATGCATCTACCGTTGAGGTGATGATACAAACGGCCGAGGGGGATATCCGCGTGGAGCTGTACGCCGAAAAGGCACCGGTTACCGTGGCCAATTTCCTGCGTTACGTGGAGGGCAGGTATTTCGACGGTGGCAGCTTCTACCGGACCGTTAACTCGGAAAACGATACGGGCACCCCAGTGATCGAGGTCATCCAGGGCGGCACGGCGGGCCGCGAGCCCCCGTTTCCGCCGATCGCGCATGAATCAACGCGCGACACGGGGCTACGCCACACGGACGGGACAATCTCGATGGCGCGCGCCGAGGCGGGAACTGCCTCGTCGGAGTTTTTCATAGCCGTTGGAGATCAGCCGGGGCTCGATTACGGCTCGGGCCGAAATGATGATGGCCTCGGATTCGCCGCTTTCGGACGCGTGATCGAGGGCATGGACGTAGTGCGGACCATCCACGGGAAGCCAGCGGATGGATCGGTCGATATACCCTATCTCAAAGGACAGATGTTGACCGAGCCAATTACGATCGAAGTAGTCACTCGACTGCCGGCCCACGGCGGGACGAAGTGATGGGGAAGGCGCGCAGACCGATTGTTTCAGCACCTGGCAGAGGACATGGTTCGCAAATAGACGGCTGATCAGTCGTTCAGTGAATTATCGGCGGCGGCAGTTTGTGGCAGATTTTGTTGATTTAGTTGGCCATGAAGCCGCCTGGATGTGATGATTCCATTCTCTAAGTGATTTGCGAGGAGAATGGTTCGATGATGGGTACACAGGCAGCACCGGAACGGTTCTTTTATGATTTTTGCCTGGATGATCAGGTTCCTGATGATCACTTGCTGCGCCAGATAGATGGCTTTCTCGACCTCAGCAGTGTACGCGGGGAACTGGCGGGATATTACAGCCATATCGGACGGCCCTCAATCGCTCCCGAACTGATGATCCGAATGTTGATTGTCGGTTATTGCTTTGCCATCCGGTCCGAGCGGCGCCTGTGCGAGGAGGTTCACCTCAATCTCGCCTATCGCTGGTTCTGCCGTCTTGGGCTCGATGGCAAGGTGCCTGACCATTCGACCTTCTCATTGAACCGCAACGGCCGGTTTCGTGAGAGCAACCTGTTGCGGCATGTGTTTGAGACGGTGGTGCGCCGGTGCATGGACGAGGGCCTTGTGGGCGGAGAAGGTTTTGCGGTCGATGCCAGCCTCATTCAGGCTGATGCCAACAAGCAACGCTCTATCCCCGGCGACGAGTGGAACGTGGATGATATTCCCGCCAACGCTGTTCAGGCCGTCAAGGATTATCTGGCCAGGCTGGATGACGAGGCCTTTGGGGCAGCCAGTGACAAGAGGCCGAAGTTCGTTTCACCGTCCGATCCGGCAGCCCAATGGACCGGTGCGCACAAGGGACCGGCCTTTTTTGCCTATGCTGACAACTATCTGATCGATACAGACAATGCGGTGATCATAGATGTCGAGGCGAGCCGTGCCATTCGTCAGGCAGAAGTGGGCTCGGCCCGTACCATGATCGACCGGGTGGCGGACCGCTTTGGCCTCAGGCCCAAACGCCTGGCGGGCGACACAGCCTATGGCGCAGCTCCCATGCTCGCCTGGTTGGTCAAGCAAAGAGGCATCGCACCACACATTCCGGTATTCGACAAATCAAAGCGGGATGATGGCACCTTCTCGCGAGCCGACTTCAGCTTTGATCACGAACGCAATGTCTATATCTGCCCGACGGGCAAGACCCTCAAGACATCAGGGAACATCAATCATGACAACACCTACCGGTATCGCGCCAGCACACATGACTGCGGCCCGTGTCCGCTCAAGCAACAATGCTGTCCCAGGACGCCGCAACGCAAAATTACCCGTGATGTCAATGAAGATGCCAGGGACGTGGCCAGAGCCTTGTATGACACGCCTGCCTTCGATCAATCGCGCCGCGATCGCAAGAAAGTCGAGATGCTATTCGCTCACCTCAAACGCATCCTGAAGCTGGGTCGTCTCAGGCTACGAGGGCCATGTGGTGCACAGGACGAGTTCCTGCTGGCTGCCACCGCTCAGAACCTCAGAAAGCTCGCCAAACTCAGACCAAAACCACCACCCGTCGTTCAACCGGCATGAGGCAAAACCGATTTAGCCAGTCAAAATACACCAACCCAAAACGCCCGCTGCGGGAGAACATCCAAAGCGGGAAGCACGATGTCCGCTCCTGCCAATAGCGGACACCCAGATCGGTTCCTCAACCGACTAAATCAACAAAATCGGCACAAAGCAGACTCCCCCAACCTCCGCCCAAAGAGTCCGTTATCGGGGGCACAGCAGACATCAAATTGTCAGCTTTCTGAAACCAGCCACTCCTTGAGTTTAGACCATCGCCGCCGTCCCGAGATATTCTTTACCGCGATCGCAACTGCCTTCTTCTGGCCCACGAGGACAACCAGACGCTTGCCCCGGGTAACGCCGGTGTAGAGCAGGTTCCGCTGCAGCATCGTGTAATGCTGCGTCATGACAGGGATGATGACGGCTGGGTATTCTGATCCCTGGCTTTTGTGGATCGTGGCGGCATAAGCTGGAACCAGCATGTCCAGTTCACCGAAGCCATAGACGACATTTCTGCCATCAAAAGTCGCAATTAGCTCGCCGGAATCAGGATCGACATCTTCGACAAAGCCTATATCGCCATTATAGACCTCCTTGTCATAGTCGTTCTGGATCTGCATGACCTTGTCATGGGGGGCAAATGTCCATCCAAATCGCTCGACCTTGCGCTCGCCGGCTGGATTTAGAGCGGCCTGAAGCTCTATGTTGAGGGAGCGTGCTCCAACGCCGCCCCGGTTCATTGGGCAGAGCACCTGGACGTCACGGACAGGATCAAGGTTGAAGCGTCGGGGAATATGCAGCTTTACCAGGTCGATAATGCGCCTTACGGCGGCTTCGGGCTCATCAGCTTCAACGAAGTAGAAGTCGCTCTCGCCTTCCGGTTTTGACAGGTCCGGCATCTGGCCCTGATTGATCCGGTGGGCTGTCGTGATGATCCTGCTTTCAGCGGCCTGTCGGAACACTTCCGTCAACCTGACAACGGGGACTGCACCTGAAGCAATGACATCTGCCAGCACCTGACCGGGTCCGACAGAAGGCAGCTGGTCAATGTCGCCAACGATCAGCAGTGCAGCATGATCGGGAATGGCCTTCATCAGCGACTGCATCAGAAGCACATCGACCATTGAGGCTTCGTCGACCACCAACATGTCGCAGTCGATGGGATTATCCGTATCCCGCTTGAAGGTACCGCTCTTGGGATCGACCTCCAGCAGACGGTGAATGGTCCTTGCCTCGAATCCCGTTGCCTCGGTCATTCGCTTGGCGGCTCGCCCGGTTGGCGCACACAGCTGCAGTTTGACATCTTTGACTGACAAGATTTGCAGGATCGAGTTGACGATCGTCGTCTTGCCAACCCCTGGTCCACCTGTAATCACCAGGACCTTCGACATGAGTGCCAGACGTACGGCAGTGGCCTGGCTCTCGGCAAGCGAAAGTCCCGTCTTCTGCTCGATCCAGGGCAGTGCCTTGTCAGGCTCAATGTAGGGCCACGGCAGTGTTCCATTGACCAGGCGATGGATACGATTTGCAATCGTGATCTCTGCCCTGTGCAATCCAGCAAGGAAAATGCAAGGCGTTTCACCGACGCTGTCGCTAACCACGGTGGCATCAGCCAGTTCGAGGTCGAGTGCGGTCTGGACCAGCTCTGAGGATACCTCGAGCAATCCGACGGCAAGCGGCAACAGTTCGTTGACCGGAAGACCGCAGTGTCCGTCGCTCATCGCTTCCGACAGGGCATAGGAGATACCGGCCCTTATGCGGACCATGGCAGTCTTTTCAATGCCGAGCTTCATGGCAATGGCGTCGGCCGTCTTGAAGCCAATGCCGCGAATATCCCGCGCCAACCGGTACGGGTTCTCGCTCATCACCTGGACAGCGTCTGCGCCGTAGGTCTTGAAGATACGAACTGCTCTTGCGGTTCCGACACCATGGCTGTGCAGGAACACCATGATCTCGCGCACGATCTTCTGCTCTGCCCAGGCATCGGTGATACGCCGGGCGCGAACCTTGCCAATTCCAGCAATCTCGTTCAGTCGTTCAGGCGAGCTCTCAATGATGTCGAATACTTTTTCCCCGAAGGCCTTGACCAGCTTTTTTGCGTACACAGGCCCGATGCCGCGGATCATGCCCGAAGCCAGGTAACGTTCGATACCGTCCGTACTGGTCGGAGCTGCGGTCCGCACGAACCGGGCCCGGAACTGCTGACCATGTACCCGGTCATTGGTCCACTCGCCTGATGCGGTTATCCATTCACCGGCGGAGATGGTGGCGGCGTGCCCAATGACCGAGACCTGGTCACGGTGCCCGCGGGCCTTGACCTTCAGCACGCAGAAACCATTCTCGACATTATGGAACGTCACCCGCTCGACGGACCCCGCCAGGACCTCACTGGTCGATTGCCCGGACCTGTGTGTCTTTGTCATGACCCTCTCCGGTATCCCATGCAATCGAATCCTTTGTCCGAGGATCTCGATAGTGTCACCATCGATGACACTTGCCATGCTGATAATTGGGCTTGTGCAGCTGCCGGAACAACATTGGAGGCGGCTACCAACAGGCCAAATATGAGGGACCGCCACGTCACTGTCCGATCCGCTGTGGTTCGTCGACTTCATCGGCTTCGCCGGTTTCACCGTGCACTTCTTCGCGAATGACCTTCTCGGTGATTTCGGAAAGATAGGCGGTCAGGGCGGCGCTGAGCTCCTCGAACTCAGGCCACAGCACTTGGTCGATAAAGCTCTTCGGCGCCCGGATTATGATGCTCTGCCGGTGCATGCGTGGATAAGCGCGTGTCGATGACGGCTGATGGCTTGCGGCCCGACACCTTTCCGTCAGATAGGTGACGGAATCACGCCTTCCACGGATTGGAGGGGATAGTAGGCCTACCGTGGGGACGAAGTATTCCTGCTCCATAAAAAAAATATCTCCAATTTCGCGCCCAAATTTTTTTCGTGAACTCACCGGTCTAAAAGCCATTCGCTTTAGGGATTTGACCCACCCCCCCTTGGATTGGTGGTGCGGGCAGGTGATCGTTCTGCTGGGTTAACCTGCGCCAGCACAGCGTCGGGTAACAACACGGGCAGGTGGCGGGTAGGAAAGCACTCTAAAAAATTGATACTGCGCATTGGTTTGACAATTTCATGGGTACTTAGGGTAGGAGGATCGAACTTCAGGTCACATTAAAAGGGTCATTGAAATATTTCTTAAGTAACCAGTATAAGATTTTGCTACCCTAAGTACCCATAAAATAGCTAAGCAAATGAAAACACACATGAAACTCTCAGGTCAGAAACCCCTTTTTCTACCCGTCCATGTGCCCATGCACCTACCCGTAAGCAGCATCAGGCGCCATTCACGCCGGGTGGCACCTTGTTCGCGGGCACCTGCTGCCACCAATAACCCGCCTCGGTGAGCAGTTTCAGGCCAACATAGTGATTGGTACTGAGCTTGCGCCGCTCGATGCCGCGATCGAGCATCGCCGAGCCGAACCCTTTCGGCGTCCAAGTCTTCTCATCATTGGCGGCGCACCAGGCCTCGAAAGCCGAGTACAGTTCAGACGATTTCACCCGATGTTCATCGATGCCGGTGAGTTCGCAGCAATCATCGAGGAACTGACCGAGCGGATCGCTTTGCTCACGCAAGGTCGCGGTGGCCTCATAGACGCTCTTGGATTTGCGCAAGCCGCCCTCGCGAAACCAGGTTTGCAAACCCTCCACAAGGCGGTTGAGGATGCCCGAGGCCTCGGCCTTGAACAGCTTGCCAACCAAATGTCGGTCTTTTTGATCCTCCGTCACCGATGCGTTCCAGGGTACCAATTGGATACGCCGCCAGATGCCCTCATCGGTACCGGTAATGATTGGCTTGTAATTGGCCTGGATGAACAGCTTGAACTGCGGCCGGAAATCAAAGAACGGCCGCATCAGATCACGCACCTTTTTGGGCTCGCCACCGGTCACGTCTTTGATCAGACCCTCGTCGATGTGAGCGCGTTTTTTTGGTTCGGCAGACTTGAGAAGTCTGGCTCCGACCGCATCAATCCACTCAGGCGTAGCCCGGTCGCCGGTCTGAGCCCTGCCGCTATCGATCAGGGCGTCGATCGGGATCGTGGCCACATAATCGCCCAGCACCCGCGACCACAAATCGATCACGGTCGATTTACCGTTGCCGCCGCTGCCGTACCAGTAAAAGAAACATTGCTCACTGGCGTCGCCGGTCAAGCACAGACCTCCACACTGGTGGATATAGTCGCGATCGGTTTCCTCGGGCTGAGCCCAGGCCATGAACTTGTCATAGGCGGGCGAGGTGGCTGCCGGATCATAGGTAACCGGCGCCATTTTGGTGATCAGGTCGCGGTGATCGTGCGGTCGGAAACGCACGAAATCATCGAAGGCAACGCCGAACTCGAGCGTGCCGTTTGCCACGTTGAGCTTGTATATGTCGGCATCAAACTCGCTCGGCCGCCGCAATAGCTCTGAGCGCGCATCGCTCAGGATCGAGCGGCGTTTGGGTGCTGCCTGGCTGGATTTGCCCCACTTACGTAAGGCCTGTGAGTGCATCATCGGTGGCTTGTTTCTATCAGCCTCGACATAGACCTGATCGGCCTCGGTCTCGATGAGCGCACTGGCTTCCTCGGCGATCTGCTTGACCGTAGCCTGGACAGCGCGCACCACCTTGTGCTCGGCGGAACTGCGATCCCAGCGCTTGCCGTCATAGGCAAGCCAGCCATAAGCGTCGCACCAGGCAAACCGATGCGCATTGCGCCTGTCGAATCGCTCGGCGTTACCAATGTCAGTCAGCTCATAGCCAGCACAATCGAGGTCGGTGTCGATGTCGGTCAGCAAGGCAGGCCCGGCCGTTTCGGCTCCTACCCCCCATTCCTGCTCGCCTGGCGTTTCGCTTTCGTGAGGCAGCGATGATTCCGCAGCAGCCTCAACCCGCCGGGTGCGGGCCTGGCGTTTGCGGCCGACCGCTTGTGACAGATTCATCTGCCTGGCTTTCATGCCTAGCTCTTGTGTGCACCTGGTCTGGAACCGCTCGACATAAGCTGCGCGCACCTGCTTGTTGTCGATCTCAGCCAACCGCGAGACGACATCATCGACAAAGGCTGCTTGCCGCTCGGGGGTGCTGCGGTCATTGCCCTCGAGGATTGTGCGCCACACCACATCGCTCAAGGGTTCGGCCGTATCGACCAGGGCTGCAAACTCGGCTTGCCCCTCTTCGGTCGCCATCATGTCATCAGGATCACGCCCCTCGGGCAGCACCGCCAGCCGGATGGTCTGGCCTGGACGGAGCTGCGGCAGCGCCGTGTTCACTGCTTTGGTGAGCGCTGCCTGGCCTGCCGCATCGCCATCGAAGGCCATCACCGGTTCGCGTGCATGACGCCACAGCTGTGTGAGCTGCTCTGCGGTGATGGCCGTCCCGCAGGCCGCCACAACGGCCTCATGGCCCCTGGCGGCCAGGGCGATTACATCGAGATAGCCCTCGACCACCACCACCTCGCCACACTTGCGCGTGGCCTGCCTCGCACTTGGCCAATTGAACAGGGTGCGGGATTTGTCATAGAGCGGTGTATCAGGCGAGTTGATATATTTAGGCACCCGTTTCTCATCGACGATCGAACGGCCGCCGAACGCGATCACCCGGTCTCGCTGGTCATGGATCGGGAACATGAGGCGCGAGCGAAACCGATCATAGGGCGCACCGGTTTCGCCTTGGCCGATCAGGCCCGCCGCCATCAGGTCGGCGGTTGAGTAACCGATTAGCTCGAGATGTTTGCGCAAACCCTGTTTTGGTGCAAACCCTATACGGAACCGCTTGGCTAGCTCGCCGGTGATGCCGCGCTCGACCAGATAGGTCTTTGCTGTATCGACTTCATCACCGCCCTCGGACCAGCGCGCATAGAACCACTTGTCGGCGGCCGCCATCACCTCTAGAAGTCGGATGCGGGTTTCGCTTTCGGCCTGATCGATCGGACAGAGCTGCGGCATGCCGATGCGCGCGATCTCCGCCAGGCGCGCTACCGCCTCGACAAAATTGAGGTGTTCAGTTTGCATCAGAAATTCGAAGTGATCGCCCGATTCACCACAGCCGAAACAGTGAAACCGGTGCTCATCGTCTAGAACGTGAAAGCTCGGGCTTTTCTCACGGTGCAACGGGCAGCATGCCCAATAATCACGCTTGGCCGCATTGGTCTTGCCCTTGTCCCATACGACCAGCCCTTCGACCAAATCATGCAACGGCACCGCCTGGCGCAATTGGTCGAGAAAGTCTTTAGAATATTTAGCCATCAGCGGACTCGCTCCGTACGATATTGCGAAGTGCCAGCCGCGGAAATCGAATTTTCATTTCTGATGTTGCTGGTGGTGTCTGGTGACTTTGAAGAGTGCCAGGCACTATTTGAGGACCCGTTGCGAAATTCACCTGAACTCTGCTTCTTGAGTTCCCGCAATTGTGACAACGATGTGAGGCCATTCCTAACGATAGGGGGCAGCTTTGCGAGATCATGGCGTAGCGTGACAAGCGATCTCATGTCACTGCCCCGATTCTGGATTGCTCCCAATGCTCGACGTCGGATAGACGCCAACGCGTGCATCCGGTCGAGAATGAAACGGATCTTGGAAAGTCTGTCTGTTCGCGATGCCAGCGCCATATTGTTTGGCGCGTGACGTGATAGCGACGGGCGAGGTCGTGGTCAGACAGATAGGTATGGGATGTGTTCATTTGCACCACCTTTGTTTTGGTGGCACCTAATATTCACATATCGCGACCCCCGTCACGGTATCCAAGTTCGGGTGATTTTGACCTACTTTTGATCCCGCACAATGTCGCGGCACCAAGACGTGAAGTTTTCCCATGAGATAGGAATCTCACGGTCCTTGGGTATGTATAAATTCAACGCAAAAATAAGTTGCTCGAATGGCTTCAAATTAGTGATCTGTGCATCGTCAAGTTCTTTCCAGCCATCCGTCACACTCATCGAACGTTCAACGTTCAATGCATTCCAAATGTCGCGCACCAAACAGGCGCGTGCATTTGCTTCAGTAGAAAAATCAAGGAACGTCTTTTGTGCCCGGCGGACGATATTGCTGGCATCTGACAACTTACCGTAAGCCTCTGTTACCATCTGGTGAGCGTCGGTTTCAGATGTGAAGCTCATATTGAAGTTCAGTATTGAGTAGCTCTCGCTTGCATTGAAAAGGAACTCGCTGTGCTGACGTGCCTTTTGTATTGCCTTCATGGCGCTTTCCAGTGCCATTTCGACAGCTTTTCGTTTGGTGCTCCAAACTTCGGTGTCCGATGACGCCTCTAGCTTTTGCTGGCGCCAACCAAA
>SWCD01012575.1_pt1 | contig 15130 bp, 8 predicted proteins | sample 4693011 | NCBI WGS metagenome assembly SWCD01 (sample SAMN10267278, study PRJNA491770) | bioreactor metagenome | isolation source: DHS bioreactor inoculated with marine | place: Japan: Omine Ridge, Nankai Trough | reverse complement strand
CAGGATGCAATGGAAATGCGACCTTCCAGTCCATGGCCATCTTGTAGACTGGCGACTTCCTGGCAGACTCCAGCCACGCTTCGGGAATCCCGTCCTTGCGGGCCTGTTCAATGACCGCCGGGTCATGCGGATCAAGAAATACCTTGAGCTGTTCTTCGTAAAGGTCCTGCTCATTCTGCGTGGAAGCTGCCTCGGCAATCCGGTCGGCATCGTAGAGCACGACACCGAGATACCGGATGCGCCCCACGCACGTCTCGGAGCACACCGTCGGCTGGCCTGCCTCGATGCGCGGATAGCAGAACACGCATTTCTCGGACTTGCCGGACGACCAGTTGTAGTAGATCTTCTTGTAGGGACAGCCCGACACGCACATGCGCCATCCCCGGCATTTTTCCTGGTCGATCAGAACAATGCCATCATCCTCGCGCTTGTAGATTGCGCCCGACGGGCAAGCTGCCACGCAGGTCGGGTTGAGGCAGTGTTCGCACAATCTCGGCAGATACATCATGAAGGTATTCTCGAACTCGCCGTAGATCTCCTTCTCGATGCCTTCGAAGTTGTAATCTGCCGACCGCTTGGAGAATTCACCGCCCAGGATTTCCTCCCAGTTTGGCCCCCATTCGATCTTCTCCATACGCTCACCACTGATCAGCGAACGCGGCCTTGCGGTTGGCGATGCCTCGACTTCACCAGCGGTCTGCAGATGGCCGTAATCGAAATCGAACGGTTCGTAATAATCGTCGATTTCCGGCAGATCGGGGTTGGCAAAGATTTTCGCCAGGATCCGCCACTTGGCCCCCATTTTTGGTTCGATCCGCCCATTGGCCTTGCGGGCCCAGCCACCATTCCACTTCTTCTGGTTCTCCCACTCCTTGGGGTAACCAACGCCGGGCTTGGTTTCCACATTGTTGAACCAGGCGTATTCAACACCTTCCCGATTGGTCCAGACGTTCTTGCAGGTAACGGAGCAAGTATGACACCCGATGCACTTGTCGAGGTTCAGCACCATGCCGATTTGAGCGCGGATTTTCATTCTGCTGCCTCCAGTTTTGGCTTGTCTGTGTCGCGGTACGGGCCTTCTTTCCAGTCGACCTTGTCGAGCTTGTGGACCACAACGAACTCATCGCGATTGGACCCCACGGTTCCGTAGTAGTTGAAGCCGTACGACTGGTGCGCATATCCACCGATCATGTGGGTAGGCTTGATAATCGCGCGGGTGACCGAGTTATGGATGCCACCGCGATTGCCGGTCAGTGGAGAGCCAGGCGTATTCACGATCTTCTCCTGCGCGTGGTACATATAGATCGTACCTTCCTTCATGCGCTGGGAGACCACCGCGCGCGCAACGATGGCGCCGTTGCAGTTGAACACCTCGACCCAGTCATTATCGACCAGGTCAGCCTTTGCAGCGTCTGTTTCGGACAACCACACCACCGGGCCGCCGCGATTGAGAGTCAGCATCATCAGATTGTCTGAATAGGTCGAATGGATGCCCCATTTCTGGTGCGGGGTAATGAAGTTCAGCACCACTTGCGGCTTGCCGTTCGACTTGGCCTCAATGATCGGATTGATCGACTTGGTGTCAATCGGAGGCCTGTAGACACAGAACCCCTCGCCAAACGCCCGCATCCACAGGTGATCCTGATAAAGCTGCTGACGACCCGTCAGGGTGCGCCACGGGATCAGTTCGTGCACGTTGGTGTACCCGGCATTGTAGCAAACCTTTTCGCTTTCAATGCCGGACCATGTTGGCGACGAAATGATCTTGCGCGGCTGCGCAACCACGTCCCGAAAGCGGATTTTCTCGTCCTGCTTGGGCAAAGCCAGGTGGGCATGCTCACGACCAGTTGCCTTCGACAAGGCCTGCCAGGCTTTCACGGCCACCTCGCCATTGGTTTCCGGTGCAAGTGACAGGATCACCTCGCTGGCATCAATGTCAGTGTCGATACGCGGGCGGCCCTTGCTGGCACCTTCATCGGTTACCAGGCCGTTCAGGTGGCCAAGCAGTTCCACCTCGTGGTCAGTGTTCCACGAAATACCCTTGCCGCCATTGCCGAGTTTTTCCAGAAGCGGACCCAGCGAGGTAAAGTGCTTGTAGAGATTTGGATAGTCTCTCTCCACCACGGCCACCATCGGCATGGTCTTGCCGGGAATCGGTTCAACGTCACCGACATGCCAGTCTTTCACATCCAGCGGCTGCGCCAGTTCACCCGGCGTGTCATGCTGAATGGGGACCAGGACAACATCCTTCTCCACACCAAGCACTTCCGGCGAAACCTCGGAAAACTTCTTCGCAAGACCCTTGAAAATATCCCAGTCACTGCGGGCTTCCCAGGCGGGGTCTGCGGCGCTGGTCAACGGGTGGATGAACGGATGCATGTCCGAGGTGTTGAGGTCGTTCTTTTCGTACCAGGTAGCCGTTGGCAGGACGATGTCGGAAAACACGCACGTGGTCGACATCCGGAAATCGAGCGTAACCAGCAGGTCGAGCTTCCCTTCCGGCGCTTCGTCGTGCCAGACGGCCTCTTTCGCACGCACCCGGCCTTCCTCGCCCAGATCCTTGCCCATGACACCGTGGCTCGTGCCGAGCAGGTGCTTGAGGAAATATTCGTGTCCCTTGCCGGACGACCCCAACAGGTTGGAGCGCCAGACGAACATGTTGCGCGGCCAGTTGGCTTCGTGATCAGGGTCTTCACACGACATGTGCAGATCGCCTGATTTGAGCTGCTTGGCGACGTAGTCCTTCGGCTCCATCTTGGCCTTTGCAGCCGCTGCTGCGATGTCCAGTGGATTGGCATTCAACTGCGGTGCAGACGGCAGCCAGCCCATCCGCTCAGCTCGAATATTGTAGTCGATCAGGGTGCCGTCCCATGGTCCGTCAGGCGCCGTCGGCGACATGATTTCAGACACTTCAAGTGTCTCGTAGCGCCACTGGTCGGTGTGGGCATAAAAGAACGAGGTGGAGTTCATCTGACGTGGCGGACGCTTCCAGTCGAGACCGAATGCCAGTGGCAGCCAGCCGGTCTGCGGGCGCAGTTTTTCCTGCCCCACATAGTGGCTCCAGCCGCCGCCGGACTTGCCCACACAACCGCACATCACCAGCATGTTGATGATGCCGCGATAGTTCATGTCCATGTGGTACCAGTGGTTCAGTCCGGCCCCCAGGATGACCATGGAACGCCCATTGGTCTTTTCGGCATTGGTGGCAAACTCTCTTGCGACGGTGATGATCTGGGCGCGCGGTACACCGGTGATCTGCTCTGCCCACGCCGGCGTGTATGGCAGGGTTTCGTCATAGGACTTCGCAGAGTTCTTGTCCCCCAACCCCCGATCGAGACCGTAGTTTGCGACAAACAGGTCAAACACAGTCGCAACCAGCCCGTCGCCATCGGTCAGTTTGACGGTTTTGGCAGGAACAGAGCGCAGCAGCACGCTTTCATGGTCCGTGCCCTCGAAATGATCATGTTCACGGTTGCCGAAGTAAGGAAACGCAACCGACGCTACCTCGTCATGATCATCATCCAGGATGAGGCTCATGGTCAGCTCGACGTCGGTACCTTTGCCGTCCCTGGTCTCCAGGTTCCATTTGCCCTGTTCACCCCAGCGGAAGCCGACAGACCCGGTTGGGGTCACAACCTTTTTGGACTTGCTGTCAATCGCAACTGTCTTCCAGTCGGGATTGTTCTTTTCACCCAGCGCGCCCTTGATATCGGAGGCACGCACCAGCCGGTCCGGCACGTAGTGACCGTCCTTCTTGACCAGCTTCACCAGCATCGGCATGTCGGTATAGCGGCGGCAGTAATCCTCGAAATACTCCGCCTGCCGGTCGAGATGATACTCGCGCAGGATCACGTGGCCAATTGCCATGGCAAGTGCAGCATCCGTGCCCTGCTTCGGGTGCAGCCACATGTCAGAGAATTTCGCGGCTTCGGAATAATCGGGAGACACCACGACCGACTTCGCGCCCTTGTACCGGGCCTCGGTATAGAAATGAGCATCAGGTGTCCGGGTCTGCGGGACGTTTGACCCCCACAGCATCAGGAATCCGGAATTGTACCAGTCGGCAGATTCCGGCACGTCGGTCTGCTCGCCCCAGGTCATCGGCGATGCCGGCGGCAGATCGCAGTACCAGTCGTAAAACGACATGCACACGCCGCCCATGAGCGACAGGTAGCGCGAGCCGGCTGCATACGAGACCATCGACATGGCCGGGATTGGAGAGAACCCGATTATGCGATCAGGCCCCCACTTTCTGGCGGTGTAGGCATTGGCGGCCGCGATGATTTCGTTCACCTCGTCCCATTTTGCCCGGACAAAGCCACCATGGCCGCGCACCTTTATGTAGTCATGACGCTTGGCCGGGTCCTCCTGGATGGCCGCCCATGCAGCCACCGGGGTACGAACCGCGCGTTCCTTGCGCCACTGCCTCAGCAACCGGGAGCGTATCAGCGGATATTTCACCCGGTTTGCCGAGTACATGTACCAGCTGTAGCTGGCACCGCGGGCACAGCCGCGCGGTTCATGGTTCGGCAGGTCAGGCCGGGTGCGCGGATAGTCGGTCTGCTGGGTTTCCCAGGTGACGATGCCGCCCTTGACGTAGATTTTCCAGGAACACGAGCCCGTGCAGTTTACGCCATGGGTGGAACGCACGATCTTGTCGTGCTGCCAGCGTTTGCGGTAGCTGTCTTCCCATGAGCGGTCCTCATTGGTGGTGACACCGTGACCCTGCGAGAACGTCCCGGTATTCTTGCGGGCCAGGAAGTTCAGACGGTTCAATAGATGTGACATCGTTTGCAGTCCTTGTTCTTGATGTTGCTCAGCACGGCACGGGAGCGTTCTTGCGGGCGTAGAAAATCCACGTGATCACCACGCAGACCGCGTAAAAGCCGGCAAACCCCCACAATGCTGCGTTCGGCGCGCCCGTCAGGCCGATGGACGTGCCGTAGGCCTTGGGAATGAAGAATGCGCCATAGGCGGCTATTGCAGATGTGAAGGCGATGATGGCAGCGCTCTCACGCTCGGACTGCTTCAGCGTCTGCGCTTCATCCAGTTGCGGCATCAGGCGCGGAATCTCCTGGCGCATGATTGACGGGATCATCTGGAAGGTGGAGGCATTGCCGACACCGGTCAGGAAGAACAGCGCCATGAAGCAGCCGAAGAAGCCCCAGAAATTGCCCCCGGCTCCATCGACCGGCAGGAAGCTCAACACTCCGACAACAGCAATGATCATGCCGACGAAGCTCCACAACGTCACGCGGCCACCGCCGAACTTGTCGGAAATCCATCCTGTCGCAGCCCTGCTGAGTGCGCCGACAAGGGGCCCCAGGAATGCATAGGTAAGCACGTTCACATCCGGGAACTGGATCTTCATCAGCAGCGGAAAGCCTGCGGCGTATCCGATGAAAGAACCGAATGTGCCTGTGTACAGGACGCACATGATCCAGTTGTGCTTGCGGGAAAAGATGATCGACTGTTCCTTGAAGCTCGCCCTGGCATCTGCGATGTCATTCATGCCGAACCATGCAGCGATGGCCGAGATGATCAGGAAGGGAACCCAGATAAAACCGGCGTTCTGTATGAACAGCAGGCCGCCGTCACTGAGCTTTTGAGGTTCTCCCCCAATGGCGCCGAAGACACTCGTCGTGATGACGATCGGTACGACAAACTGCATGACCGAGACCCCGAGATTGCCGAGACCGGCGTTCAGCGCCAGCGCATTGCCCTTGGTCTTCTTGGGGTAAAAATAGGCGATATTGGCCATTGAAGAAGCGAAATTGCCACCGCCGAAACCGCACAACAAGGCGAGGATGAGAAAGGTTGTGTAAGTGGTTGTCGGATCCTGTACGGCAAAGCCTATGCCCAGTGCAGGCAGCAACAATGATGCCGTGGAAAGGGCAGTCCATTTACGGCCACCGAAAATCGGTATCATGAAGCTGTAGAAAATGCGCAGCGTAGCACCGGACAGTCCCGGGAGGGCCGCCAGCCAAAACCGTTCCCCGACCGAGAAATTGAAGCCGATGGCAGGCATTTTGGCGACCACTACGGACCACACCATCCAGACCGAGAAAGCCAGCAATAGATTGGGAATGGATATCCAGAGATTGCGGGTCGCAATTGCCTTGCCTTTCGCACTCCAGAATTCGTTGTCCTCGGGACGCCAGTCAGTGAGCACCGGCCCGCTCTGGGTCTTGGCAGTTGTTGCAGTAGCCATGGGAACCTCCCTGTCGGCATTGTTCGCGGTAGCGGGCCGCACCATGCGGCCCGCGAAGATCTTGTTATTCGGTTGGTTTCAAATCACCGGCAGCAGTCTTGCCCTGACGGGCGTCTCGCGGTTTGGCGAGTGGCTTCTCCGGGACATCCGAGAGATATTTCTCTGCTTCCAGACCAGGATGACGGGCATGTTCCATGCGACGGATGGCGATATGCATCCAGATGGTGGATACCGCGACCAGCACGAACATCAGCATGTAGGGAGCCGTCCACACGCCGGTATAGTCCAGCAGGATGCCGAACGAGATCGGCAGGACGAACCCGCCCAGGCCTCCGATCATGCCGACCAGGCCGCCAACCGACCCCACATGGTGCGGGTAATAGACCGGGATGTGCTTGTAGACGGCAGCCTTGCCGAGGCTCATGACAAAACCGAGCACCACCGTGAGGCCGACAAAGACCGACACACTCAGGCCGATGTCAAAGACGATTGGACCCTTGATGCCCTCCACCACGTAGCTTGTGTCCGGATAGCTCATGAAAAACAGGCAGCCGAGCGAGACGAAGAAGGTCAGGTACATGACCGTGCGTGCGCCCCACTTGTCCGACATCCAGCCACCCAGCGCGCGGAAGATAGAGCCCGGCAACGAGTACAGCCCTGCCAGCACGCCTGCTGTGGTCAGCGGCAGGCCGTAAGCGCCAACGTAATACCTGGGAAGAAACGAGGCGAGCGCGACAAAAGCACCGAAGACAAAGAAATAGTAGGTCGCAAACCGCCAGACCCGGATGTCCTTCAGCGGCGCCAGTTGTTCTGCCGCTGATACCGGCTTGCTGCCGGTCTTCTTGCGTCTGGCCTGTGCCGGATCATCCTTGGACAGGATATAAAACAGCACTGCTGTGATCGCCAGAACGATGGCGTAAACCCGCGCAGTGCCCTGCCAGCCGAGCGCAACCACCAGGAACGGGGCCGCGAAATTGGTAACAGCGGCACCCACATTGCCGGCTCCGAATATACCCAGGGCCGTGCCCTGGCGTTCCTTTTCAAACCACTGGGAAACATAGGCAACGCCGACGATGAAAGACCCACCGGCAAGACCAAGGCCCAGGGCAGCCAGGAGAAACACCTCGTATGTCTGTACGGACGTTAACAGCCACACGGCGACGGCTGTAATCAGCATCTGCAGCGGAAACATCAACCGTCCGCCGAACTGCTCGGTCCAGACCCCAAGAAAGATGCGACTGATGGAACCTGTCAGGACCGGGGTTGCGACCAGCAAGCCAAATTGCGTGTCCGACAGGCCAAGATCCTGCTTGATCTTGACCCCGATGATTGAAAAGATCGTCCACACTGCAAAGCAGACAGTGAACGCAAACGTGCTCAGTCCCAAGGCCCGGTACTGGTCCGACCGGGTAACGCCATCAAGCGTATGCATATATCCAACCCCTCATGATTCGCGCGGGTCCCGACCGTGCAGACTGCTTCAGGACGGGGTCAGAATTGGCAAACGGGAGGTTGGCGGGTTGATCCATGTCAAAAGCCGGCCTGCTGATGGCCAAACAAAGGCCTGCAACACGCAAAACAAGGCAACCACGTGTGCCGGTCAAGGAAGCAAATTGCGATCACGACGCAGACTTGTTACGTTGATCAATTATGGTCTTGATATTTATCAAGGAGCGGGAACATGCGAGCGACAGATTTGCCGGAAGTCAGGGCATTGCGACTCTTCAGCAGCATGGAGGATCAACACTTCGACGCGTTGATGGAAGTGGCCTACCTGCAGACCTTCCCGCCACAACTGGAACTGATTACCGAAGGTGACCCGGCTGACTTTCTCTATATTGTCGTGGAAGGATCAGTCGACCTTTACGCCTGCTCCAACGGGCGGGAAGCGACAATGGGCCTGGTTCGACCCGTTGGCACCTTCATCCTGGCTGCCGTTCTCAAGGATGCGGTTTATCTCATGTCTGCGCGCACTGCGCAGCGATCAAAGATATTGCTGATACCTTCACAAAACATCCGCCAGGCGTTCCAGCAGGATGCCGGGTTTGCCCGTGCCATCGTACTGGAACTGGCAAGTTGCTATCGCGGCGTGGTCAAGGAGCACAAGGATCTCAAATTGAGAACCGCCGTCGAACGCCTCGCCAACAGGCTGCTGCGTTATCACACGGACCAGGGAGCAAACGGGTCATTTGACCTGCCCCACGACAAGCGCACACTGGCATCCATGCTGGGGATGACCCCGGAAAACCTGTCGCGTGCCTTCAATACGCTGAAACCCTATGGCGTCGAAGTGGAAGGCTCAACGATCAGGATGAGTGACCTGAAATCACTGGAAACACTGGCCAAGCCTAATCCGCTGATTGATGATCGCAGCACCTGATCACCGATTCATGACCGCAGGCGCGTACCATCCGGATCGATACGAGGGCCCGCTGACAAGCGCGCCTTGCATCGTTTGCCAATCACATCCACTTCGTAAAGTGCCTTTGGATCCATCATGCCGGCACCGAGATAGCCCAGGGCCAGGCTCTCACCAGCCGAATGCCCATAGCCTCCCGATGTCACATATCCGGCATAGATACCGTCTTTGTATATTGCTTCACCACCGGTAGCATCTGCATCATCTACATCGACCACCAGCGTAACGAACTGCTTATGCACTTCGTCCTGCCGCGATTTCAAGGCTGCTTCGCGCCCCGTGAAATCGCCCTTGTCGAGACAGACAAAGCGGGCAAGGCTGGTATCCCACGGTGAATAGTCGGACCCAAGGTCAAGACCCCAGCTTGGATAACTTTTCTCCAGCCGCAATGACATCAGTGCCCGGCCTCCAACAAGCCTGAGGTCCAGGGGCCGTCCCGCTTCGAGCATACAGTCCAGCAGGTCAAGTTGATGGCTCATGGGCATCCAGATCTCGTAACCAAGTTCGCCCGTGTAGGAGACCCTGACGACAACGGCATCCGTGCAACCGCCAATCTCGATACGTCTCGCCGACAGAAACGGCAAAGCCGCATTGCTCACGTCGGCCTTCGTCATGGCGCTCAACGCGGCGCGCGACCTTGGCCCGGCCAAGTGCAGTCCACACCAGGTCGACGACAGGTTTTCCAGCCTGACTGAACCGTCCGCAGGCAGGTTCTGAACGAACCAGCGCCAATGGTAGAGCTGGGCAGAGCCGGAACCGATAATCATGAACTGGTCATCTGTCAGGCGGGATAGTGTGAAATCGCCGATGAGGCGCCCCTTTGGCGACAGCATGGGGGCCAGAACGGTTCGACCGATACCAGGTATCCGGTTGGCCAGAAGCCGGTCGAGCCACTGTGCGCTTCCGGAGCCCTCGACAATGAATTTTGAATACCCCGAAATGTCGATGAGACCCAATCCGTCGCGCACTGCCCGGGCTTCCTCGCCTGCAGCGTCGAACCAGTTCTGCCGGCGATAGCCATACAGATCGCGCGCTTCCTCACCAACTCGCGCATACCACAACGGCGTTTCGAAACCGAATGTCTCGCCAAACACCGCACCCGCTGCCTTGAGGCGCCCGTAGGATGGAAAGGTCTGCACCGGCCGGCCGGCGTCAAACTGCTGATGGGGATAGATCCGGTTGGTCCGGTGTTCATAGAACCATTTGGTTCGGGCTTTCGTGTAAGCCCGGTCGGCCCATGGGCCAAACCGGCTGACATCCCAGGCAAAGACGTCCAATGATGGTTCGCCTTCGATGATCCACTCGGAAACAACCCTGCCGATGCCCCCACCCTGGTTGAACCCCGTCATGACGCCGGCTGCACAGATGTAACCGGGTTTGCCGGGATAAGGCCCCAGCAGCGGAGAAAGATCAGGCGAGAAAATCATTGGGCCGTTGATGACCCGCTTGATTCCGGCGCTACGCAGGCAAGGCAGCCGATCGACCGCATCGGCAAAGTTCACTTCCATGCGTGAGACATCGTCTGGAAGAAGTTCATGTCCAAAATCCGCCGGTGTGCCGTCTTCGGCCCAGTGTACACAGCGGTTCTCATATGCACCCAGCAGTATACCCTTGCCCTCCTGCCGGGAATACCAGTTGCCTTCACCATCGGAAATGGTTGGCAGATCGCCCTCCATGGCCTCAATTTCGGGAATGTTCTCGGTCACCAGATAATGATGTTCAACCGGCATCAGCGGCAACATGATTCCTGCCTGAGCAGCAACCTCGCGTGCCCACAGACCGCCGGCGTTGACGACATACTCACACCGGATCGCCCCCTGGGACGTTTCTACTTCCCAGTCGCCACCCGGAAGCTGTCTGGTAGCGGTTACCGGCGTGTGGCGCAGAATGCGGGCGCCGAGATTTCGCGCGGCACGAGCAAATGCGTTTGTGGCGCTGGCCGGGTCAACATACCCCTTTTCAGGTTCGTACAGCGCGGCTGTCAGCCCGTCGGTGTTGAGCACCGGCATTCGCCGTCTGGCTTCTTCAAGCGAAATAAACTCCGACGGAATGCCGTTTCTGTGACAACAGCTCTGCAGTATCTTGAGCTTGATATGCTCGTCTTCGGATTTGGCCACTGTAACACCGCCGCACTGGTGAAAGCCGATCGGTTGGTCCGCCTCCTTCTCGATCACCGGATACAGATCGCGGGTATATTTTTGCAGGATCGTCGCACTCGATGGCATGGTGAGCGAAAACAGGCTTCCCGCCGCATGCCATGACGATCCCGACGTGAGTTCCTTCCTTTCCAGCAGCACGCTGTCCTGCCAACCCGCCTTCGCCAGGTGATAGAGAATTGCACAACCCGTGATTCCACCGCCGATAACGACAACCCGCGCCTGAGTAATGCTGGCCATTGTGCACTTTTCCCTTGATGGTTTGTCTGGACGGACTGATCCAGCGAACCGGCACCATGTGAAAGTAGAGCGGACCTTGCCGGGACAATGCAATTGTTGATTTTTCAGTGAAGCTTGAGTTGCATTCAACTTTCATTGCACATCAGCCAAACCGGAACCGCATTCATCCGTTTCGCCCTGCCGGACGATTTGCTAGGCTTTGGTTCTTTGGTGTCCGGAGAACGGGTCATGGGCAGAGACATTCCACCTTTTGCAGCACTTCGCGCTTTTGAAGCGCTGGCACGTCGGGCAAGCCTGCGGGCAGCGGGTGAGGAACTGGGCATATCTGCCAGCGCTGTCAGCCATCAATTGAACGCGCTGGAAGACAATCTGGGCAAGAAACTGCTATTCAAGCGGGGCAATCGACTGCATTTCACCGAGGCAGGAAGGTGTCTGGCGACAGAACTGGGCGAAGGCCTGGATCTGTTGGAAAAGGCCAGCCAGCGCGCGTCGGGACGACACCGCACAGCCCATATCACCATAAGCATGTTCCAGTCTCTTTCGGAGCTGTGGATGGTACCGCTGCTGGCAGCCTTCCACCGGCGAAGCCCTGAAATAACCGTGTCCGTGATCACTGAACCGGAAGTCCACGACACCCGCCCTGGCAATGTGGACCTTGCCATTTGCTATGATCGTCAATCCACAGATAAATCCGGTGCCTTGTTGCTGATGCCGGAAATCATCGAACCAGTGGCGTCGCAGGACTACCTCTCGGGCGCAGAACCCATCTGCAGACCGGCCGACATTGTGGGCCACAGACTCATCCATTGCAGCTCTGCTCCTGATGAATGGCAGCACTGGTCGAAGCACAAGGGTATTGCACTGTCAGGGGCCAGCCACTGGCTGCAGGTTGACACCCGTGCGGCAGCCCTTCAGGCCGCCGAGCAGGGGCTGGGTCTGGCCATGGCTCGCAAACCGCTTGCCGACCTGGCCCTGTCCAGACGGAAAATTGTGGAAGTGTTCAATGATCCACTTGCATCAGGCATGGGGTATTACCTTGCCAGCGTAAAGCACACGGCCCCCTCCTCGCATATTGTGGACTTCCGCGGCTGGCTGCAGGACATGGCTCAGTTGACCAACCCGTTTTCACCGCACGCTGGTGAACCTGCTCGCGCAGCCGGAACACGCGCAAAGATACCGCTTGGCTAAACACTGTTTTCCCGCTGGCCGCACCCTCGCTTGCCTGCGATCAGGACGCATTGACCTTATGCAATTCTGCTTGAAACAGATTGTGACTTGCCCGAATGCAATTCAATTGCAGCCGGCACTGCTTGCAGCGACGATATTCCCAACGAACTCAAACCCGTTGCAGTCAAATCCTGCCTGACCTGACCGAACTTAGGAGACACCATGTCAAACCGGGGCATGCGCCTGCGGCGACAATCGCAACGCGCCAGGGTTGCGCAGCCAGCCTATCGTCAGATTGTCAATCGCTACAAGCCAACGGAAGTACTTGACGACGAGCAGATCGAGCAAATCCATTGCGCATCGCTCGACCTTCTCGAGACTGTCGGTATGAAGGTTCTGGGAGATGAAGCCCGCAGCAGATACAGGTCGATCGGCGCTCAGGTCGACCAGGGCGAGATGCGGGTTCGAATTGACCGCGCGCTGGTGCTCGAACTGATTGCAAAGGCACCTGCCAGCTTTACACTTCGCGGGCGCAATCCGTTGAAAAAAGTCCGTGCAGGCGACGGACATACCGTATTTGTCTCGGTCGGCGGTCCGGCCTATGTGAGCGATCTTGACCGGGGCCGAAGACCGGGCACATATGACGATTTTGTCAACTTTCTGAAGGTGACCCAGCAGCTCAACATCATACATGTTGAGGGCGGCTGCTCCATCGAGCCACAGGACCTGCCCGTCACAACCCGCCATCTGGACATCTACGAAGCACAGATCCTTTACCTCGACAAACCATGGAAGCCTTTGACAATTGGCCGAACAAGGGTTCGCGATGCAATTGAGATGGTCAAACTGTCGCTTGGTGAAACCGACGAACAGATTGCCCGCGACCCGGTGTTTTTCGGTGTCACCAATACAAACACACCACTTGTCCTTGATGGACCGATGTCAGAAGCAATTATCGAACTTGCCCGAGCGCGACAGCCCGTGTGTGTCACGCCGTTCACCCTTGCCGGTGCCATGGCACCCGCCAGCATCGCGGGCGCACTGGTCCTGCAAAATGCTGAGGCACTGGCGGGGATCGCGCTTGCACAGGCGGTGAACCCCGGGTGTCCGGTTTGCTATGGCGCATTTACTTCCAATGTGGATATGCGCACAGGCTCACCCGCGTTCGGCACCCCGGAATACACCAAGGCAGCCCATGCCAGCGGACAACTGGCGCGGCGTTGCGGCTTGCCGTGGAGATCAAGCAACGTCAACGGTTCGTGTTCACCCGATGCGCAGGCAGCCTACGAAACGGAAATGTCCCTATGGGGCGCCGTGATGGGCCATGCCGGCATTGTCAACCAGGGGGCCGGATGGCTCGAAGGCGGGCTGGTAGCGTCTTTTGAGAAACTGATACTGGATGCCGAGATGTTGCAGATGATGGCGGCTTACCTTGATCCGCCTGCTATTTCATCCGATGAGATCGGCCTTGCCGCCATAGCTGAGATCGGACCAGGCGGCCATTTCTTTGGATCAAGCCACACCTTGTCGCGCTACGAGAAAGCGTTCTATTCACCGCTCGTGTCGGATTGGCGAAATTTCGAGACCTGGCAGGAAAGTGGCGCGAAAACAGCTACCCAGCGGGCAAATGACATGTGGAAGCGCTTGCTCAAGGAGTATGAAGTACCCGCCATTGATCCTGCCCGGGCAGACAGCGTCGCGGCGTATGTGGCGAGGAGAAAAGAGGAAATATCCAATGGCAAAAGTGTCCCCGTATAGGCCATCGCGCAGATGGCTTCACAAACTCACCCGTTCAATTTGAAGCCGCCGTCATACGATCCAGCCTTATCCGGTGACGTTGATCGGTCAGCCGCCAGATACTGGCGAATACGGCACCAAGCACGCCCAGTCCGGTGGCACCGCCGATAAGGAACATGATCAGGATCTGGTATTTCACGGCCTCCTGCGGATCGATGCCTGACAAAATCTGTCCCGTCATCATGCCCGGCAAAGACACCACGCCCGTCGCCGCCATCGCATTGATGATGGGTGTGAAGCCGCTGCGCAGTGCCCGCCGCGCAACCGGCAGAACAGCCTCCCAGCGCGTCTTGCCCAGCAGCAACTGCGCTTCGATGGCGGTGCGTTCGCGATACAGCGACGTATGCAGCGTATCAAGCCCCAGGCTGACGCCGGTCATGGTGTTGCCCAGGACCATGCCGAACAGGGGCAGCGCAAATTGCGGGGTCCACCAGGGTTGCGGTTCGATCTGGGTTGTCAGGGCGCACACCGTCACGATCGTGCCGGCAAACATCATCGATGTCGCCCCGAGGCCGTACCCCCATATTCCTGTCAGCCGGCGTTCCTGCCGCGCCCAGATTTCGCGCCCGGCAAACATAATCATGATCATCGCGATCAATGCAGTGACGGCAGGCGACGATGCGGCAAACACCGCCTTCAGCACCAGCCCGACCATGAGCAGTTGAACAACCATCCTCGCGGCGGAAAACAGCAACTGTCGTTCCAGTTTCAGTTTCAGCACAAACGAAAACACCGCGTTCAATATCAGGAAAATCGACGCGCCCAGCAAATCCAGATAGGTCAATGAGATATATGTGCTCATGCCATCGCACCGCTGTCCGATTGCAATCGGCCGTCAAGCATGGTCATGCACCGGTCAGCAACACGGTCTGCCTGTTCCGGATCATGGGTGACCATCAGGACGCAAACATCCTTTGCCAGTTGTTGTTTGACCAGGCCCTCGACAGCAGCCGTCATGCCCGCATCCAGCGCAGCCGTCGGTTCATCAAGCAACAGCACACGCGGCCCTGCCTGCAGCGCCCGGACGATGCCCAGGCGATGGCGTTCGCCTGTCGACAGACGGCTCACCTCCCAGCCCAGTGCGTCCCGCAGGTCGACGGCCTCAAGGAGGTCCTCCACGCCGCTGCCGGCAGAAAAATG
>SWCD01005354.1_pt1 | contig 15200 bp, 7 predicted proteins | sample 4693011 | NCBI WGS metagenome assembly SWCD01 (sample SAMN10267278, study PRJNA491770) | bioreactor metagenome | isolation source: DHS bioreactor inoculated with marine | place: Japan: Omine Ridge, Nankai Trough | reverse complement strand
CGAGGTGCCTCTCGTTCTCGACGTGCTCTCGAAGATGAAATGGCCGCACCGGGCCCGAAACGTGTCGGGTCGCCTGGGTCTTCGTGCCCTCTCCGCCCTGCTCGACCGGGCCCTGTTCCTGGTCTCCAACGACACGGGGCCGGTGCACCTGGCTTCCGGCCTGGGACGTCCGGTGCTCGGGCTCTACGGGCCGAACACTCCGGTGCTCTACGGGCCGCTCTCCGAGGGCAGTCGGTCGTTTTACAAGGGGCTGCCCTGCAGTCCGTGCATCACCAACCTGAACTACAAGACCTCGTTCTGCCGTCTGCCGGTCTGCATCCGGAATATCTCGGTCGAAGAGGTCTACGGGCAGGCTGTGGCGCTGCTACCCACGGCCGGGGACGCCGCTTGACCTCCCGCAGTGAGACCATTCTCGCGACCGTCCTTCTTCTTCTCGCGGGTGCCGTCTACTTGCCGTCGGTGGGCGGCGACTTCGTCTATGACGACCATCGGTTCGTTCAGTTGAACCCCGCGGTGCGCGAAGGGGCGGCCCTCGAGAGCTACTTCCTCGAGCCCGAGACCCAGACCGCGGACCGGTCGTTTCATGGGCTCTACCGGCCCCTCCGGACCTTGTCCTATCGCGCGGTCCACCTGCTTTCCCCGGATGCTCCGGCGCAGCGGGTCGCGAGCCTGCTGCTCCATCTTCTGAACGGGTGGCTGGTGTGGAGACTGCTGCGTTTCGTCCTCGGCCCCCGGCAGGGGGGAGGAGCGCTTCTCGGCGCCCTCGCCTTCGTGCTGCACCCGTTGGCGACGGAGTCGGTGGCATTCATCTCCAGCCGGGGGGACCTGCTCGCGATGACGGGGATGCTCGGGGCCGTGCTCCTCTATCTCAGACCCGGTCGGCCGGCCCGTCTGGCCTCCCTCGCGATCTTCCTCCTGGCCCTCTGCTCGAAGGAATCGGCCGTGGTGCTGCCGGGTCTGCTCGTTCTGGTGGATGGTTTCATCGAGGGGCCGGGACGCATTCGCGGCCGCTGGCGGGCCTACGCGCAATACGGTCAGGTTCTGCTCCTCTGGCTCGCCATGCGCTATCTGGCGCTGGGGAGTGGCGCCTTCGGGCAGGACGGTGGTTTGGGCCTTCCCGGTGGCGAACTCCTCGCCTCCGTCTTCTCCTCGGGCGTCTACTACACCGCCGCCACGACCCTTCCCTGGTGGCTCACCTTCGAGTTGGACCTGGCGGCCTCCGCCGGGCTGGCCACCAGCGGTTTCTTCCTCGCCGCCGCCCTGCTCTTCGTTGCCGGGCGCCTGAGAGCCCTCGCTCGACCCGCTACGCTCGCGATCCTCTGGTTCCCGGTGGCACTGATCCCGGTGACTCTCTTTCAGTTTGTCTTCCCCCTGAAGGTGGAGATCGCCAACCGTTTCGCCTATCCGGCTCTGGTGTCCTTCGCGATGCTGCTCGCTTTCGCGGCCACGCGGCGGAAGACGGCCTTCGCTTTGGCAATGATCGTTCTGGCGGCCTTTGTTCCTCTCACCGTGGCGCGGGCCGGAGTGTTCAAGGACGAGCGCTCGCTCTGGACGGATGTGCTCGAGACCCAACCCGGACATTCGCGGGCCCTCTACGGCCTCGGTGTGGCGGACCTGAAGGCGGGGGAGTTCTCCCTCGCTCGGGAGCGGCTCCGGCGGGCCGCCCTCGCCAATCCACGCAATCCCAGGCTTGCGGTTCATCTGGCCACGGCCTGCCGGGAACTGGCCAGTCGTCAGGCGAGGAGTTCCCCGGAGTATCGACGCTACGTCCTGGAGACCCAGTCCGCCTATCAGGCCGCCGTGAACCTGTGGGCGGGGGGGTTCCCCGGTGGACGGGAGCACTTCCGGTCGGTCGCTCTCGAGGCGGCCTGGTGGTCGATGCTGGCGGGGGATTCGAACTGTGTGATCGCGGATGTGGAGATTCTCCTCGAGGCGGACGGGGCACTCCGGCCGCAGGAGGCGACCTTTCGGCACATCGAGGAGATATCGAGGTTCCTCGATGCGATCCTGCGGTCCGATCTGTCCGAATTCCTCGCTCTCGAAGTCGAGGCCCTTCGAAAGGGAGTGAAGCGGTGAAAAAATTCATGCGTCTGATGGGTCTCGGGACTCGGCTCCTCGCCAGCAATCTCAGGCGATCCCCGCTTCCGTTCAAGCTGACCTTCATTCTCACCTACCGCTGCGACTGCCGCTGCCGGATGTGCAACATCTGGCAGCGCAAGGTGGAGAACGAGATGACGGCGGAAGAGATCGAGATCTTCTTTAAGAAGAACCGCGGCTTCGCCTGGGTGAACCTCTCCGGGGGAGAGATCTTCACGCGCCCGGACCTCTACGACATCGCCCGTTCCGTCGTCGTCCGCAATCCCGATCTGTATCTCGTGGACTTTCCCACGACCGGCCAGCGCACCGACAAGATCGTGCCCGGTGTCGAGGAGTTCCTCCGGCTCGATCCGCCCCGCATGCTGGTCACGGTCTCTCTCGACGGGGCCGGAAAGAAGCACGACGAGATCCGCCGCCGCAAGAACGCCTTCGAGAACTGCATCGCCACCTACAGCGCGCTACGGGGGCTCAAGGCGAAGAACCTCGGCGTGTTCTTCGGCGTCACGCTTTCGAAGTTCAACAAGGGCGAGCTCTTCGAGATCTACGAGTCGGTGAAGGAGCGGCTGCCCTGGGTTACCTACCGGGACTTCCATGTCAATCTGGCCCAGGAGTCGGCGCACTACTACCAGAACCAGGGCATGGGCGTGCCCCGGGAGGAAGACGCGCTCCGGGACATGGACAAGTTCCTCGAGATGAAGGGGCAGGCCCTGCATCCCGTGGCCTTTCTCGAGGCGACCTACCAGCGATACCTCAGGCGCTTCTACCGCATCGGTCGGTCGCCCCTGCCGTGCAAGGCGCTCTCCTCCAGCATCTTCGTGGATCCGCACTGGACGCTCTATCCCTGCTCCATGTGGGACGCGCCGATCGGAAACCTCCGGGACACGGAGTTCGACCTGGCTCCGCTCTGGAACGCGGAGAAGACGCGAAGTCTCCGCCGCGAGATCGAGGAAGAGAAGTGTCCGCACTGCTGGACCCCGTGCGAGGCCTATCAGACGATCCTCGGGAACCTGCCGCGGGTGCTCCGGACGCGCTGAGGGCGCGGGGGTGGTGTGGGGCCGGATTCGCCTTCCTCCGCGTCCCTGCGCCTCTGCGGGACAATCCGCTTCGAGACCACCGCACACTTCCAGGCGGATGAGGGAAGGCCTGGAGCCTCCCGCAGAGGCGCTGAGGCGCAGAGGGGGTAGGAAGGCACCGAGCACCGTAATCTTTGGCGCCCCGTCGATCCTCGGTTGCGCCCGGGGGCCGGTCGTACGAAAATCAGCGGCTATGAAAATCTCCATCGCATCTGATCATGCCGGCTACGCCTACAAGGAGGAGATCAAGGGTCTCCTCCATGCCGCCGGCCACGAGGTCGTCGACTTCGGCACGGACTCCGAGGAATCGTGCGACTACGCGCTGTTCATCCGCCCCGCGGCGCTCGCCGTCAGCCGTGGCGAATGCGACCGCGGCATTGTGCTCGGTGGATCCGGCAACGGGGAGGCCATGGCCGCGAACCGTGTGTCCGGCGTGCGCTGCGCCCTCTGCTGGGACACCGTGAGCGCCCGCCTTTCGCGGGAGCACAACGACGCCAACATGATCTCGCTGGGGCAACGCATGATGCCGCTCGAAACCGCCTTCGATATCGTCCGGATCTGGCTCGATACTCCCTTCGAGGGGGGCCGCCACGTGCGCCGGATCGCCCAGATCGACGAGCTCGAGACGCGCTGACGGGTCCATGGCCATCGCCGAAGGTGACACGCTCGACGGACGGTACAAGGTTCTCGGGGTCCATCCCGGAGGCATGGGGGTGGTCTACATCCTGGAGGACCGGGATACCGGAGAGATCCACGCCGCGAAGACGGTGAAGCCGGAACTTCGCGACGACCTGAGAGTGCGTCGGCGTTTCGAAGGGGAGGTTCGGACCTGGATCCGACTGGGGCGCCACGAGAACCTGGTCGAGGCGAAATTCGTGCGCGACCTTGCGGGGCTGCCCTTTCTCTTCCTCGAGTTCATCGAGGGGCCGACCCTGGCCGAGGTTCTCGCCGCGGATGCTCCCTTCAATCTGTCGCAGGCCGTCGATTTCGCGATCCAGGCCGCGCGCGGTCTGACGCATGCGCAGGAGACTCCGCTCGGCAGTGACGGCCGCGGCATCGTGCACCGGGATGTGAAGCCCGAGAACCTGTTCGTCACCAGGGACCGGACGGTGAAGGTCTCCGATCTCGGCATCGCCAAGGTGTTGTCCGCCGACCTGGAATCAACGGCGGAGGGCATCGGCATGGGGACGCCCTTCTACGTTCCTCCGGAGCAACTGAAGGGGAGTCAGACCATCGACGGGCGCGCCGACATCTACTCCCTCGGCGCCGTCATCTATCAGATGATCACGGGAGAGATCCCGCTTCGCTCCGAGTCCCTGGAGAGCCAGATCTACCGGATCCTGCGGGAGGTTCCGGAGCCGGCCTCGGCGTCGAATCCGGCTGTGCCAAAGGTGCTCGACCGGATCATCGCCCGGTGCCTCGAGAAAAAGCCTTCGGATCGCTATCCGAGCTTCCGGGTGCTGGGCAAGGAGCTTCGGGCGCTGCTCAACGGAGGAGCGCTCCTCGACGCCGACCCTCCGCAGGCAACCTGCAAGACCTGCGGCTACGCCTCCTCCCACACTCCGACCGCCTGTCCGGTCTGCGAAGGATCGATGGGGGCGCCGATGAAGTTCGAGGGGCGGGCGGATGAGGAGGAGCGCGCGGCGGATCCATCGCTGACGCCGCTCGTGATCTCCGCCACGGAAGCCACTCCCCGCACGGTCCGGATGGGTGAACCCCTGACCGTCACGATCCGGGTCGTCAATCGTCGGGGGGTGCCGGTCCGTCCCGCGGAGATGACTCTCCCGCTGCCGGACATGGACGTGTTTCGGCTCGAAAGGGCGGCGGAGGTCTGGCGTGGCGAAATCCCGCCGAGCCCGCCGGGACGGCCCTTCCGCATCTCGTACGCCCTGGTCCCGCTGAGGGAGGGTACGTTCGATCTGCCCGCTCCCGTGCTTCGCTACGACGAGCATCTCGAGTCCGTCGCGCGAGGACCATCCGTCCGCTTTCACGTGAATTTCAACTACCGCTTGCCGCTGGTCGGCCGGGATGAGGAGCGAAGGGCCCTTCTGGAGTTCAGCCGTCGGGGCCGCGCCGGCTTCGCCCTGGTGTTCGGCGAGGCCGGGTCGGGTCGTTCGCGGATCCTCCGGGAGATCGGTGAGGAGCTCTCCGATGGTGGCCACCTCGTCCTGGAGGGCAAGGCCCTCTCCGGGGTCCGGGAGCCGCTGAAGGTTTTCCATGACGTCGCCCGCCAGATCTTCGGCGCCGGCGCGGAACCGCTCTCCGGCAGCAGCGCCATGGCCCGCGTGATCGATCGTCTGGCCCCTCTCGTGGGGCGCAACCCGGAGATGGCCGGCTTCTTCGCGGCGTTTCTCCGGCGGACCGGGATCCCCGAATCCCAGGTCCCGATGCGTGGCTACCTCTGGTTCCGTCTGCTCTCGGCCATGGCCCGGGAGAAGCCCGTGGTGCTCGTGCTCTCCGACCTGCACTGGGCCGACGAGGAGTCCATCGATCTCGCCGCCGGCCTCGTCCAACGCGCCGCCGATGAGGGGGTTTTGCTCACGGTCCTCACGTCCTCGCTCCGTGCCGACTCCGACCCCGGGACCCAGCGCCGCATCGATCGGCTGCAGCTCCGGTTCTCCGGCCTCGCGGCGACACCGGAGTCCACGCTTCGCGTCAGCCTGGAGCGTCTGAGGATGAAGGACGTAGCCAGGCTGCTCGAGAGTGTCTTCCCCGGCAACACCCTGGGGGAGGATCACCCCTGGCTCCTGCCGGCCCTCACCACGCAGTCCGGCGGCAACCCCTTCCACGTGGTTCAGATCCTGAAGCAGCTCAGGGAGGCCCGGGACGATGTGGGCGAGCCCCTGGTGTCCGCGGAGGGCGGCACCTGGATGCTGCGCCCGGAGTTGACCGAGGATCGCATCAGCGAGTGGATCCCGGAGGCCGTGGAGGACATGGTTCGAGCCATGGTCACCCCCCTGCCGGCACCCGTGCGCGACCTCCTGGAGAGAGCGGCGGTCATCGGGGAGGAATTCGAGGTTTCGATCCTCAAGGAGCTGGTGGAGGATCCCGCGGCCGTGGACGAAGGCCTGGATGCTCTGGAGCACGCGGAGTTCATCCGGATGCGGGGGGAGCGGGGGGAGCGGTACACCTTCACGAGTTCCCAGGTCCCGCAGATCGTCGAGCGGCTGATCAGGGAGCGGTCCCGCCGGCTCCATCAGAAGCTGCACCGGGAGGTCGCCTCCGCGCTGAAGGCGACTCTGTCCAGGACGGATCTGCGGAAATCTGCGCACCGCTACGCCCGCCACCTCAATCTCGCCGGCGAGCGGGAGAGGGCCCTCAGGTGGCTGGTGATCAGTGCCGAGGCGGCGGTGAAGGGGCAGCTCTTTCTCCGGGCGGATGCGTTTCTGAATCGTGCTGCGGATCTCGTGGATGACGGAGTCGAGGCGAGCCGGAGGATCCTCGGCAACCTGTATTTCCTTCGGGGTGAAGTGCTGCGCATGGCCGGGCAGCTTACGGAAGCGCTCGTGGCCTTCGAGCGGGCCACGGACTATCTGGGCGGCTCCCGTGGCCGGGAGATCCTCACCCGGAGCCTGAGCCGCACGGGACGAATTCACGAAGTCCGGGGCGAACTCGATCGGGCCCTCTATTGCTTCCAGGTCGCGGCGCAGCTCAACGAGGAGGCCGGAGACGTCGCCGGGCTGGCCCTTTCCCTGGGGGACCTGGGGGCTATTCAGCTGCAGCGGGGGGAGGAGGAGAAGGCCTACGCCTCCTACGAACGCTCGCGAGAACTCGCCGAGGAGTCCTCGGACCCGCGCGCGCTGGCCGAGACCCTGGACCACCTTGCGGCCCTCGAGGTCCGTCGTGGAGAGTGGGGGAGATCGGAGTCGAACTATCGCGACTCGCTCGAGATCTGGGAGCGGATCGGCGATCGACTCGGCACCGCGCAGGCGCTGAACGGACTCGGCAACGTGGCCCTCCGGCAGGGGCGGCTCGAGGATGCGCGGGAGATGTACCAGCGCGCCATCGAACTTCGGCGGGAGGTCGGGGACCGGGAGGGAACCGCGAACCTGCTGAGCAACCTGGGCGTGATCCACGACCGGTTGGGACGCTTCGAGGAATCCCTCACCTACTACCGTCGCAGCGCCGAGGCCCACCGCGCCATCGGGAGCCGGCGTGGGCTGGCCCTGGTGCTGAACAACATCGGGGTCGTGAATCTCTCCCGGGGCGATGTGAGCATGGCCGTGGGGCGCTTCGAGGAGGCCCTGGCCATCCGGCGTTCGATCGGGGACCGGGACCGGGTGGGGCGCGTGCTGGTGAATCTGGGGGAAGCCTACACCGAGGCCGGCAGGCTCGACCAGGCACAGGCGACCCTCGATGAGGCCCTCGAGATCCTGAAGGGGGCCGAGGACCGGATTGAGCTGGTCGAGGTTTTCTGCACCCGGGCCGAACTCATGCGCCGACGGGGAAATCTCGATGGTGCCCTGTCGGAACTGGAGCGGGGCTTCCTCGAGGAGAACCCCGACCCGCTGGTCCGAAGCGGCCTCCACCTCGGAATGGGCGAGATCCTCCTCGACCGCGGGGCCCTGCCCGAGGCCCTGGCCTCCTCCGACCGCGCGCTGCTGCTGGCGCGGGAGAGCGGGGATCGGATGACCCTGGCGAGGGCTCACCGGGTTCGCGGACAGGCGCTTTATCGGCAGGGGCGGCTCGAGGAGGGGCTCCGGTCCCTTTCCGAGGCCGAAGAGCTTCTCCTGGACACCAGCGGCCCGGAGTTGGCGCGGGTCTACCTCAGTCGGGGGGAGGCCTTGAAGGAGAGTGATCCGGCCCGATCCCGGGAAGTTTTCATGCGCGCCAAGGGACTTCTCGACGCCCTGACGTCGAGGGGCGCGGCACTTCCGGAAGCGCCGCGCCTGGACGGTCTCGTTTCCTGAGCCTCGGCACTCGTTGACAGAGAAATCCCGCTGTCCTAGACTGCTCCTCTATGCCTGAGGAGAGGTTGAACCCCCCGCCGATCCAGATCGGATTGCGTCTGCCGAATCTGATGTTCCTGACACGGCCGTGTCGGGAATTCATCTCCCACACCCTGCGGTCTCAGGGCTTCGAGCAGGAGCAGGTCGATGAAATCGCTCTGGTCTGTACGGAGGTCGTCCAGAACTCGTTCGAGCACGCCTCGGACAAGGACTGGCACGAGGTCGAGATCGACATGCTCATCGACCATGAGAAGTGGGTCTTTCGGATTCGCGACGAGGGCAAGGGTCGTCTGCAGCAGGAGGACTTCGACTTCTCCGACAAGGGCCCCCCCTGCGGGTTCGAGGATCGGGGACGAGGCACCTTCCTGATTGCGAGCTTCTCGGACAAGGTGGTGGTGCGGGACGCGCCCAACGGCGGGACCGAGGTCGAGATCACCAAGTACCGAAAGGCTCCGGTTCAGTGATGGGCAAGGATGCGACCTTCTCCACTCGCCGACCGGGCGACACGTTCGCCGGCTTCCTCACCGGGGAGTCGAACCGCGACCAGCGGAACATCGACATCCTGCTCGACACGATCGCGGAAGTCAGCACCACGATCGACCTCAACGACCTGTTGGTCTCGGTGGTGGACAAGACCCTCGAGTTCACGGGAGCGGAGCGGGGCATCCTCATGCTGTTCGAGGGACAAACGGCCGAGGCGGCCCCGACGCTTCAGGTTCGCGTGGCCCGCGACTCCCTGCGTCGTGACCTGCCCTCCGACACCGTTTACAGCCGTTCGGTTCCCGAGAAGGTGGCCCGGGAGGGGAGCGCCCTCTGCCTGATCGATGCCGCCAGCCGCAACGAAACCTCGCTCGGCCAGTCGATCGTGGACCTCCGGCTCCTGACGGTGATGTGCGTGCCGCTCAAGGTGAAGGACAACACCATCGGCGTGCTCTACGTCGACAGCAAGGCGTCCTCGCGCGAGTTCACCGACTCGGACCTGATGCTCTTCAAGGCGCTGTCCTTCCAGTTGGCCATCGCCATCGAGAACGCCAGGCTCGTGAACGAGGCTCTCGAAGCCGAGCGCCTGCAGCAGAGTCTGCTCCTGGCCCGCGACATCCAGAAGAGCCTGCTTCCCCCCGGGAAGCTCAGCCTGAAGGGCTACGACATCTACGGCCTGAGTCGATCGTGTGACGAGACCGGCGGCGACTACTTCGACTACATCCGCGTGCGGGACGGCCATCTGGGCCTGGTGATCGGCGATGTGTCCGGGCACGGGATCTCCGCGGCACTCTACATGGCGACGGCGAGAGCGCTGATGCGCGCGTTCGCCTCGACGGAACCCGACCCGTCGAAGGTCTTCCACGCCCTGAACAACTCGCTCGAGCGGGACATGGGCACCGGCCGATTCATGACCCTCTTCTACGGGGATCTGGATATCGCCGAGGGGACCATGCGGTATGTTCGGGCCGGTCACAACGAGCCGCTTCTCTATCGCGCCGCGGAGGACCGTTTCGACGAGCTTCGGGCGCCGGGGATGGCGCTCGGGTTCGTACGCGACTATGAGTTCGAGGTGGCCGGGCCCGTGATGATCGATCCCGGCGATATCCTGATCTTGTACACCGACGGAATCCCGGAGGCGCGCGACGCATCCGGCGAGCAGTATGGGATGGAACGCTTCGAGGAACTCCTTCGCGCATGGCGGACCCGCCCCGCGGAGGAGATCGTGGACTCGGTCGTCCGCGAGGTTGCGGAGTTCACCGGCTCGGAGATGTTCGAGGACGACGTTACCCTGATCGTAATCAAGGCGACCGGCGACAGCACGACCGCGTCGTGAGAGGCTGAGGCGAGGCACATGGAAATCCGCAAAGACTTCGACGGCGACATCCTGGTTCTTTCCCTGGTGGGGGACTTCGACACCACGGAGGTCGAGAACTTCTCAGCTGAGATCACCGGGGCGGTGGAAGCCGGGTTCGTCCGGATTCTGCTGGAGCTGTCGGGACTGAAGTTTGTGAATTCCACGGCGTTGGGCGCCCTGCTCACCGCGCAGAAACGAATGTCGCAGTACGGGGGCGGCATCGCCGCTTCGGGTGCCCAGCCCGCCGTCGAGAAGACCCTGAAGGTTCTGGGGCTGGACCAGAAGATCTCGCTCCACGAACTGATGGATGCGGCCAAGGCCCACCTGAACAATCTCTCCACGGAGAGCGTCAGCACCACGGGCGAGGAAGTGGAGTTCTTCCGTCCCGACGCGGAAGTGAGCTTCGGCCTGCGGCCCCGCCGCGGGCGTCTGGAGAAGATGCACGATGAGGGCCTGACCTTCGATTTCGAGAACCTCGACGGATTGGATGTGGTCTCCGTCTTCTCCCCGGGCGCGCCGCTGAAGCTGCGCTTCCTGCTTCCGCTCTACCACCCCACGCACGTGTTCAACGCCGGCGCGGAGGTGGGTACGCACGAGATGCTCGGCCCCCAGACGGTCCGGATCCACGTCCGCTTCACCGACCTCTCCGATCCCGAGCGAGAGGCGATCAAGCAGTACGTGAAGGACTTGCGGCAGCTCCGGTCGCAGTAGAAATCCGGCGCAGGCCGGATTCCTTAGGGGGCGAAGCGCTGCGAGTTTCGGGCGCGGGGGCTGCCCTGTGGGCGTGCTGCACGTCGGTGTCCTCGGTCGGGGACACCACGCAATTGTGAGCGAGTGGGCTAAAGCCGTGTGGAGTAAGCAGTTCTGTCGGAATTGCGTTGTGGGCACGCTGCTTGCTTTTGTTCCCGCGGACGTTCACCTCCGCCGAAGTCGCGAACTTCGCGGGGCGGTGCTCGGAGTCAATCGGCTGAATGCCGGCCTTATCGGGAGAACGGTTCTTCCGCGGGCCCGGTGAGCGGCCCCGCCCCAGGCCGGACGGATCCAATCGATCACCCGAAAAGAAGGTACACACACACCGTCACGGGTTCGGTTGCGGAATGGACGGTCCCGCGGCCCGGTTTCGACCGGGCCGCGTTCACAACACCGGGAGTCTTTTTCCCCCGCTTTGGAGCGAGCCACGGCCTTGTATTGAGCGCACAACACCGGGCAGCGCATCGCCTGACGGCAGAAAAAGACTCCCGGTGTTCTCCCCGGCAGCGCGTCATCAGATATCAGAAAAGGACTCCCGGTGTTGTTTCCTGACCCGGGGGGTTCACTTCCCGCGGAACCAGCACCTGGTCCACGGCGTAAGATAGGCAACGACAGCCATCGAACCCGTGAGGTCAATTCCATGCGCCGGTTTCTTCTGCCCCTCCTCTTCCTCCCCGTTCTTTTCGTCAGCGTCGCAATCTTCGCCGGAGACGAGGCGACCCCCGACGAGTTGATGAAACTCGGGGACACGTACCTGAAGGAAAAGACCTTCAAGCTCGCCATCACCTCCTACGAGAAGTTCCTGAAGGCGGCTCCGGACGACCCGCGGGCCTTCGACGCCAACATGGGGATCGCCAACGCCCTGATCGGGCTCAGGCAGTGGTATCCCGCGGTGGAGCGTCTGAAGGTCGTGCTCCCGACGACGAAGAAGAACTCGCTCGAGTACGGGCGGTGCGTGGGGTTGCTCGGCACCACGATGGGCGAGCGGTCGGGCGGTTCGAAGGATGTCACCGACTGGCTCGAGGCGGCGGCGGCGATCTTCCGGAAAAAGGGGCTCGTCGAGGAACTGCGCAAGGTCCAGTTTGCCCTCGGCCACGCTCTCTCCTATTCCTGGAACTACGAGATCTCCTACGAGAAGTGGGAGAAAGAGCACTATCGCGCTCCGCCGGCCGAGATCAAGCTGACCTGGGCGGACTATCAGCGTCAGGAGATGGTCAAGGTCGATGAAGCCCGCTACAAGCAGTTGGTCGGGGTCTACCGCGGGATCATCAAGGAGGATGGTGGGGCGGGGCACGACTCCGCGCGGGCCCGGTATCTCCTCGGCTCGTTCCACATCAGCGTCCTGTCCGCCGCGTTCCAAAACGGCGTCAGCTACTACGAGGGCTTCGCCGCCGGTGAGGTTACGAAGGACCGACAGAAGCTGATCGAGCGTTACCGGGCGGAGGTCGACAAGGGGCTCGCCGTCTTCGCGGAACTCCTCGAGAAGAACCCCGAGGACTCCCTCGCGGATGACGCTCAATACCTGATCGCCTACACCCTGCAGCAGAGAACGTACGATTTCCCCGGGGCGGTGAAGGCCTACCGCACGCTGCTCGAGAAGTACCCGGCCTCCGAGTGGGTGGAGACCGTTCGCGGCGCCCTGCAGGACATCCTGAAGGAGGAGATCCGTCTTCAGGTGGCGCGGCCCTATCGGCCGGGAGAGAAGATCGAACTCGCTCTCGCGGCGCGAAACGTGAAGGACATCAGTTTCCGCGCCTATCGCCTGGACCTAGCCGCCCTGCTCAAGAAGGACTATCGGTTCCACCAACTCGACGGGATCGACATCGCCTCGATGACGCCGGCCTCTGAATGGTCTCTGAAGGTCGATGCCGCGGAGCACAAGGGCAGTCAGCTTCCTCTCGAGGTGCCGCTTTCGAGCGCCGGAGCCTACCTCATACACGCCGCGGGGCCGCGGGTCACCTGTCGCGCCCTGCTCATCATCTCCGAGCTCGGGATGGTGGTGAAGAGCACCAAGGGTGGCGTCACGATCTTCGGCGCGGACTCGCTTACGGGCGAGCCGAAGCCGGGGGTCGACTACGTGGTCAAGGCCTCCTGGCGGATGGGCCGGAACTGGACCTCGAAGGTGTTCACCGGGAAGGCCGGCGAGGACGGCCTGGCTCACGTGGACACCGTGGGTGCAGTGCAGCGCGGTCTGCGCTACGAGGTGGTCGGCGCCCTCGGCGAAAACGCCGCGGTCTCCTCCTCCTACGGGTCTTCCGCGTCCGGGCCGCAGCCTTTCAAGGTCTACGGCTACACCGATCGGCCGGTCTACCGGCCGAACCAGACCGTCCACCTGAAGGCGATCGTCCGCGGGGACGGCCCGGACGGCTACCGGGTGCTCACGGACAAACCGGTCAAGGTGGAGATCAAGGACCCCAAGGGACAGACGCTCTTCGACAAGACGCTCATCACCGGTCCCTTTGGCGGGATTTCCGGGGACCTCGCGCTGGCCGAAGAGCCGGCCCTCGGCCCCTACCAGATCCGGTTCTTCGTCGACGGTCGGCAGTACTACAGCTACTCCTACACCGGCGCGATGTTCCGCGTGGAGGAGTACAAGAAGCCCGAGTTCGAGGTCCTGATCGACGCCGGCGCGGGGCGCGTGGTCCCCGGCTCGACCATCACCGCCGAGGTGACCGGGAAGTACTACTTCGGCGCTCCGGTCGCCCACGGTGACGTCACCTGGACCGTCTACCGGCAGGCCTACCGCCACTTCATCCCGGTGAATCGCCGCTTCGGCTGGTACTACCAGGATCTGTACCGGCGTCCTTCGAGCCACTACGGCCGCGAACTGGTTCTCGAGGGCAAGGGGATCCTCGACGAGAACGGCAAGACGAAGATCGAGTTTCCGGCGAAGAAGTACGAGGACGAACTCGACTCGAAGTTCCTGATCGAGGTCGCCGTGACCGACGAGAGCCGGCGCGAGATCCGGGGCAACTCATCGCTCTATGCCACGAAGAGCCCGTTCTTCGTCCATCTGGAGTCCCGGCGCCTGCTGATGAAGCCGGGCGACGCCGTGGAGATCTCCATCCGCGCGGAGGACGCCAACCGCAAGCCGGTGAAGAGCGAGGGGAAGCTCCTCCTCGAGCGCCGCGTGGATCGAGAAGTTACGGAGGACGGGGAGACGAAGACGGTCATCGAGTGGGTGGCCGCGGATTCCGTCCCCGCCGCGACGCGGGAGGACGGCACAGGCACAGCCTCGATCGTGGTCGATACCGAGGGGCAGTTCCGCCTGGCCTACGTTTGCCGGTTGGAAGGGGAGCCGGAAGTCCGGGGCGAGACCACCGTGTGGGTCGTGAGCCGCGACTTCAAGGGCTCGCAGTATCGCTTCAGCGGCGTGTCCCTGGCGACCGACTCGGACACCTACCGGCCCGGGGACGAGATCACGGTCCTGATCAACTCGCACGTGGAGGACGCCTTCATCCTGTTCTCTGTCGAGGCCGGGAGCGAGGTGCTCTACGAGAAGGTCGTGCGCGCCTCCGGGAAATCGCACGTCGAGAAGCTCACGGTCGGGCCGGGGTGGACGCCGAACGTGTTCCTGAAGGCGCTGACGATCCGCGACGCGGCGGTCTACATGAACCGGCGGGAGGTGATCGTGCCTCCGGTCTCGAAGTTCCTCTCCGTGGCGATCACGCCCAAGCGAGAGGGGACGTTCCTTCCGGGCGAGGAGGCGGAATTCACGGTCACCACGACGGATGCCAACGGCGAGCCGGTCGGGGCGGAGCTGTCTCTGGGCTTCATCGACAAGTCGGTGCTGTACATCGCTCCGGACCAGACGCCCGATATCCGCAGGGCCTTCTACGGCAGCAAGCGGGGGGATGCGGTGCGCCTGTCGTCTTCCTTCGACTTCAACTACCGCGGCCAGGAGAAGGCCCGGCCGGGGCACGAACTCGTCAAGCACAAGGGGCGACGCCGACCGGAGGTGATGAACCCCTGGTTCTACAGCTTCAACGGCTGGCGCAGCGACCTGCAGCAGCAGTGGGGTGACGCCCACGGAGAGCCGCCCGCGCCTTCGCGCAGTTTCGGCGGTCGGGGTGGAGGACGGAGACTCGGCTCGGACGGAGGTCCTCCCGGCGCGCCGATGGAGAGGGCCCGGAAGGGCGGCGAGAACATGGACAAGGCCGCGGACAGCGAGATGGACGGCGACGACTTCGCCGAGGGGATGGAGGGAGGCGCGGGCGGAGCCGAGGCTGCTCCCACGATCCGGAAGTTCTTCCCCGATACCGCTTTCTGGAACGCCTTCGTCGTCACCGGCAAGGATGGGCGGGCCGAGGTGAAGTTCTGCTTCCCGGATTCGCTCACCACCTGGCAGGCCACCGCCCGGGGCGCCACGCTCTCGACATCGGTGGGGGCCGACACGAAGGAGTTCATCACCACCAAGAACCTGATCATGCGTCTGCAGGCTCCGCGGTTCTTCCGGGAGCGGGACGAGGTCGTCGTGTCCGGTATTGTGCACAA
>SWCD01021569.1_pt1 | contig 15237 bp, 12 predicted proteins | sample 4693011 | NCBI WGS metagenome assembly SWCD01 (sample SAMN10267278, study PRJNA491770) | bioreactor metagenome | isolation source: DHS bioreactor inoculated with marine | place: Japan: Omine Ridge, Nankai Trough | reverse complement strand
TAAAAACTTACTTGACAGTCCATCTCGAAAAAGTTATCGTTTTACAAACATATCAGCAGTCGTTGTTGTAGTTATCGTTTGAGCACCGCTCGATTCTCCTGACTAATGCTTGGCTTCTGAATAAGGAAAATAACATGAACTTTGAACAGTTCAACCTAGATAGCCGCCTTCAGGCAGGCATTAATAAAGCAGGGTATAAAACACCCACCCCCATCCAAATGCAAGCCATTCCGCTTGCCTTACAAGGAATGGATATTATCGGTACCGCGCAAACTGGCACCGGGAAAACAGCCGCCTTTGTTTTACCAATCCTCAACAGGCTGCTAACTATGCAAAAGAAACAAACCAGAGCATTAATTATTACGCCCACCCGTGAATTGGCAGAACAAATTCATCAAGAATTTCGTAACTTTAGCCTGGGCACAGGTATTCGTAGCACTACCGTCTATGGCGGGGTAGGTGCAAACCCTCAGGTGCATGCCCTGCGCTCCAAAGTCGAAATTATTGTCGCCTGCCCTGGACGTTTATTAGACCTCATCCAAAAAGGGGATGCAAATCTTCAACATATAGAAATGTTGGTTTTAGACGAAGCCGACCGAATGTTAGACATGGGCTTTCTACCTGATGTGAAAAGAATTTTGAAACATGTCCCCAATAGACGCCAAACAATGCTTTTTTCAGCTACCTTCCCCAAGGAAATTGATTCTTTGGCGAGACAAACGCTTCAAAATCCAAAAAGAGTATCAATTGGACTCAGCAGGCCAGCACATACCGTTTCACATTCCCTTTATCCGGTCCCTCAACATCTAAAATCCAAATTATTGTTTGCCTTGCTGCGCGAAACAAAATTCAAGTCTGTCTTGATCTTTACCCGCACAAAGCATCGAGCTAAAAAATTAGCAAAACAGATTGGCAACCTTGGATATCGGACGACCAGCTTACATAGCAATCGTACCCAAAATCAACGTCAATCCGCCTTGCGTGGTTTTAAAAGTGGACAATCCCAGATCATGGTTGCCACGGATATTGCCGCCAGAGGTTTAGATATTGAAACGATCTCGCATGTGATCAATTATGACATTCCCGATACTGCCGATGCATATATCCATCGGATTGGCAGAACTGGACGAGCAGAGCGCTCCGGCAAAGCCTTCACTTTTGTCACTGGCGAGGATGATGCAATGGTCAGATCCATTGAAAAGATCATGGGAAATAAATTACCCCGTCTATATCTAGATGAATTTGACTATAAAGCTGCAAAACCTAAAGGCCAACCCAATCAAAAATTCCGCAGAAACGGGAATAACAATCGCGGCGGATCGCAAAATAAAAACAATCGTTCCCGCCGGACAACAACACAAAAAAATAACCACCCCAATCGTGGAAAACAAAATCAAAATCCACCCAAAAAACATAAAGCAAGATCATAAAAAAAGGAGAGCATATTCTGCTCTCCTTTTTTTATGAAATACGTCAATTCCTAATTTTCGATCATTGTCGACTCTGTTAACCGAGAGATCATCAATGCGCTTATTCCCATTAGCCCAATAAACATCAACAAAGAAATCGTAAATGTGCCATCATCACCCTTAAGCAAATCCATCGCATAAACAAAAATAACGGATACCTGCCCAGCCAATACCATTAATCCATTTGAAGTCCCCTCAGGGGATGGATAGGTGATTTCCGCACCATACTGATAACCAACAGGTGCAAGCCCGACCATAAAAAATCCGAGTCCAATAATAGAAATGACCATTAATGTATAACTTGTGGCAAATGTAACCCCGATCAATCCTGGGATTGCCAGGATCATTCCCGCCAACATTACAGGTTTTCTTTTGCGCAATTTATCTGATATTGCTGGAAGCACAATGGCCCCAAAAATACCGCCCAACAAAAAGAATGCGCCTAATTCCCCAGCCTCGATAATTGAAAACCCTTTTGGTCTTGCAATACTTTCGATCCAAGTGGAAATACCATTAAAAATGCCCATTCCCACTAAAAATACCGACATCAAAAACCAAATATCCTTCATTTTCAACATGCTCTTAAGTCCATCGATCATCAGAGCTCTTTCTTCCTGTTCTGGTGGACAAGGGGGTGTCGGCGGAGATTCCTTGGTAAATATCCAAAATATCATCGAAGTTACCAAGGCCACAACACCATAGGATATTTGAGCAGTTGGGATGTCATAGTTCAATATCAAAATCGGTGTCAGCACCATGCCAACCGCTATACCAATAAACATTGCTACTGTTGCCAACCCAGATGCCATTGCCCGCTCATCTATCGAAAACCATTTCGCCGCTACTGTAGTAAATGCATTCAGGAAAAAAGGCTGCGAGAGCGCAATACCAACAGTGGTTAGCACTACCAAACTATATTGGTCCGCATAAACGCCTCTGAGCAGCCCAAATATACTCATGATCAAAGCCCCCAGCCCCACAGCTCTCTTATATCCTAGCTTATCGATTAGCCATGAAACAGGTATTGAAAGGGGCACATAGACGATCATAAAGATCATCGAAAGAAATCCGATATTTAAGTCGGTGACACCGTAAAACTTTGCTGCTTCACCCCCGATGGAAGCAAAAGAGATCCAAAGGATCTGAATCGCCATATTGACTAGCATAAATACAATTAATATCACCCATCTATAACCGTACACCTTATAATTTTTCTCGGCCATGTCCATCTCCTCTTTATGGTTGCTAAGGTCTTATTTTACAGAAAACATCACTTCAGGAAATTCACCTGAATCCTCGGAAAACATATCAGTTGGTTTATCAAGTAGAAATTGATTAAAAAATGCAACCGTATAAGCATTAATGATCTCCAATATTCGATCCCCATCAAGAGCCCCCTTAAATTCTAAAATTTCAGTAAGGGGAGAAATAACTGGCGTAATCGAAAAGTCAAAATGCATCGTATCAGAAATTACCATTTCCGATGTCCAACCCTCTGATTTTGTGACCAATAGCTCAACAGAAGGCTTATTGCCTTCCCCACCAGGCACAACTGCCCATGCATCGCTAAACATCAACAACATCGGTACCGTCTGCCCAGACACCAGTTTATCTCGGGAAACCGGCTCAAGCCACGGGTCCATTCCTAATAATCCAGCGCATCTTGGGTTTTCAAAACAGAATTCGACAGAGGCTCCCCCTCCGGTCGAATGCCCCATTACCCCGATTGTTTCTAATCGCATTTTTTCAAAAAATATTCCTGAGGAATCAGCATTTATTTGTTCGAACTCCTTCAATACAAATCCCAGATCATCCGCCCATTGCCGCACCAATGTATTAGAAGCAACATAATATTCCTCATCCGTCACGCCCTCTGGCAGCGCATCCCTATTTCGAGCGAAAGCACGCCCATCCGGAAAAACTGTCATCATTGCCCCATAAGTGTGGTTCACTCCGATCACAATAAAACCCTGACTAGCCAGCTCCTCCACCTGATAAATATTTTGCTCCTTAAATCCTAGCCAACCATGGGAAAACAGTACAACTGGATATTCCAGCTTTGCTTCAGATAGATTTTCGTTAAAATATGAATTTGACTCAACATAGATCAAATGCTCAAGCATAAACCCCGGTATTCCAAAACGTTCTCCAATTTCAGGGGCAAAATACCGCATGTCCCGCATCCACAATGCTCGCTCCCCCTGAGACGGTACATCGATCGGGTACCAAACCTGAACCATCAATTCCCTCTGCATATCAGAGTTAGCCCCATATAATTCTTTTCGATCCAGATCGACAAAATAATAATCCTTGGTGCCCACTTGATACTCACCCTGCGGGACAGGTAATTTCGGAAGAGGAAGGAGGACTACGCTCATTATAAAAATAAACATTAACAATATGAATAATGTCTTTTGGATTTTTATAAAGACATTATTTGTTTTAGGTAAAAAAGCAAACAGAAACAGCAAAATCGCCAATAAATACAAGGGGGCAATTTGCCATCGATATCCTTCCAGCACCCATTGTCCAATAGTGACTAAAAAAACAAATCCAGCCATGAATTTCAATCCGGCTGATGAAAAGAATTCTTTTTTATATATGAGCTGAATTCCTAAAATAACGATTCCCCCAAGAACTACCCATTCCAATATTCGCATAATTTCTCTCCAATCCAATACAAAAAGATGTTTTATCCCAAAATATTGGTCCAAATATATACTAAATTTATTCTGCTTTATATGCTATAGTTGATTATGATAATCCAATTATATAATTAAATCTGGAGGATAAAAAATGGCATTTTCATTTACAAATTCAAAAGGAAAAACATATTTCTTGCACGAAAAGGTTAGAACTTTGAAGAGTGGCGGAACCTCAAGCCTATACTTTTTTGCTAAAGAAGTGAAGGATGAAGGCTCTTTAGATGCAGTTCCTGTAGGCTACATGGTTTCCGAGAGCAAAAATGGTTTACCAGTTCTGAAAAAAGCCACCTAGTCTAATATAAAGTTATTGTTTATCAAAAAGAACGGGCAATTGATTGCCCGTTCTTTTTTTAATTTTGATCTAATTATTTGAATGTATACCTTCGATTTCCACACCTAAACCATCCACCAATCTATTTGCATACGCATAATAGGCAGTTACCTGATTAATATCAAGAATTGCAGAGTCCACAAACCCATTTTTACGCAATTCTAAAACGTCCCTTTCCACCATATCCCATGGGGTAATAGTCAACTTCTCTGCATATCTTAACATCGCTCGATCCCCATCACTTAAATCCGCAGTTTTCCAGTTCTTTTCTAGTTGTTCAGCAAGCTTCGGATCGTCCAACAATTTTCGGAGTCCCGCCCCGTGATGGACCAGTCAATAATGACATTTATTAACCGTAGAAACAACCACTGCGATCATTTCTCGCTGTATCTTAGATAATTCCGATCTTCCCCGCATCAGATGCGCATATAAATTGAAATGAGTTTCCATAGATTTCACATTTAAACTATGGATCTTCATAATATTGTCCACACCTCCCCAAGGTTCAGTATATTTACTATAGAGTTCTTCTAATTTACCCTCAGCCTCATTCTCGGGCACCATATGGATCCACGCCATAGTTATTCCTCCTCAAGTGAAAGAAACAATAAATTACTAATTAGCAGTTCCCCTCGCGATATTAGAAAAATCCATCCCTGTAGGTTGCTGGAACAATCGTAGACCAAATAACGGCGCTGCAGCGATCAAATGATCAAATATTTGAGCCTGAATTTTTTCATATTCTCCCCAAACAGTGGTTTTTGTAAACACATACAGCTCGATCGGCAATCCATTTGGGCCTGGAGATAAGGACCTGATCAAAAACGTCATCCCCCCCTCTCCGGTATTAAAAATATCATCTCTGCTCAACAAATATTTTTCTATATAAGTTCTAAAAATATCAATATTTGTCATTTGAGGACCATTCAATATTTCCGTTGAATCTCGAGAAGTTCCACCTACCGTTTGGGCTGATTTATTTTTAAAATCCTCGATCTGATCTTTTATTAGATCGATTTTCCCTAATTCCTGAAAAGTTTTCTGATCGCAAATAAAGATGCTCGATAAATCAATCAGGAGAGATCGTTTTATTCTCCTACCCCCACTCTCTTGCATTCCTCGCCAATTTTTATAAGCTACATCCACCATTTTATAAGTTGGAATGACTGTGATTGTTTTATCCCAATTTTGTATTTTTACAGAATGCAAGCTGATGTCCAAGACATCCCCATCTGCGCCATAATCAGGAACTTCCAACCAATCGCCCTCTTTGATCAAATCTTGAGCAGCTATCTGTACACTTGCAACCAAGGATAAGATCGTATCTCGAAAGACGAGGAGCAGGATAGCGGTCAATGCGCCTAGTCCGCTCAATAAAGCGACTGGAGATTCTCCAGATATGATCGAAATAGATAGGATTACCCCGACCAGAATCAAAATCATCTTTAATAAATCTAAATAACCTTGAATACTAACTCCCGAATAATTCGGGTTTCCTTCATAAATCTGATTGATCGCATCCAAAAGAGAATTCAAGGTAATTACTGAAACCCAAAGTATGAAAAATAAACTAATTGAATTAATTAGGAATTCAAAATCTGGAATCAAGTAAGAAAATAAATATAGGATAAGTAAAGGAGATAACCACACCACGCGGAACGGCTTTAAATGCTCCACAATGATGTCATCAATTTTAGATTCGGTTCTTTTAGCTAAGTATACAAGGGCTTTGCCAACAATAAATCTGGAAACGAAAAATACCAGAACAGACACACCAACGATGATTAAAAATGCCATTGTTGGATCTTCAGAAACTAATTTTTGAAACTCAGCAAAATCCATTATTTTCCTCTTTTTTCTCTGATTATTATTATCATCAAATTTTGAATTCTTTTTAGATTAGGGAATATTATAACTCAAGCCGTTAAATCACTTTATTTTTATTTGGACTTAAAAATAACCATTAAAGAGATTAATAAATTCCCCGATTATCAATCACACTAATTAATTCCATGGCCAATATTTGAGTGGTAAAATATTTTGATATTATTTATCTTTTTTATACTATTTATTTGCTCGATGAGGAGAATTTGTGATTGGAAAAAAACTAGGACAGTATGAAATCACAGAAGAAGTAGGCAAGGGTGGAATGGCAACAGTCTATCGTGCTTATCACAAAAGCATGGATCGCCATGTAGCAATAAAAATCATACGATCAAATATTCTAAGCGATAAAGTATCAAGGGAACGTTTCCAAAGAGAAGCAAAACTCATTGCTAAGCTAGAGCACCCCCACCTATTGCCCGTTTATGATTTTGAAGGGAAAAGTGTCCCACCTTATATCGTAATGCGATTTTTAGAGGGTGGCACCCTAAAACAAGTAATTGAAAACGGCAATCTTCCCTTAGGCGAAACATTATATATGCTCCGTCAAATCGCCTCAGCTCTAGACTATGCGCACAGACAAGGCGTCGTACATCGTGACTTAAAACCCTCAAATATCATGATTGACAAAGAAGGCAATGCTTTTGTGGCCGATTTTGGCATCGCTAGGATTGAAGAAGTCGAAGGAGAGAACTTAACAGAGACTGGAGCTGCTGTGGGTACACCAGCATACATGGCACCGGAACAAGCTGTAAACAACGGTAATTTAGACCATAGAATAGATATCTACGCCCTTGGTGTGATCATATTTGAGATTTTAGCTCAAGAACATCCTTTCCCCAAAGAAAGCCCAATTGAAGTTCTGATGGCCCACATTCAAGAACCGCCACCAGATATTCAAAGCGTGAATAAAAAACTACCCAAATCATTAAATCAAGTCTTTCAAAAGGTACTAGCCAAAAAACCAGATGAAAGATTTAATTCAGCCAGTGAATTGATTGAAGCTGTGTCCAAGGAAATAAACGCAGATGTAACTAAAGAACCCTCTCAGCTTCGCCAAATGACTGAAAGTTTTGCCGCCGACCAGCTAGCCGCTATGCTAAACAAAGCAGAATCTTCGGGGCAAACGAGTACTTCAAGTCGTGAACATCAGCGTCAAATGACAGCTGTTTACTTAGATGCCTCCGCCTATGCTGAAATACTTTATGAAACCGAAGAACCTGACGCAGTAAGAAAAATCGTAGATGAATTATGGGATTCCTTAACGAATATCTCAATCAAATATGGCGGCATTTTGGAAAGTCGAACGGGTGAATCTGGTTTATTGCTTTGGGGGAGAGAAGGAACCCAAGAAAGTGACCCTGAGCAAGCAATCCGCGCAGGTTTGGCGATGAAAGAACTCATCGAATCAGAAACTACAAAAAGATTAGGCAAAAGCGACGAATCGTTACCTTTCAAGGCAGGGATTAGTACCGGGCCAATATTGCTCACTCGTGAAGATGAGAGTGGCACCTACACCACCAGCGGAATAACCATGACCCTCGCATCCCGCCTAAAAGATTCCGCTCCTCCTGGCGAAATACTAATTGCACACGACACCTTTACCCACGTCAGGGGTATATTCAATATGGATCCCCTCCCACCCATAAGAATGAGAGGGCGTACGGACCCGATCGAAGTATACGTGGTGAAATTAGCAAGAGAAAGAGCATTTCGAATTCAAAGTCGCGGCATAGAAGGCATCGAAACAAAAATGATTGGTCGTGACAATGACCTAAAACTTCTCCAAGATTCAATGCAACTAGCCATTGAAGACAAAGAAACCCAAGTGGTCACCGTCATTGGGGATGCAGGAGTTGGCAAATCCCGCCTGCTTTTTGAATTCACTAATTGGGTAGACCTCATTGATGAAACCCTTTGGTTTTTTGAGGCCCGCGCCACCCAACCTTCACAAATTCAGCCCTACTCCTTAACTCGAGACCTCTTTTCTTTTAGATTTCAAATTTCTGACAATGATTCTCTCAGTGTTGTCCATGAAAAATTTATTCAGGGTATCGAAGGTTTTCTCGGCAAAGGATCAGACGATAAAGCTCGTTACATTGGACAATTAGTTGGATTTGATTTTTCTGAGGACCCTGCGATAAATGCAGCCCTAAAAGATAACAAAGAGGTATTCCAACAAACTGCACTAGACTATTTAGGAGAATTATTTACCACTGCTGTTGAAGTAAACCCCGTGTTTATCCAAGTGGAAGATATTCATTGGGCAGACGATAAATCCCTGGATCTTTTAAATGATCTAGCCCGTCTAAACCCCAATCTTCCGCTCTTTATTATTTATATGGCCCGCCCAGGCATCTTTGAACGTCGCGCCTCCTGGGGGGAAGGACAACTTTTCCACCACAAGCTTCACCTTGAACCTCTAACCCGACTAGACTCCCGTAGATTAATTCGTGAACTTCTCAAAAAGGTTGAAGAGGTCCCAGTGGAATTACGTGACATGATTATTGACCGCGCCGAGGGTAACCCATTTTTCGCAGAAGAGTTGATTAAATCACTTATCGATGACCACGTCATTCTCAAAGGGGAGGATGTCTGGACATTGGACATGAACCGTTTCCATCAAATTCGAGTCCCTCAAACCCTTACCGGTGTCTTACAAGGCCGCCTAGACACGCTAGAAGAGGCTCAACGTGCATTGCTTCAGCGCGCCAGCGTTGTAGGTAGAATTTTCTGGGAAAGTTCTGTCATCCATTTAAGCAATGTCGATGGCGTGAACACCAACACCACTGCGAATTTACTTGAAGGATTAAGAGAACGGGAAATGATTCTCAAACGAGAAGAATCCAACTTTGAAGGAACAAATGAGTATCTTTTCCGGCATGCCATCCTCCGAGATGTTACGTATGAAAGCATTGTTCCCCATCAACGTAGAAAATACCATAAACTCATGGCAGAATGGCTTGTGAAAATTGGGGGAGAACGCATTGATGAATACACCCCCCTAATTGCTGAGCACTATGAGGCTGCCCACGAAATCAAACAAGCGGTCCATTACATTCGTCTCGCTGCCCTTCGAATCTTTAGCGCTGGGGGCACTGCTGAAAGCATAAAACTAATTGACAGAGCCTTGGCCATGTTTTCTATTGATGAAAATCCCAACACATGGATTCAAACCTATTTAATTAAGGCCATCTCCCTTTTTGGAACCGGTAACTTTGGTGATCTTATTAATGATTTAAAACAATTCGAATCCACCGCTGACAAATTAACTGATCTTGAAGTTAAGGCCGATTTCTTTACCCAATTTGGTCGTGTTCAAATGATGCGCGGGGACACCAAGGAAGCAAAGTTAACTCTAGAAGAAGCAATTAATATATCCAGGGAAAACAAAAACCAAACTATGGTGGCAGTCGCGTTAAGACAACTTGGAAATGTTGCACAAATTGAGGGCAACATAGAAGAATCAATAAAATTTGCTACAGAAAGCAAGGAAATCGGAGAAGAATTAGAAGATGCTGATCTCATACTGAGTGCACTTAACTCACTTGGAAATTCCTATTCAGCCAAACCCGAAACATACGTTCAAGCTTTAGAGATTTATAACCAGGGATCTAAAACGGCAATTGATCAAGGCTTTAATCATTTCCTCCTGTATTTCATTTCTAATCGATCAATTCTCCATTTAAGAATGGAAAACTTTGACCTGGCTATTAAAGACTCCCAGGAAGTGATCAACATTGCTACTAAGCAAGGAAACGCCGGTTTTGTTGGGGCAGGATATGGCGCCATGGCTGAAGCCAATATTTACTTAGGGGATTATCATTTGGCAAGGAAAAATTTAGTTGCTAGTTTAAAAATATATGTTGACTTAGATAGTCCCATTTTTATTATTGAAGCAATTAAAGTGGCCGGCGCCCTATTTTTGGCCGAAGAAAACAATGAAAAGGCTATGGCTTGGTTTGGATTTGTATTAAATGACGAACGTTCGATTGATGATACAAAACTTGATATTAAGATCTTCCGAAAATCCTTCTCACCTAACATTACAGATAAAGAATGGGAAAAGGGGATTTCAAAGGGAAAGAATTTGAAATCCGAAGATCTAGTAATGGAAATTCTAGATTTTAAAATATAATCAAAAAATTATATTCGTTTTGCGATCAAAAGGGTAATATCGTCAAATTGAGGAGTATCCTTTGTAAACGAATTTAAATTATCTAAGATGATATCCATCAATTCATGTGCTGAGGACTTTTTATTACTCAGGATAATCTTCTCAAGCCGCTTATTTCCAAACTCTTCATCCTTCTGATTAATTGCTTCTGTAACCCCATCTGTAAAGAATACTATGAAATCGCCAACTTCTAATTTAACCTTTGATTCTTCATATTCTGCCTGATCATCCACCCCCACCAACATGCCAGTACGAACAACGGGTGTCAATCCTTTTACGGATTTCTGATATACAAGCGGTGGATTATGCCCGGCATTAACTATATTAATCTCAAAACTACCTGGTTCTATTTCTAGATATGCCAAAGTTAAAAACATCCCATATGCGGTGTCATTGCAAATCAATTGGTTGGCCTCTGATATTCCCGTTCCAGGAAATTGGGAACCGCTCAAGCTTGCTCGTAACGTACTTCTGCTAAACGCCATATATAATGCTGCAGCAATTCCCTTATCCACAACATCGGCAATTATTAGTCCTATTTTTCCGTTTTTCTTTTCAATGAAATCAAAAAAGTCCCCTGCCACCTCTTTCGCAGGCTCCCAATAAGTGGCAAATTCCCAGCCCTCAATTTCAGGCGTAGATTGGGGAATTAATCCAGATTGAACTTTTTTTGCAACCTGGAGTTCTTTTTCTATTTTACCTTTATCCACTGCTAACAGATATAATCGCGCATTTTCAATGGCAACTGCAGCATTTGAAGCGACTGTTTTTAGCATATCAAGATCATCTTCCGTAAACACCCCCGGCACCATTCTGTTGTCTACATAAACAACCCCCAAAATTTTATCTTTTACCATGAGGGGGGTACAAAGAATTGCTCGAAGTTTAAAATTAACAATACTCAATTGAGCTGATAAGGAATCTTCGGTTTGTGCGTCAAGAGTGAACATTCCCTCTCCACTTTCAGCAACCTTATTGATCACGCTGTGTGAAATACCATGTTCTGGATTTTCAATATTCGTCTGATCAATACCTCTGGCAACCTGGAAAGCCAAATTGTTTTCTGAGTCATACAACATCAAAAAGCCTCTTTCAGCCCCGGTAAGCTCAATAATTTCATCGATGACAATATTTAATACCTCGTCCAAGTCCAAGGAAGCATTAAAAGCCTGAGTTATTCGGTATAAAAATTCGAGCCTATCTGAGGATATAATCTTTTTTTCTTCAATTGTCATATGTAATTTCCAGAATTTAGATAAAATTTAGAATTTTGAGCTTTTTATTGTAGCACGGAGATGCAAATGACTAAAGCTGTTCACTATAAAAATAATTGAAATTATCCTATCCTCCCCCCATGGTAAACTTGCCATAATAGACAAGCAAAGGATAATTCATTTAATATGCAAAATCTCAAAGCCACATCCCTCGCCCATCCAAACATCGCTTTTATCAAATATTGGGGCATAAAAGATCACGAACTAACCCTTCCTGTCAACGGTTCTATTTCAATGAATTTGGCTGGCCTGGAAACAAAAACAACGGTTGAATTTATCGATGATCAACAAAAAGATGAACTCCAACTCAACGGGAAAGAAATATCCGGAGCCGGCCTAGATAGAGTGACAAAAATCCTTGATTTTGTTCGCCTCGCCGCCAAAATAAAATTAGCCGCCAAGGTCGTTAGTGAAAATAATTTTCCTACTGGCTCTGGTATTGCCTCTTCAGCCTCAGGCTTTGCCGCGCTTGCTATGGCAGCAAGCACAGCTGCAGGTTTAAGTTTAGAAACTGCCGCCCTATCAAGCATCGCAAGGCTAAGCTCTGGCTCAGCCAGTAGATCGATCCCCGGTGGATTCGTGGAATGGTTTCAAGGAGAGGATCATTCCTCTTCCTATTCAAAAAGCATTGCCCCCCAAGACCATTGGAAATTAGCCGATTGTATTGCCATCGTAAATCAAGAACACAAACCCATTGGCTCCATGGCTGGACATCGCATCGCAACTTCAAGCCCCCTCCAATCAGCCAGGATTCAAGACACAGACCGAAGATTGGATATATGTCGACAGGCCATTTTGAAAAAAGATTTTACAGCCCTGGCTGAGATCATGGAAATCGATTCCAATATAATGCATGGCGTGATGATATCTTCCTCACCGAGCTTATTTTATTGGGATCCCCCCACATTGGAAATTATGCGATCTGTCACAGATTGGCGAAAGGACGGGTTGGCTGTTGCTTACACCATTGATGCTGGCCCGAATGTTCATGTCATTTGTAATCAAGACAATATGGAACCTGTTTCAGACAGGCTAAAGACAATTCCTGGCGTAAATCAGGTCCTTACTGCCATTCCTGGCGGTCCAGCAAAGATCATCGACTAAATAGACCCCTAACCAATGTATTTTTCTTATAATACACATACAAGATAACGCAGGATAGCCCACCAGTACACGATATAATATTGGTTGACTTTAATACAAGTTTTTGGAATTAAACTGTTGAGGACAAGCGAATAGAATATGCCTTTATTAATTAATATCATCTATTTCATCGGGGCAATTGCCCTGTTAATTATTATCCACGAAATCGGTCATTTTGCGGCGGCGCGATTTTTCAAGATTGAGATTGAAGAGTTTGGGATAGGATTTCCCCCCAAGGCTTTGACAATGTTCAAAGCCAAAGGAACAGAATTCACTCTAAACTGGATTCCCCTGGGTGGTTTTGTTCGCCCAAAAGGTGAAAATGATCCGACAATTGAAGGCGGATTGGCTGCGGCAAATCCTTGGAAAAGAATCGCAGTTTTGCTTGCTGGACCATTGATGAATTTTTTTGCTGGAGTATTAATATTTGCTGCAGTTTCCTTCATCAACGGAAGCCCCATCAGAGATAAAGTAGTCATCCTCGAAGTCGTACCAGATACTCCTGCTGCAAATGCCAATATTCAGGTAAATGACATTTTCCACACTGTCAATGGCACCCCAATTGACAGCCAAGACAGTATCATCAATCTTATTCATGACAATTTGGGGAACCAATTAGATATCGTCCTTGACCGAGATGGCACCTTGATCAACACCACCATGACCCCACGCATAGATTGGCCGGAAGAACAAGGACCAACCGGAATTGTTCTCGGCTTCCCAACGGAGCCAGTCCCTATTACCCAAGCACTACAATCAGGAGCATTCGCCGTTTATGATTATGTAAAATTGCTGATTTCCATTCCTGGACAATTGAGTTCTGGTGAAATATCGCCTGAGCAGGGCCGCTTGGTTGGCTATACCGGCATGTATAAGATCTATGATCATATGCGTACACAAGACGCCCAAACTCCCACTGGGATCGGCCTGGGTGTCAACACATTGGTTTTCTTTGGCACCATCACCATTTCCCTTGGGTTATTAAACCTATTGCCTATCCCCGCCCTCGATGGAGGCAGAATCCTTTTTACATTGCCAGAAATATTATTCGGAAAACGCATCCCCCAGAAATATGAAAACATGGTCAATCTGGTTGGGTTTATGCTACTGATCGCCATGATGATCTATGTAAATTTACAAGATATTATCGATCCTATAGTGATTCCATAATGAACGAACTTGATTCCACTAACGAAAATATACCGACTGTAGATTTTAAGGAAATCGTATCTGCTCTCCTCAATGTAGACGAGATTTTTCCGCCTCGTTATTTGTCTCGTTTTTCCGATCTGAACTCGGAGGATTTTGATTCCTTAATTAACATTTGGACAATAATATCACCCCCCCGTCGCATTGCCCTCCTTGAAGACTTGGAAGAATTAGCTGAAACCAATACCCTGATGTTCTTTGAAAATATATTTATCTCTGCGATGAATGATGAGAATTCGGGGGTGAGACAAATTGCCGTCAGAGCCTTATGGGAAAGCGATGATAAGACAATTATTCCTAAGTTATTTGATTTATTAGACAATGATCCCGAAGAGATCGTCCAAGGTCAAGCCGTTTCAGGCCTGGGGTATTTTATTTATCTTTGTGAAATAGGAAAATTTCCCCAAGATCTCCTTAGCGAAATTGTTGAAAAACTAATTTCAATTCTCGATCTGAAAATTGATCGACGAATTCAGATGAGGGCCGTCGAATCTTTAGGATTTTCCGGTGATTCCCGTATACCGAATTTGATTGAAGAGAAATACGAATCCGAAGATGAGGAATGGATCACCAGTGCTCTAATTGCCATGGGGCGATCTGCCGATGAACAATGGCATCCTCATATCATGGACAAATTGGACCACGCCAACAATCAAATTCGCCTTGAAGCCACCAAAGCCGCTGGTTCCTTAGAGATCATCAGTGCTGAAACAGCTCTGCTCAACATCATCCAAGACGAAGATGATGAGGTCAGAATGGCCGCAGCCTGGTCCTTATCAGAAATCGGTGGAGACGAAGCCCAATATGCCCTCGAAATGCTCGTCGAGGAATCAGAAGATGAGGAAGAATTAGAACTTCTCCAAAGTGCAATGGATAATTTAGCCTTCAACGATGAAATGAGTGATTTTAAATTTCTGGATATTTCCCCTGATGAAAATGAAACTGACGATCCTGACAAATTAATTACTGACGGGGACTAGATGCTTGAAATTTTAATTCCCCTGTTTTCCAAAAATATCCTACCCATATTTTTGGTAGCTTTTGC
>SWCD01002714.1_pt1 | contig 15251 bp, 14 predicted proteins | sample 4693011 | NCBI WGS metagenome assembly SWCD01 (sample SAMN10267278, study PRJNA491770) | bioreactor metagenome | isolation source: DHS bioreactor inoculated with marine | place: Japan: Omine Ridge, Nankai Trough | reverse complement strand
GGGGGGGGCCGGGCATGCGGGCGAGGTGATGGTCGCGGTGTTCCTGGTCTTTGCGATCTCGCGGCTCACCTTTGCGCGCGAGGGCCAGGGCAAGGGCTGGTCGCTCTTGGCGCGCGACCCCGAGATCCGCCTCGCCTCGGCCATCGTCATCACCGTTCCGCTGGTCCTGTTTCTGCGCCATTTCCTCACCGTCTTCGAAGAGGAGGGGGCGGAACTGGCCCTGCTCGACGGGCTCGCGTCGCTCTGGGGCTCGGTGTTCACGGTGATCTCCTTTCTCACCACCACCGGATGGGAGAGCATCACCTGGGACACGACCCGCGATTGGTCGGGGTTGCAGACGCCGGGGCTCATCCTGCTGGGGCTCGCGCTCACCGGCGGCGGCGTGGCGACGACGGCCGGGGGGGCGAAACTGCTGCGGGTCTATGCGCTCTACAAACACGGGCTGCGCGAGCTGGAACGACTGGTGCATCCGCATTCGGTCGGCGGGTCGGGCGGCGAGGCCCGCCACCTCAGACGCCGCGGCGCCTACATGGCCTGGCTGTTCTTCATGCTGATGTCGCTGTCGCTGGCGCTGGTGATGGCGGCCTTCGCGCTGACCGGCTCCGCGTTCGAAGAGGCGCTGGTGCTCGCGGTCGCAGGGCTGACCACCACCGGGCCGCTGGCGGCAATCGCCGGTGCCGCGCCGATCGACTACGCCGCGCTCAACACCTCGGCCAAGGCGGTGCTGACCGGGGCGATGATCTTCGGACGGCTGGAAACGCTCGCGATCGTGGCGCTGTTCTCGCGCGAGCTGTGGCGCCGCTGACGCGTTACGGGGTCAATTGGCATCGCGGGCAACGGGGGCATCGGGCGAAGCGGGCGAGGCCCGCGGATGCTGCCCGCGGCGCGCATTCGGCCTGGGTCTCGAGATCGTCGCGCCCCGCTTTTGGCGCGCGCGGTCACGGTGAACCGCGCCGGTCGCGCACCGGCCCAGCGCCGCGCATCGGGTGGCCGCGATGGCGGTTTTGCCGGGTGCCCGGTCGCCCGCGCCCCTGCGGCCGGCAGCCACTGCGCCCCGAGCGGCGAAAAAAGGGGGTGGAAACTTCCCGACGGCCGTTACATACTGACCTTGTTGAGTATTTTCTGCCGGGACCCGGCAGCACGAGAAAACAAGGGCAATAAGCGATGGCTGCCGATAAGCAGAACCTGCAGGACGCATTCCTGAACCATGTCCGCAAGGCCAAGGTTCCGGTGACGATCTTCCTCATCAACGGTGTGAAACTGCAGGGCGTGATCTCCTGGTTCGACAATTTCTGCGTGCTCCTGAAGCGCGACGGACAGAGCCAGCTGGTCTACAAACACGCGATTTCGACGATCATGCCGGCGCAACCGATCAACCTCTACGACGGCGACGACAGCTGAGCGTTTCGCGCGCGCCGGGCCGGGCGGCAAGGCGTTTGCAAACGCCTTGGAACGCGCTTTCGAAAGCGCGTTGCCGCGCCAGGCCGATGCCGTCACGCTGTCAACCGAGCCGGGTGCCATGACCGACCCCACCTCCCGCCAGGCGGAACCGACCCGCGCCTGGGTGATCTATCCCGAGTTGACAGCCGACCGCGCCCGGCGCGACGCCGCGGCCGCGTTGGAAGAAGGCGTGTCGCTGGCCGAGGCGCTGCCGAACCTCGCCGTGCTCGGATCCGAGATCGTGCGGCTGTCGCGTCCGCATCCTGGCCATCTGTTCGGCACCGGCAAGATCGACGAGCTGAAGGCGCGTCTCGAGGGCGCGGAGGTCGAGCTGGTGTTGATCGACGGACTGGTGAGCCCGGTCCAGCAGCGCAATCTCGAAAAGGCCTGGAAGGTCAAGATCCTCGACCGGACCGGGCTGATCCTCGAAATCTTCTCCGACCGGGCGCGCACCCGCGAAGGCGTGCTGCAGGTGGAGATGGCGGCGCTGAGCTACCAGCGGACCCGGCTGGTGCGGGCCTGGACCCACCTCGAACGCCAGCGCGGCGGCCTCGGCTTCGTCGGCGGACCCGGCGAGACCCAGATCGAGGCCGACCGGCGCGCCATCGACGACCAGCTCGCACGGCTGCGCAAACAGCTCGAAAAGGTGGTCAGGACCCGCGAGCTGCACCGCGCGGCCCGGGCCCGGGTGCCCTTTCCCGTGGTCGCGCTCGTCGGCTATACCAACGCCGGAAAATCCACCCTTTTCAACCGGTTGACCGGGGCGGACGTGATGGTGAAAGACATGCTCTTCGCCACCCTCGACCCGACGATGCGCAGCGTCGACCTGCCCTCGGGGCGCCGCGTCATCCTGTCCGACACGGTGGGCTTCATCTCCGATCTGCCGCACCAGCTGGTGGCCGCCTTCCGGGCGACGCTGGAAGAGGTGCTGGCGGCGGATGTCATCTTGCATGTGCGCGACATTTCCGCCGCCGAGACCGCGGCCCAGGCCCGCGATGTCGAGGCGATCCTCGATGAGCTTGGCGTCGGGCGCGAGGTGCCCCGGGTCGAGGTCTGGAACAAGACCGACCGGCTCGACGCCGAGGCGCGCGACGCCCGTGAGACCGAAGCCGCGCGCAACGCCGACGTGGTCGCCACCTCCGCGGTCACCGGGGCCGGGGTCGACCGCCTCACCGCCGCAATCGAAGCGCATCTGGCGCGCGAGACCAGCCGCGAGACGCTGCGCCTCGGCTTCGATCAGGGCCGGGCCAGGGCCTGGCTGCATGACGCGCATGTCGTCCTGTCCGAGGTCCAGGACGAGACCGGCTGGATCGTCGAGGTCGACTGGACCGGGCGGCAGAAAGCGGAATACGCCCATCTCGCCGGCTGAAGCCGGCGCCTCGCCTCGCCTCCGCCAGTGCCGACCCGGCACGGCCGGGCCTGGCGAGCGCCGTCGGGCCGACGGTGCCGCCCCGGTCAGGCCTTCGCACGGGGCGTCGCGCGCGAACCGGCAGTTAGCGCTACCGCGAGCCTTGTCAAGGGCTTGACCCCCTGTCCGAACTCGCCCACCCCTCGCGCGCCGGCGGATATCCGGGCCAGGTGAGCGGTTTCGAACCGGCTGGCGCCGGTCCGACCCGGGCGCGGGCTGCGCCCGCGTCTGCCAGGGGGGCCGCCTTCGGCGGTGGAGATCGAGCGGTGCCGCGACCCTGGCGCCCTATTCCAGCGGTTCCAGCCGCGTCACCCCCACCGAGGCCGCCCGCGCCAGCGCCGGATCGAGGCTCATCGGGATGTATTCGCCGCGCCGCCAGAGCTCGCCCAGGTCGTCGTAATGGCGCGACAGGAAGTGGCCCGACTGCCCGGTCGAGGTGATGAACAGCGAGCTGTCGGGGTCGGCGAAATCGTAGACCCCGCGATAGACCGCCGCGTGGACATTCTGCATCGGGTTCACGCCCGTGCCCTTGGTGACGCCCCGGTTCAGGGTGTTGTCGCCGCCGGAGGTGGATTGGCGGATGTTCATGAACCACTTGATGAACGGCACCTCGCCCATCACCGGGTGATCGTGCAGCGCCTGGTGCGCATCGCCCCAGCGCAGCGCTTCGGTCTCGCCGCCGTAGGTTTCGTCGATCCAGATCAGCGCCTCGTTCAGCGCCGCTTCGGCGATCGCGGTGCAGGTCTCCTGCGGCGCCGACTGGACGACGTCGCACCAGATCGCGGCCCCGTCAAGATCGCGAAACACCCGTTCGATGAACACCGGGTCGACGTGGCTGAAGGCGCCCGCCAGCGGGCCCAGCTCGTCGCGGATCAGCCGCTCCTGCAGGCTGCGCATCCAGGCCATGTAGATTAGCGGCTCCGGCATGTGCTCGTTCATCTCGCCGTTCCAGTCGGCGAGCAGATCGAGCGCGCGCTGGCGGGCGCGCTCCGGGGTGCCGTCCGGTGCCGGCTCGCCGGTGAACCACAGATCCGCCCCGACCAGCGGCAGCAGCGTGCGCGCCGTGACCGAGACGTCGTCGAGCTGGGCTTCGATGAAGCTCTCGCGGGTATGCACGGCCCGGGTCTGCATCATGTGCTGCCAGCGCCGGACCCGCTGGGTATCGCCCCAGGCGTAGCTGACGTGGAGCGGGAAGGGGCGTTCGAGGATCTTGTTGTTGGTGTTGCCGAGGATACCGCCGACCGGATCCCGGAACTCGGGATTGGCGGCATAGGCTTCGTGCCCCAACCAGCGATTGCGCGATTCCCAGCCGGGTGCAGGCATGCGCCCGCGGGTGACATGGCCGGCGTCGCGCCGCGGCATCGCACCGACCGTTTTCATCGCGATATGGCTGGCGTCGACCATGACGACGTTCTGCGCCGGGGCGACGTAGTCTTCCCCCGCCGCGATGCCTTCGGCGACGCTGCGCGACCGCATCAGCTTCATCGCCGCGGTCATCGACCGATCGTTGCCGGTGAGCAGGGTCCAGCCGATCGAGGCGACATGGCCGGGCGGGGTGACCGCGGCGAGACCGTAATGGGTGCCGGGAATCACCGGGCCGTTGGCGGTCCACTGCAGGGTCAGGGTAACCGGGGGCTCGCCCTTGATCCGGACGATCGAGGGCCGGGTCTCGAGGCTTTCGAACCCGTTCGGGGTGCGTACCCGCGACGGGTCGCCCGGGTCGAGCTCTTCGATGAACACGTCCTGGTCGTCGAGATAGGCGGCGGTCAGGCCCCAGCCGAAGTTTTCCGACCGCCCCAGCATCATGACCGGCAGGCCGGGGATGGTGCCGCCGATGACCCCGCCGGTCGCGAGCTCGAGCCGGGCGAGGTAGATGATCGTGGGTGCGGTGAGGCCGAGGTGCGGGTCGTTGGCGAGCAGGGTGCCGCCGGCCGCCGACCGGCTCGGGGCCGCGGCCCAGGCATTGGAGGCGCCGGCGAAGGCGCCGGGGCGGACCGGCGAGAGCGGATCGCCCGCGGGCGCGGCGGGCAGGGCGGCGAAGTCGTCCGGCTCGGCATCGAACAGGCCGGCATATTCCGGCAGCACCGCCACGCCGGTGCCGGGCGCATCGGGCAGAATGTCGGCCAGCCGCTCAGGGGTGACGGCCAGCGCCACCCGGGCGCGCAGCACCTCGGACTGGACCTGGCTTGCCATCTGCACGCCCATGAGCTTCATCACCGCCAGGCTGTCGGCCGGCACCCAGGGGCTGATCTCGTTGGAAAAGAAGAAGAACTCCGGCGCGCCGCGTCCCAGGGCCTCGGCGTTGACCCGGTCGAGCCAGGCGTTGACGCCCTGGGCATAGGCCTCGAGCGCCTCCCGGGTCGCCTCGTCCTGCACCGCGACGGCCAGCTGGGCGAGCGGGTAGAGATCGAGCCGGCGCATGAGCTCATCGACCGCCAGGGTGCGCCGGCCGAACATCTCGCTGAGCCGCCCTTGTGCGGTGCGGCGCAGGATCACCATCTGCCAGAGCCGGTCCTGGGCATGGGCATAGCCGAGGCCGAAGAACACGTCGGCGTCGGTCTCGCCGAAGATATGCGGCACGTTGGAATGATCGCGCACGATCTCGACCGGACCGGCGATGCCGCGGACCGCGCGGGTCGCGTCGTAGTCGGGCAGCGAGCGGGCGGCGAAGTAGTAGGCGAGACCCAGCGCCAACGCGGCCAGCAGCAGCGCTGCCGTGACCCCTCGCACCGCCCATCGGAATAGCGCCATGTCGCCTCGTTCTGCCGTTTCTCTTCGGTTGCGTTGACCTGCCCGGAGCCCCCGTCAATAAAGGCACGACGGATCAGACGCAATCGACGGAGCGGCGAAATGGCGAAAGTGGCATTCCTTGGCCTTGGCGTGATGGGATTTCCGATGGCGGGCCACCTCGCCCGGAAAGGCTACGCGGTGACGGTCTACAACCGGACGGCCGCGAAAGCCGAGGCCTGGGCCGCCGAACACGGCGGGGCCATGGCCGCGACCCCCAGGGCCGCGGTGAAGGATGCCGCCTTCGTGATGTCCTGCGTCGGCAACGACGACGATCTGCGCTCGGTCTGCCTCGGCGACGAGGGGGCCTTCGCCGGGCTCGGCGCGGGGGCGGTCTTCATCGACCACACCACGGTCTCGGCGCGGGTGACCGAAGAACTCGCGGCGGTGGCTGCCGCCAAGGGCGTGAGCTTCGTCGATGCGCCGATTTCGGGCGGGCAGGCGGGTGCCGAGAACGGCGTGCTCTCGATCATGTGCGGCGGCGAGCAGGCCGCCTTCGACGCGGCGCACCCGGTGATGACGGCCTATGGCAGGACGATCCGCCGGATGGGCGGCACCGGCGCCGGGCAGCTGACCAAGATGGTCAACCAGATCTGCATCGCCGGGGTGGTTCAAGGGCTGTCGGAAGGCCTGCATTTCGCCGAGAAGGCCGGGCTCGACATCCGCGAGGTGGTCTCGGTCATCAGCCAGGGGGCGGCCGGAAGCTGGCAGATGTCGAACCGCTACGAGACCATGGCCGACGACCATTTCGAGCACGGGTTCGCCGTCGACTGGATGCGCAAGGATCTCGGGATCTGCCTCGCCACCGCCAACGAGACCGGCGCCAGCCTGCCGGTGACGGCCCTGGTCGACCAGTTCTACAAGGATGTGCAGGCGCTGGGCGGCGGACGTTGGGACACGTCGTCGCTGATCAAGCGGCTGCGCGCGCTGGCGTAGATGACCGCGAGACAGCCCATGCGCCTGGTGAGTCTGTGCCTCGCCTTCGGCCTCGCCGCCGTTGCCGCCGAGGCGGGCACGGCCTTTCCGGTGCACGGCAACTGGTGCGGGCCGATGCATTCCGGCGGCACGGCGCGCGACCCGCTCGATGCGGCCTGCCGTCGCCACGACATCTGCTTCGGACAGACCCGCGTGCTGGATTGCGGCTGCGATCTGGTGTTCATGGACGAGCTGCGCCGCCGGTCCTGGCCGTCGCAGGCGCTCTATCTCAAAGCCCGTGCCGTCTACGAGGCGATCGCGCTGGTGCCCTGCATCGGCACGCCGGCACAGCAGGCGACCAAGCTGACCTGGGTGCGCCAGGACACGCGCGGCGCCGTCGCGCGCGGCCGTGAGGCGCCCGGTGCCGCGTTCGACCGGGTAATGCGGCTTCTCGGCATCGGGCTCGCCAATGCCTACCTGGTCGACGAGTAGATCGTCCGGGCGTGGACGGGCGGCCGCCCCCGTGGCATCATCGGGCGGAGGATCCCCGGGGGGAAAAGGATGACACGATTTGCGGCCGTTCTGGCCTTGGCTTTCAGTCTCGCCGCACCCGCGGCTGCGCAACTCGCCGTTCCGGTGCATGGCAACTGGTGCGGTCCCGGCCACGGCGCCGGCCCCGCGCTCGACGCGCTCGATGCCGCCTGCCTGCGCCACGATCTCTGCATTCGCGCCGCCGGCGGACCGTTCAACTGCGCCTGCGACCTGACCTTCATGGACGAGCTTCGCCGCACGCCCTGGCCCAACCCGGTGCTGCACCAGCGCGCCCGCGGCATCTTCGAAGCGATCACCATGATTCCCTGCAGCGACCCGAGCGGCCAGGCGATGAAGATGGAATGGGCGGCGCGCGACTGGATGTCCGCGGTGATGTCCGGCCGCGAGCTTCCCTCGGCGACGATGGAGCGTTTCATGCGGATGATGGCCGAGGGCATGGCGCGCGGCTACGCCTGGTGATCCGGCCCCGAGGCGCGGCGGCTCGGTCCTTCCGCGCGGTTCCGCCGATGGCACGCCGGCGCGGTGGACCGTTCCCGCGCGATCTGGCAGGGTGCCGGCAATCTCCGGGAGCCCCCATGCGCCGCACGCCGACGATCCTGTTGCTTTCCCTGCTGGCCGCCGTCGCGCCGGCCCTGCCGGCGAGCGCGAAGAACCCGCTCGATCTCGCGGTGCACGGCAACTGGTGCGGGCCCGGGGCGCGGTCCGGACCGGTGACCGACACGCTCGACATGGCCTGCCGGGCGCATGATCTTTGTGCGCGCGACCAGGGCTGGTTCGATTGCGGCTGCGATCTCGCCTTCATGGATACGCTGCGCCGCCAATCCTGGCCCTCCGAGGCGCTCTACCAGAAGGCCCGCGCCGTCTACGAAGCGATTGCCCTGGTGCCCTGCCGCGGCGTCGAGGGGCAGATCACCAAGCTCTCCTGGGTCAACCATGACTGGCGCGGCGCGGTGGCCTCGGGACGCGAGACCCCGCAGGATCGGGCGCGACGCTTCTTGCGGCTGCTCGCCGCCGGGCTTTCGACCGGCGACGACCCCTGAGGTCGGCGGGGGCGGCGGGGCCCGGACGCCGGGCCCGAGGGGCGCGGGGGGCGCGACCTCCGGGCGCATTCCCAAGCCGGACCGCGCCTGCCATTTCCGGCGGGCGCGCATACCAGGAGAAACGTCATGTCCCAGCAGCCCCCCGCCTTCAACAGCCAGTCGCAACCGAACGTGCCGCGCTGGCGCAAGACGCCGCCGGCACTGTACCCGCCGGTGCTCGGGCTCTTCGGGCTCGCCATGGCCTGGCTGCGCGCACCGGATGTCTTCGGCGTGCCGGCAGCGATCGGCCAGCTTCTCGCCGGCGCGATGGTGTTGCTGTTTCTCTACACCGCGGGGCAATACGTGGCCAAGCTCGCCGCCCGCCCCGGCGTGGTGGCGGAAGACCTCAAGATCCTGCCCGGCCGGGCGGGGCTGGCCGCACTGACCATGGCAGGCATGCTGTTTGCGGCCGCGCTGGTGCCCTATTCGGTCCCGCTGGCCAAAGTGGCGCTGGTGCTGGCCATCTTCGGCCATGCCGGCGTGCTCGGGCTGGTCATCGTCATTCTGCTCCGGTCCCCTGCCGAGGCGCGCAAGGTCACGCCGGTGTTCCATCTGACCTTCGTCGGCCTGATCGTCAGCGCGATCCCGGCGCTCGAGGTCGGCTGGAGCGGCTATGCGACGGCGATCTTCTGGACGACGCTGGTGGCGGCGGTGGTGATCTGGGCGCTCTCGGCGCTGCAATTTGCCCGCGAGACCCCGCCGCCGCCGCTGCGCCCGCTGCTGGCGATCCATCTCGCACCGGCCGCGCTGATGGGCACCGTGGCGCTTCTGCTCGGGCTCGGCGGGCTCGGGCTGGCGTTCGGCGTTCTCGCCATCCTGCTCCTCGCTGCGCTTCTCGCCGGTGGCCGCTGGATCACCACGGCCGGGTTTTCGCCGTTCTGGGGGGCGTTCACCTTTCCGCTCGCCGCGTTCTCGTCGCTGATGCTGATCCTTGCGGGCGCCGGCATGGGGCCGCTCGGCGGCGGGGTGTTTCGCGTTCTCGGCGGTCTCGCGCTGATCGCGGCGTCGGTCTTCATCCCCTGGGTTGCCGTCAGGGTCGGGCAGATGTGGCTGAAGGGGGCGCTCGCGGCGAAGACCAACGCGGCGGTCGCCTGAGCCCGGATCGCGCCCGGCGCCGGGCCACCCCGTCGGGGCGAAAGCGGGCCCTCGGCATGCGACCGCGGGCGATGGTGCGCGCCGAGAAACCGGGGGGTCAGCCGCGCGGGGCCAGCGCGGCCTGGACCTTTTTCGGCAGGCTTGCCCGGATCGTGTCGTAGCTCACGCCGATGCGATGGGCGAGTTCCGCCTCGTCGGCCGCGCCGAACGGCAGAAACACCCAGGACTTGTGGAAATAGGCCGCCTTCCGGGCGACGCCCGCGTCCGTCAGCATCTCCGCGGTTTCGACATCGGGGCATTTGACCGAAACGCCGCCGTCGATGGCGCCGACCACGGCGAAGAGCTTGCCGCCCACCTTCCAGGCATCGTGGCCGCCGCCCCAGGGGTCGGAGTTTTCCGCACCGGGCAGACGGGCACAGAGGGCGTTGACGGTTTCGCGGCTCATCGTCACAGCCTAGCAGGCTTGGCGGCGGCTGCGAACCCTGCTATGCACGCACCATGAACACAAGGACCGGCATCATCTGCATCTGCATTACCGGCTGACATCGTCAGGCGGGCCGTTCTTCTGTTTCCTCTCCATGGTGAAGTTGCTAAGCCCGCCGCGCAAGCACCGGTGACCCTTTTGGCGCGTTAGGACGACCCATGGTCGAGATCAAGCTCTACAACACTGCCACCCGCTCGAAAGAGCGTTTCGAGCCGCTCGATGCGACCAATGTGCGGATGTATGTCTGCGGGCCGACGGTCTACGACCGGGCACATCTCGGCAATGCGCGCCCGGTGGTGGTGTTCGACGTGCTCTACCGGCTGCTGCGCCATGTCTACGGCGAGGCCCATGTGACCTACGTGCGCAATTTCACCGACGTGGACGACAAGATCATCGCCCGCGCCGAGGAAAGCGGCGTGCCGATCGACGAGATCACGGCAAAGACATCGCAGTGGTATCTCGACGACATGCACGCCCTGGGCGCGCTGGACCCCGACGTAATGCCGCGCGCCACCGGCTACATCGACCAGATGGTGCGGATGATCGTCGATCTGATCGCCAAGGGCCATGCCTACGAGGCCGAGGGCCACGTGCTCTTCGCGGTCGAGAGCTTCGAGGGCTACGGCGCATTGTCTGGCCGCTCGATCGACGACATGATCGCCGGGTCGCGGGTCGAGGTGGCGCCCTACAAGCGCAACCCGATGGATTTCGTGCTGTGGAAGCCGTCGTCGGACGCCCAGCCGGGCTGGGACAGCCCCTGGGGCCGGGGCCGTCCCGGCTGGCACATCGAGTGCTCGGCGATGTCCTACGAGCTCCTCGGCGAGACCTTCGACATCCACGGCGGCGGCAACGACCTGCAGTTTCCGCACCACGAGAACGAAATCGCCCAGTCGGTCTGCGCCCATCCCGGCTCGGGCTTCGCGCGCTACTGGCTGCACAACGAGATGCTGCAGGTCGAGGGCCGGAAGATGTCCAAGTCCTTGGGCAACTTCTTCACCGTGCATGACCTGCTCGAAGGCCACGACGGCCAGCCGCCGGTGGCCGGCGAGGTGATCCGCTTCGTTTTCATGGGCACGCATTACCGCAAGCCGATGGACTGGACCGAGAAGAAGCGGGCCGAGGCGGAGGCGACCCTGCGCAGATGGCGCGCGCTGGTGGCCGGGGTCGAGGCGGGGGCGCCGTCACCGGCGGTCGTCGCCGCGCTGGCCGACGACCTCAACACCGCCGGCGCGGTGGCCGAATTGCACAGGCTGGCCGCCGCAGGCGATGCGGCCGCGCTCAAGGGGTCGGCCGGATTGCTTGGGCTGTTGACCGACGACCTGGGCGGCTGGGCCGAGGTGGGCGACCTCTCCAAACTTTCAAGTAAACTCTCAGCTTTGCGTGACAAGGCAATGAAAACCAAAGATTTCTCTTACGTCGATGAAATGAAATCCGCGCTCGTCGATGCGGGCGTCGAGGTGCGGATGTCGAAGGCGGGGGTCGAGCTGGTGCCGGGCGCCGGGTACGACGCGGCAAAGCTGGAAGGGTTGTGATGGCTCGGATTACCGGGAGGATCACCGGGAGGATCGCAGGGAGAAGGCGGGGGGCACTGCCCCCCTCGTCGATTGCGCGGACGAACCCGACCGAACCTCCAAAGACCTCCTGCCAGGAAAAAGGGCAAACCGATGACTGAACGGCTCTACATCTACGACACCACATTGCGCGACGGGCAGCAGACCCAGGGCGTGCAGTTCTCGGTTGCCGAGAAGGTCTCCATTGCCGTCGCGCTCGACCGGCTCGGCATCGACTACATCGAGGGCGGCTGGCCCGGGGCGAACCCGACCGACAGCGATTTCTTCGAGGCGCGGCCCGAGACGAAAGCGACCTTCACCGCCTTCGGCATGACCAAGCGGGCGGGGCGCTCGGCGGCGAATGACGACGTGCTGGCGCAGGTGATGAACGCCGGCACCCCGGGCGTCTGCCTCGTCGGCAAGACCCATGATTTCCACGTCACCACCGCGCTCGGGATCACCCTCGAAGAAAACCTCGAAAACATCCGCGCCAGCGTCGCCCACGTGATCGCCCAGGGCCGCGAGGCGCTGTTCGATGCCGAGCACTTCTTCGACGGCTACAAGGCCAACGCGCCCTATGCGCTCGACGCGGTGCTCGCGGCCTACCATGCCGGCGCGCGCTGGGTGGTGCTGTGCGACACCAATGGCGGCACATTGCCGGCCGAAATCCACGACATCACCCGCGCGGTGATCGAGGCCGGCATCCCGGGCGACCGGCTCGGCATCCATTGCCATGACGATGCCGGCTGTGCCGTCGCCGGTTCGCTCGCCGGGATCGAGGCCGGTGCGCGACAGGTGCAGGGCACGCTGAACGGGCTCGGCGAACGCTGCGGCAACGCCAACCTCGTCACCCTGATCCCGACGCTGTTGCTGAAGGAGCCCTACCGGTCGCAATTCGAGATCGGCGTCAGCCACGACGTGCTCGGCACCCTGACCGTCGTCTCGCGCCAGCTCGACGACATCCTCAACCGGGTGCCGCTGCGCTCGGCCCCTTACGTCGGTGCCAGCGCCTTCACCCACAAGGCCGGGCTGCACGCCTCGGCGATTCTCAAGGATCCGACCACCTACGAACACATCGAACCGGAGCTCGTCGGCAATGCGCGGCTCGTGCCGATGTCGAACCAGGCCGGGCAGTCGAACCTGCGCCGGCGGCTGGCCGAAGCCGGGATCGTGGTCGAGACCGGCGATCCGCGGCTCGGCGAGATCCTCGACGAGATCAAGCGGCGAGAGGACGAGGGCTATGCCTATGACAGCGCGCAGGCGAGTTTCGAGCTGCTCGCGCGCCGGATCCTCGGCGCTTTGCCGGAGTTCTTCGAGGTCAAGCGCTACCGGGTCACGGTCGAGCGGCGCAAGAACCGCTACGACAGGATGATCTCGATCTCCGAGGCGGTGGTGGTGGTGAAGATCGGCGACGAAAAGAAGCTCTCGGTCTCGGAAAGCCAATCGCTGCACGGCTCCGACGGTGGCCCGGTCAACGCGCTCGCGCGGGCGCTGGCCAAGGATCTCGGCCCCTACCAGGCCTGCATCGACGACATCCAGCTGGTCGATTTCAAGGTCCGGATCACCCAGGGCGGCACCGACGCGGTGACCCGGGTCATCATCGACAGCGAAGACAGCGCCGGCCGGCGCTGGTCGACGGTGGGGGTGAGCCCCAATATCGTCGACGCCTCGTTCGAGGCGCTGCTCGACGCGGTCAACTGGAAGCTGCTCAACGATGGTTACGCGCCGGTGGCGACGACGGGGCAGGCGGCGGAATGACGCCGGAGTTCTTCGCCCTGCACGCCGATCTGCCGCGCGAGGGGCCGGGCGACCCCGCGAGCCTCGCCTGGGCGGTGAAGCTTGCCGGGGTGACGGCCGACGCGCGCATTCTCGATGCCGGCTGCGGTCCGGGGGCGGATATCGCGGGACTGCTGAACGCGGCCCCCCGGGGACGGGTCGTGGCGGTCGACCGCCATCTGCCATTCATCCGCGCGATCAACGACCGCTGGGGCCACGTGCTGCGGGTGACCGCGCGCCATGCCGACATGGCCGCCGAGGAAGGACCGTTCGATTTCATCTGGGTGGCCGGCGCGCTCTACTTTCTCGGGGTCGAAGCCGGGCTTCGGACCCTGCGCGGCAAGCTCGCACCGGGCGCGGCGGTGGCGTTTTCCGAGCTGGTCTGGCTGGTGGCGAACCCGGCGCCGGACCTGGCGGGGGCGCTGGTGGCGGAGTATCCGGAGATGGCCGGGCGGGACGTGTTGAAACAGCGGATCGCGGCGGCGGGATACGCGCTCCTGGGCCAGACGGTGCTCTCCGACGCGGCCTGGGAGGCCTATTACACGCCGATGGAGGCCCGGATCCGGCGGTTGCGGCCCGGGGCGGACCCGGCGCTTGCGGCGGTGCTCGACGAGGGGCAGGCCGAGATCGATCTGTGGCGCGCCAACCGGCTGAGCTTCGGCTACGCGCTCTCGGTGGTGCGGCCGCAATGACCCTTGCCGCCTGCGCCGATCTCGTCCGCCGGGGCGATCCCGACCGGTTCATCGCGGCGATGGCCGCGCCCCGCGAGGCGCGCGCCCGGCTGTTTCCGCTCTATGCGTTCAATCTCGAGATCGCCCGCGCGCCCTGGGCTTCGACCGACCCGGTGATCGCGAAAATGCGGCTGCAATTCTGGCGCGATGCGCTGGCCGAGATCGACGCCGGCGAGCCGGCGCGCGCCCACGAGGTGGTCAAACCGCTGGCGGAGGTGATGCGGTCGGGCGGGGTGCCGGGCGAGATGCTCGACGCCCTGGTGGTCGCGCGCTGGGCCGACGTGGACCGCGAGCCCTTCAACAGCGCCGAGGTGCTCGACGCCTATCTCGCCGAGACCGCGGGCACGCTGATGTGGGCCTCGGCCCAGGCGTTGGGCGCGCAATACATCCGCGAGCCGGCGGTGCGCGCGGTGGGCAAGGCGGCGGGACTGGCCGCGATGCTGGTGGCCGCACCCGAGCTGGAGCGGCGGGGCTGGCGGGTGCTGCCGCAAACCGGGCTCACCGGGATGATCGAAACGGCACGCGCCGACATCGCCGACGCGCGCAAGATCAACTTCCGACTGTCGATCCCGGCGCTGCGGGCGGCCTGGCGGGCGGATGGGGTTCTCAGGCGCGCGGCGCGCGATCCGCAGGCGATCCGGGCCGGCGGGCTCGAAAGCTCGGAGTTCGCGCGCCGGGCCGGATTGAGCCTCAAGAGCCTGACCGGGCGATGGTGACCTGCGGGTCGCCGCGGGGCCGTTAACGCGAACGGCCTTGCGCGGGCGGCGCGGCTCGGGCAAAACGGCTCAAACGCGACATTCAGGGGAGAGATCCATGGGCGTGACGATGAACAGGGTGCTGGGCGAGGCCTTCGGGCCCACCGAGGGCGCCGCGAAACTGGCGAAAGACGTGGCCCTGGTGATCGCCGGGATCGCGGCGCTGACGCTCGCCGCCAAGATCCGGGTGCCGATGTGGCCGGTGCCGATCACCATGCAGACCTTTGCGGTGCTGACAATCGGCGCGGGCCTCGGGCTGCGGCTCGGTCTGATGACCCTGCTCGGCTACATCGCTCTCGGCGCGGCGGGCTTTGCCGTCTTCACCGGCGAGAGCGCCGGGCTCGCCTACCTGACCGGCCCGACCGGCGGCTACCTCGTCGGCTTCGCCGTCGCCGCCGGGGCGATGGGTCTGCTCGCCCGGCGCGGCTGGGACAGGTCGGTCTCCGGCATGGCCGGCGCCATGCTGATCGGCACGGCGATCATCTACACCTTCGGCCTCATCGGCATGTCGATGCTGTTCCTCGCCGACAAGGGGGCGTCCTGGGTGCTGCAATACGGGATGCTGAACTTCCTCGTCGGTGATGCGCTGAAACTTGCGCTGGCGGCCCTGGTGGTGCCGGGGCTGTGGAAGCTCACCCGCTGAGCCGGGACAGAATCGAGACGGATCGGGCGCGGGGGG
>SWCD01024103.1_pt1 | contig 15278 bp, 12 predicted proteins | sample 4693011 | NCBI WGS metagenome assembly SWCD01 (sample SAMN10267278, study PRJNA491770) | bioreactor metagenome | isolation source: DHS bioreactor inoculated with marine | place: Japan: Omine Ridge, Nankai Trough | reverse complement strand
CGCAAGGCAATCGATGATACGGCCGGTTTCCAGTGTTTCGACGATGGGTATAAAATCTTTTGCGGGTATGATGTCGCGGGTTTCATCCATGACGCGAATAAGACCTTCGTAAAACGCAGGCTTAAGCGGGTTTTTTGCGTGAACGATAGGTTGGTAAGCCAATAGAACGCGTTTATCTGATATTGCACGTGCCACGGTGTCTATAATCGGCTCCGAGCGTTTTTTTATAACATAATCAAGCGGGCTACCCGGCTCTTCAGGATGTTTAGGTGTGTTTATCTTTGGCACTTTAACAGGCTCCAAATGGGTGTGGGTGCACTAATTATTGTGCACTCTTCCATAATTTAAAGTTAAATGTTCCAATTTTGTTCTAATTTTAGTAAACTAGGTAAAATCTATCTATCAAGTTGATAATAAAGGAAACATAATGTGTGAACGGTGTGCTTGGGTCGGAAAAGAACCAATTTATATAAAATACCACGATGAAGAATGGGGTGTTCCAGAGTGGAATTCGCGCGCACTTTGGGAAAAATTGGTATTGGACGGATTCCAGGCAGGGCTTAGTTGGTTGACGATTCTTAAAAAACGAGATGCGTTTCGGGCGGCATTTGCGGAGTTTGATCCGCATATTGTTGCGGAATTTAACGATACAGATATTACACGCCTGCTTGGGGATGCAGGTATTGTGCGGCATCGTGGAAAAATTGAAGCGGCAATCAAAGGTGCAAGGGCTTGGCAGGCTATAGAGGCAGACCAAGGGTTTGACCATTTTCTGTGGAGTTATGTGGACGGCAAGCCATTACAGAATAATTGCAAGACATTCAGCGATGTGCCTGCGTTTACCGACCTGTCTACGCAGGTTTCAAAGGATCTGAAAAAACGCGGATTTAATTTTTGCGGCCCGACGATTGTCTATGCGTTTATGCAAGCGGTTGGCATGGTGAATGACCATCAAACAACATGCTTTCGTCATTTGCAGGTACAGCAAAAGTAGCGATAAATCATATTGGCTTCTGCCGCAACTCTCGTCGGGCAACTATAGCGCGATACTTATTCCGGCGGCATCTTTGATCTTACCTGTACGAACCAATTCTGTTGCTGCATTGATATCAGGGGCTAGGTAGCGGTCCTGTTCCAGTGTTGGTACATCTGTACGCAACATGGCAATTGCACGGTTCAGAGGGTCAGATGTTGCCAGTGGCGCACGTGCTTCGATACCCTGGGCCGCACACATTAATTCAACCCCAAGGATCACTGACAAATTCGCATTCATTCGTGCCAAGCGAAACGCGCCATGGGCTGCCATGCTGACATGATCTTCCTGATTTGCCGATGTGGGTGTCGAGTCTGTGACACATGGGTTTGCCAGATGTTTATTTTCACTCATAAGGGCTGCAGTGGTCACTTCGGCAATCATAAATCCGGAATTCAGACCGGGTTCCGGTGTCAGAAAAGCAGGTAAGTTAAAGCTTAGAACCGGATCAACCATCAAGGCCACACGGCGTTGTGCAATCGCACCTATTTCGGCAATTGTTAATGCCAATTGATCTGCGGCAAATCCAACGGGTTCTGCGTGGAAATTACCCCCCGATACAATAACGCCCTCATCAACCAGCACCAATGGATTATCAGTTACTGCATTTGCCTCAATCTCTAATGTAGTGGCAGCCATGCGTATTACGTCAACCGCTGCACCCAAAACCTGCGGTTGGCAGCGAATACAATATGGGTCTTGTACGCGTGCGTCGTCGTCTCTATGGCTTTCGCGGATTACCGAGCCGCTCATAATATTCCGCATTTCAGCGGCAACCTCGATTTGTCCCCGATGACCTCGTAGTGAGTGAATTCCTGGCCTTAAGGGCGCGGTTGATCCCATTATCGCATCGGTTGACATCGCTGCGATCACGATCGAGGTTTGAGCCATTTTCCAAAGATCAAATAATGCACCAAGTGCATTTGCCGTTGAAAACTGTGTCCCGTTGATAAGCGCCAATCCCTCTTTTGCGCTCAAAACCAGAGGCGCTAAGCCTGCTTGTTTCAAAGCGTCTCCGCTTGCCATTCGAACACCCTGATAAATCGCTTCACCTTCGCCCAACATGGCGGCCGCCATATGTGCAAGCGGGGCTAAATCACCTGATGCACCAACCGAACCTTGAGATGGAATGACTGGGATCACGCCCGCTGTCAGCATACCTTCGATTTGTGCAATAACATCCCAACGGACACCTGATGCGCCGCGTCCAAGAGACATCAGTTTCAACGTCATCATTAAACGCGTCAACGGATCGGATAAAGGTTCACCCACTCCACAACAATGGCTAAGGATCAGATTGCGTTGCAACGTTTCTGTATCCCGAGGTTCAATTTTCAAACTTGCAAGTTTTCCAAACCCTGTGTTCACACCATAAACAGGTACATCACCAGCAGCAGCGTCAGCGATCATTTGCGCGGCACGTTCAACTGCTGGTTTCGCATCAACAGTAAGGGCTGCAGGGGTCATATTATTATAGATATCTTCAAGCGTGCTCAAACTCACGGCACCTGGGATAAGGGAAATCACTGAACACCTCCTGAAATACGTGAATGAAGGGAATTGAACCCGATACGGTAAGATAACTCTGCCGGGCTCTGAACATCCCAAATGGCAAGATCAGCACGCAGTCCTTCGCGGATTTCGCCGCGATCGGCCAATCCTAGTGCGCTGGCTGCATTGCGGGTTACCCCGGCAAGTGCCTCTTCAGGGGTCAGGCCAAGCAAGGTACACGCCATGTTCATTGTTAGCAAAATAGATGCAAGCGGTGACGAACCGGGATTGCAATCTGTGGCAATTGCCATTGGCACGCCGTGTTTGCGAAAACTGTCGATTGGCGGAGCTTGTGTTTCGTGCAAAGTATAAAAAGCTCCGGGCAATATCACGGCCACAGAACCGGCCTTTGCCAATGCTTGTGCATCGGCATCCGTTGCATATTCCACATGATCGGCCGAGAGCGCATTAAAACGCGCCGCAAGTTGCGTGCCGCCAAGATTAGAAAGTTGTTCTGCATGTAGTTTCACGGGGATACCCAGCTTTTGCGCGACCAAAAATACCCGTTCGATCTGATCTGGTGTAAATGCGATACCTTCGCAGAAACCGTCAACGGCATCTACCAACCCTTGTGCATGGGCGGCTTTCAGTGTCGGGATGCAGATGTCGTCAATATAGGCGTCTGCACGACCCTTGAATTCAGCAGGAACCGCGTGTGCCCCCAGAAAACTGGTTTTAATCGTCACGTTACGTTTTGTCGCCAACGCGCGGGCTGCCCGTAACATTGTCAGCTCTGTATCGTGGTCCAAGCCATAACCTGACTTAACCTCGACACAGGTCACGCCCTCGCTTATCAAAGCGTCAAGCCGCGTTAGTGCGTCCTTAATCAATGCCTCTAAACCAGCTTTGCGCGTGGAAGTTACGGTTGAGACAATCCCGCCGCCTGCGCGGGCGATATCTTCATAACTGGCACCATTCAGACGCATCTCGAACTCTAGCGCTCTGTTGCCACCGAAAACGATATGTGTGTGACAATCAATCAGCCCGGGCGTTACAAGACGGCCATCAATATCCTGCTCATTCCAACCGGCATATGTAGCCGGTAATGCAGATGCCGGCCCGAACCAGCTTATTTTTCCGTTAGAGACCGCGATCACACCGTCGTTGATCAGTCCATAAGGTTCAAAGCCGGTTGCCATGGTTGCAATACGGGCATTATTCAACAGATAATCGTGATCGGTTGGCATATATATAATCCACTACTTGATGAATCATATAGTATGCTATTATAATGATTATGTCTATACATAAGGATCTAGCATGCAGTCAATTTTTGCGAGTCGCGTCAGAATGCCAAACGGTTGGAAGCATAATGTTCGTGTAAACATAAAAGCGGGTATAATTGCGGATATTACGACGGATCAATCACCGCAAAATGGTGATATGATTGTCGATACTTTGCTACCTGCCTTAGGCAATCTGCACTCGCACACATTTCAACGTGCGATGGCTGGTATGACCGAGGTTCGTGCTGCGGGAAAAGACAGCTTTTGGACTTGGCGGACGTTGATGTACAAGTTTATCGATCACATGACCCCTGAACAATATCAGGCAATTGCAGCACTGGTTTTCATGGAGATGCTTGAAGCAGGATATAGTTCCGTAGGAGAATTCCACTATGTACATCACCAACCGGGTGGAGCCCACTATGATAATGTCACCGAATTATCCGAACGTATATTTGCGGCAGCACAGCATACCGGTATCGGCCTGACGCATCTTCCAGTGCTTTATAGTTATGGAGGTGCTGGTTGCGCAGAACTGGGTGGAGGGCAATTGCGGTTCGGCAATACAGTAGATGAGTTCTGCACTATAGTGGATAAACTGCGCAGTTTAGCTGGAAATGATATGCCGTTTGACACCACTGTTGGAATTGCGCCGCATTCCTTACGCGCAACGTCGCCTGATGATCTGGCGCAGGTATTGAACATTCAACATGATGCACCCGTACATATTCATATCGCCGAGCAACCAAAGGAAGTTGCTGATATTAACAACTGGTTGGGTGCGCGACCCGTAGAATGGCTGCTGGATAATGCAGATGTTGACAAAAATTGGTGCCTGATCCACGTAACCCATATGACGGCCACAGAAACACTTGCAATGGCGCAATCAGGTGCGGTTGCAGGGCTTTGCCCGATAACTGAAGCCAATCTTGGCGATGGTCCGTTCAACGGGGTTGAGTATCTCGCGGCGGGCGGTGCCTTCGGGATAGGATCGGACTCCAATGTGCGTATATCGCTGGTGGAAGAACTGCGCACACTGGAATATTCCCAACGCCTGCGCGATCTGGCACGCAACGTGATTATTCCCAAGGTAGGATCGGTTGGAGAGGCGCTGTATCTGGGCGCTGCATCGGGCGGGGCTCAAGCGCTTCATCGCAAGTCCGGTACCATTGAAGCAGGACAATTTGCCGATCTGGTTGCAATCAACGGGCATGCCCCCGCATTGCTGGCGTTAAACGATGACCAGATATTGGATGGGCTTGTTTTTGCCGCAGCTGATGATGTTATAACCGATGTCTGGTCTGCGGGCAGACATCAGGTGCAGGGCGGCCAGCACATCGCACGTGACGCGATTCTTACGAATTATCGCACTGCAATCACGGGGCTTCTGGCATCAATGTAAACCCAGAGCGAAGAAGTGCCCGTAGGGTGGGCTTCAGCCCACGCGTAATAACGATACCAACCAATCACACCATAACATTTTTCCACCCATATAACCACGCTTGCGTTTGAAATTACCTTTGCAACGCGTGGGCAGAAGCCCACCCTACGGGCAACCCTAATCGCCCCGTCGCCATTCATTGGCCGGCGGGGTTTTCGTATTTATCGGATATGTAAGTTATAAAAGAGGCAGGCCTGCCGTTTGTAGCTATATGGCCGAACAAGGGGTTGTGACCCTTGCACCTTTTCTTACGTGTAAGTCTTGGTGATCTTCCCGTTTGGCTTGTGGCTTGCCTTTGGGAGAACCCGTTAACTACTTTGCTAGCAATGGGGTTATACACTTGTAAGGGTTGAGGATGTGTTAGGCCTGCGTGCGATGGTATCTGCGGGATTATTCATGCACATTCAGATGACATATCTTACAGTACAGCCATTACTATAAAGCAATGAAAGGGCATACTAGCTGTCAGTTTCTGCCTCTGACTTCGGCAATAATGCCTTTATCAATGTTAACGCTTCATTCGAGTGCCAGTCAGCATCGCCCTGCATACGTCCAATCTCATTGCCGTCTGCATTCAGGATAAGGGTTGTGGGCAGGCCTAATACGCCATTGGCGCGTGAGAATTTTCGTTTGGGGTCGCGCAATATCGGCAGATTTGTAATATCGGCTTCCTTGAAGAAGCTTTTTATAGCGGGCAAAGAGTTTCGGCCTGTTGCAATTGTTACGACTGCGAATGTGTCACCGCCAAGATCGGCTTGCAGCGCGTCTATGGATGGCATTTCCGCACGGCATGGCGGGCACCATGTTGCCCAGAAGTTCAACAGGACAACTTTGCCTTTATAAGACTTAAGTGTGACTTTATCGCCATTCTCATCAAGAAATCCTGCAGAGGACATTTTCTGGGGTTCGGCATGGATCAGCAATTTGTTCATATCGCCTGCACGCAATTCTGAAATCTTTGACAAATTTACGGGCTCGGCAAACACAGGATTTGCGCCTAGCGTAATGGCAGCGTATAGCATGGCGAACAGAAACTTAGCGGTCATATTAGGCCCTTTAGATTACGGTTATACTTATGTCGAACAAAAAACAGTCGAATGCAATGTGGGGCGGGCGATTTGCCAGTGGCCCGGACGCGATTATGGAGGCAATTAATGCCTCGATCGATTTCGATCAGCGCATGGCGCGTCAGGATATCGAAGGTTCGCGCGCACATGCAGCGATGTTAGCCCAACAGGGTATCATCACTGATAACGATGCGGATGCCATTCGGGAAGGGTTGCTCACGATATTGTCAGAAATTGACGCAGGGACGTTTGAATTCTCAAAAGCGCTGGAAGACATTCATATGAATGTTGAGGCGCGTCTGAAGGATTTGATTGGTGAACCCGCAGGGCGCTTGCACACAGGCCGGTCGCGTAACGATCAGGTGGCTCTGGATTTCAAGCTGTGGGTACGCGATCAGTATGATGCCTCGATTTCAGGGCTGGAAGCATTGATGAAAGCATTGCTGGTACAGGCCGAAGCTGGTGCCGATGTGGTAATGCCGGGGTTTACACATTTGCAAGTGGCCCAACCGGTGACATGGGGCCATCACATGATGGCCTATGTGGAAATGTTTGCGCGCGACCGTTCGCGGATGCAAGACGCACGGGTGCGGATGAACGAAAGCCCGCTTGGGGCCGCGGCTCTGGCCGGCACCGGTTTTCCGATTGATCGTGATATGACTGCAGCGGCATTGGGGTTTGATAGGCCATCAGCAAATTCGCTGGATGCCGTATCGGATCGTGATTTTGCACTGGAATTTCTAGCAGCATCTTCAATTTGCGCGACACATCTTAGCCGCTTCGCCGAAGAACTGGTGATTTGGTCGTCGGCGCAGTTTCGTTTTGTGACACTGTCTGATCGATTTTCAACCGGTTCATCTATTATGCCACAAAAGAAAAATCCCGATGCCGCGGAACTGATCCGTGCCAAGGTCGGGCGGATCAACGGGTCATTGGTGGCATTGCTGACCATTATGAAGGGTTTGCCTCTGGCCTATTCCAAAGACATGCAGGAAGACAAGGAGCAGGTCTTTGATGCCGCTGATAGCTTGATGCTGGCACTCGCGGCGATGACCGGCATGGTGGGCGATATGCAACCCAATAAGGACACATTGGAAGTGGCTGCTGCCACAGGGTTTTCCACCGCCACCGATTTGGCCGACTGGCTGGTACGTGAATTGGGTATGCCGTTTCGCGATGCACATCATGTGACCGGCGCTTTGGTGAAAATGGCCGAAGACGGCGGTGTTGACCTACCAGATTTGACACTTGATCAGATGCAGTCGGTTTGTGCAGACATAACAGACACTGTGTTTAACGTGCTTGGGGTGCATAATTCGGTTGCATCACGTATGAGTTATGGCGGGACAGCACCTAAACGGGTGCGCGAACAGACGGCGCGTTGGAGTAAGGAATTGAAATAAATCAAGGTGATATGTCTGCAAAACTTTGCTTTCGGGATGCACATCTGACAGGATGATAATGCGTAACTCAAAGAGTCGAAAGGAAATAGCTATGCGATATGTTTTCTTGATTTTGTTTTTAATAGCGGGTGGAATAAGCTTGCAAGGATGCGCGGCTGCCCCCCGTGAAGGTGGTGGATATAATAATGATTTCGGCGGTGGGGCTGACTGAAGGGTGACTGTTTTATGCGTAAACTATCTTATTTGATTTGTATTCTATCCTCATTGGGATTGGCATCGGCATGCGGTGTAAAAGGTGATCCGTTGCCGCGTGTAGCGACCGGGTCATAGGGTATGGATCATTTTATCTACAAAAACGGCGTGTTGCACGCCGAGGATGTGCCTGTCACTGAAATAGCAGCAAGCGTTGGCACACCATTTTATGCCTATTCACAAGCCACGCTTGAGCGGCATTTTCGGGTGTTCGATGAAGCTTTGGAAGGTATGGTTCATCTTGTCTGTTATGCAGTCAAGGCTAACTCCAATGTGGCGGTCCTTAAAATTCTTGGCGATTTAGGCGCGGGCATGGATGTGGTCTCGGTCGGTGAATATCTACGTGCAAAGGCAGCAGGTGTTCCAGGAGACAGGATTGTGTTTTCGGGCATCGGCAAAACCCGTGATGAAATGCGCATGGTGCTTCAGGGTGGCATTCGGCAATTCAATGTAGAAAGTGAGCCAGAGTTGGCAGTCCTGAATGCGGTTGCCTGTGAACTGGGCGTGGTGGCCCCGATTACACTGCGTGTAAATCCTGATGTGGATGCCAAGACGCATGCAAAAATTGCAACGGGAAAATCGGATAACAAGTTTGGTATTCCAATCGCGCAATCGCGCCGTGTTTATGCCGCTGCAGGCGCAATGGACGGTGTCGACGTGATCGGTGTTGACGTGCATATCGGTAGCCAGCTGACTGATTTGGCACCATTTCGCACAGCATTCGAAAAAGTGCGTGAATTGGCTGAACAGTTGCGCGAAGACGGCCACAATATCCGGCGTCTGGATTTGGGCGGCGGTTTGGGCATTCCTTATGCGCGGTCTAATGAAGCCCCGCCTTTGCCGATGGATTACGGGCAAGTCATCCGTGAAACCGTGGGCGATATGGGTCTTGAAATTGAAATTGAACCGGGCCGTCTGGTTGCTGGCAACGCAGGCATTATGGTGACATCCGTGATTTACAACAAAGCCGGTGAGGGGCGTGACTTTCTGATTGTCGATGCCGCAATGAACGATTTGATAAGACCTGCGATGTATGAAGCGCATCATGATATTATCCCCGTAATAGAACCTGAAGTTGGCGGTGAATTAAATACCGTAGATATTGTTGGCCCTGTTTGTGAAACAGGTGATACATTTGCAAAACACCGCGATATGCCACCCGTGGCAGACGGTGGTTTGGTGGCGTTTCGTTCTGCCGGTGCCTATGGTGCCGTGATGTCGTCAGAATATAATACAAGGCCGATGATCCCCGAGGTTTTGGTGCATGGCGATCAATTTGCTGTCATTCGCCCGCGACCAAGCTATGATGAGATGATAAAGCGGGATAAGGTTCCTGAGTGGCTTTAGGGCATTTTTTGAACGAAAGGCGGCTGATGGTTCAGCCAAATTTGAATAAGAAAAGATCTATTTCCTCATTGCAACGATCTCTGAGGGCCAAAATACATTTGTCAGCGATTGCTTTAAGTGTTGAGCGTTTTGCACGTGCATTCTGGCAAAGCATTATTGTTCTGATGCTGTCGTTCAGCCTATTGATTTGGCAGGCTCATACTCTTTTTTCATATCGTATAAGCCTTGGATTATATCTGGTTTTATTTTTGGTTTTTGCGTTTTATTTTTGGCAAGGTATGCGCCGGTTTGCGTTTGCAAACCAAAATGAAGCGATCACGCGTTTGGATGAAAATGCAACGGGAAATCCAGTTGCTTCTTTGACCGATCAGCAGTTTATAGGGTCTGATGATGTAGGGTCGCAGGAACTTTGGCGACTTCACAAACACCGCATGGCAATAGAGGCCGGCAACACAGATGTTCAGGCGCCACATATTCGATTGGCGAAACGCGATCCTTGGGCGTTGCGTTTGATTGTGCTGCTATTCTTTACCAGCGCGATTTTATTCGGGCGGGCAAATACAGAACAATCTTTATTGGAAACATTTCAAGACTTGGCAAGCGGCACCACGCAAACTGTTGCCAGTTTTGAAGCTTGGGCTGATCCACCCGGTTATACTGGATTCCCGTCGATTTATCTGAACACACTTAAAGATGGGCCCGCTTTGGAAATACCGGAAGGCAGCCAGCTTATATTGCGCAGCTATGGTGGGGCTGAACTGGAAATAGTCAGTGATATAGCAACACTGGATGTGGATGAGACTAAGTTTACTGAAGAAGCCAATTTCAAGATCACCCAAAGCGGTACACTGATATTGAAAAAAGGGTTTAGAACGGTGGCACAGTGGGATTTCGTTATGATCCCGGATATGCCGCCTAGTGTTGCTTTGACGGATGAAATTTCGCGTACCATACAGGGATCGCTTCAAATTCCATATGAGGCAAATGATGATTACGGGGTCACCGGCGGCAAGGTGGAAATTAAGCTTGATATAGATAATCTGGATCGCCGTTTTGGTTTAGTCCCTGAACCCGAAAACTTTGATCCCATTACATTTGATCTTCCAATACCGTTCAATACGGATGGCACTGATTTTGAAGAAACGGTCATTGAAGATTTGGCAAAACACCCGTGGGCAGGCCTGCCCGTAGTAATCAACTTGAACGTGGTGGATGCTGCCGGCAACAAGGCGGCAATCGAACCGGTTTATATGGCAATGCCGGGCAAGCGATTTTTTGATACGCTAGCCGCAGCAATCGCCGAGCAACGCCGGGATGTTTTGTGGAACCGCACAAACATTGACCGCGTCGATATGATCTTGCGTACATTGACGTATTTACCCGAAGTTGGCTTTCCAAACCAACGGGCTTATTTGCTGGTACGCGCGGCGATCAGGCGGGTTGGTTATAATCAGGTTCGCCCAATAGATGACATCTTGCAAAACGATGTGGCCGAAATGCTGTGGCGGGCGGCCTTGTTGATCGAGGATGGCGACTTATCCGATGCAGCAGCGCGCCTTAAGCGCGCACAAGAACGCTTGTCGGAAGCGATGAAGAACGGTGCTACGAAAGATGAAATAGCCGAGTTAATGGATGAGTTGCGCAAAGCCACGGATGATTATCTGCGTCAGTTGGCGGAGAATGCCAAGCCTCAAGAACAACAAGCGGGCAATGAAAATGCGCAACAAATCTCACCGGATATGTTGCAGGAAATGATAGATCAAATTCAGGAGCTAATGGAACAAGGCCGCATGGATGAAGCCCAGGCTTTGATGGATCAATTGCAACAATTATTGGAAAATATGCAAGTGACCAATAACGGTTCAAAAAGTGGCAACCAGAATAAAAATTCGACTGAGGGTCTGCAAGATACATTGCGAGAGCAACAAGATTTGGCGGATGAGAATTTTCAACAAATGCAAGAAGAGTTCAACCGCAACCAAGAGGGTGGCGAAAACCAAGGCCAAAACCCGCAAGGGCAACAAAAAGGCCAAAATAAAGGGTCTGCGCAAGGTGGCCCGCAAAGTGGCAACAATCAAAGTGATCTTGCCGACAGGCAAGAAGCTTTGCGCGGTATGATGCAAAAACAATTGGGGGAACTGGGTCCTGATGACAGCCAAGCGGGGCAAGCCGGCCGTGAGGCTCTTAGAGAAGCTGAGCGTCAAATGGGGGAGGCGCGCGACAATCTGGAAAAAGGCCGCGGGTCAGAGGCATTGGACAATCAGGCAGATGCGGTTGAATCTCTGCGCCAAGGTATGCGCCAGCTGAACGAGGCCAACCGGCAGGCAAGTCGCGGGCAAAATCGCGATGGATTACAAGATAGCGAAACTGCAGGTCCAAATGCACAAGACCCGCTTGGAAGATCAACATCAAAAGCAGGGGCTTTACAAACCAATGAGAAGCTATTGCAGTCGGGTGACCAATTACGTCGATCCAAAGAGATATTAGAAGAAATCCGACGCCGATCAGGAGAGCGTAGCCGTCCGCAGCTGGAATTGGATTATCTTGATCGTTTACTTGATCGATTTTAATAATTTTGCACTCTACATGTTGTATAGAGTGCAAATTATTTTAGCTGATTATGCCTTTAATCTTATCAAAGATCACAGCTATCAAGTTAGACATTGCATCAACAAATTTTGATACAAGGTTCAAGAAACCTTCTGCTTGCGGGATTTTCTCCACTATAAACGGCTGTAAAAAATACAAGATTCCAATGATAATATAAAGAAGAATTGCGTATTTAAAGCCTTTTACAAAACCGCTTTTTGCGGATTTTTCAGCATCCGGTACTTTTGTACGAGTTCCATGTTCCGCGTCATGGGCAATTTCAGAGCTTAATTCATCAACATCAGGCAGCATGTCTTTCAGAGCTTCACTGCGGTCTTGGGATGCTCCGTATAATTCGTCACTTGTATCGTCAATGTTTGGAAAACGGCGCGCTGAAACTTTGCGACGCGGGCGGCTTTCATTTGTTGTTGCTATAACCTGTTCCGCTACCAGAGTTTCGATGAAATCGTCAATGGATTTGTCTTCAACAGGTGCCGGTTTTGTATCTTCTTCACTCGGAATATTTTCTTCATACAAATCGTCAACAGGATGGGCTGAAAGTTCATCTGCTTCAGGTTCAATAATTTCAGGGCGTTTAAACGGAGCGTCCTCAGCCACGGCTTCAGCAGTAGCCAGATCTTGATCTTCATCCATTGCAGAGCCGCCAAACTCCGCTGAAATCAAATCATCGAGTGCATCAGCTTGTTGATCCTCAATACTTGGTGCAGGTGAAGTTTCTGATGTTTCGGCGTCATCTTCATCAATTTCCAAATCCTGAATACGACGATTGATTTCATCCAGATCATCTCTTTCCTCCGGTTCAACAGGTTGCACCTCTTCCGGTTCAACAGGTTGTTCTTCCTCGGGTTCATATGGCTGCTCAGCTTCAAGGACTATCTGGTCGTCCTCATCACTGTAAGTTTCCTCATCAGACAGTTCCTGGATCTCTTCGATCACTGTGTCTGCAGGGGTTGTTTCTAATGTTTCGGTCTCGTCTTTCGTTGCTGCAGGCGGTTTTTCGCCGCTGAAATATTCAGCCTCTGCATGAAGTATATCTAAAGAATCTTTATCCAGTCTTGCGGAAGGGGCTTCTGGCATTTGTTCAATCTGGAAATCATCACGCGATTCTTCGGGTTCCATATCATTGGGGTTCGGAGCTACATTAGAGCGCGCACTGGCAAATTTTGTGTCCAGCTTACCTTCTAAATCATTGAAAAGTTCAGGTGGAACATCACTGTCCGGATCGCCTGTACCGGCTGTAAATTCTGCATCTGCAGAGAGCATTTGAACAGAATCCTGAAACCAGTTGTGGCCGCAATTTGCACATTGAACATCACGTCCTTCACTTGGGATGACGTCCTCATCTACTTCGTACTGCGCAACGCAGTTTGGGCATATTAGCCGCATATTATCCCCGTTCTTGCTGCTCGAACATTTGCTGCTCGATTGAGTCCTCATAGCCTTTGTAGCCATAAAAATCAGTTTTTCCAAGTATCAGTTGGATTTGTTGCGATTGCAACAGGTGCCAAGGTAATAGATGATACAAAAAACAGGATTCGGAGCGGGCAGTGCTGCAATTAAAGGACACAGGTTTCAGCTATGGTGGCAGAGACATTCTAAAGGATGTTAATCTGGATATAGCACCGGGCAGCTTCTATTTTTTGACCGGCCCGTCAGGAACAGGCAAGACCACATTATTACGCCTTTGCTATCAGGCCTTGATGCCGACACGCGGAATTGTGCGTATTTTAGATCGTGACGTTCGCGGATTGGAACGCGAAGATATCGCCCAAATCCGCCGCAGAATAGGTGTGGTGCATCAAGATTGTAAGTTTGTGGATCACTTAACAATGGCTGACAATATCCGAATGCCTTTGCAAGTATCCGGGCGCTCTGGTGAGTTGGATAATAACAGTTTTGATGATTTGATCGCATGGGTGGGCTTGTCAGCACATATGAATGCATACCCGCCAGAGCTATCAAGCGGCGAACAGCAACGCGCGGCATTGGCCCGCGCTGTTGTTATGTCACCGGATTTGATCCTTGCAGACGAACCTACGGGGAATTTGGATTGGATCATGGCGCAAAAAATCCTGACACTTTTAATCGAACTGAATAAAATGGGTAAAACCGTAATTCTGGCGACCCATGATTTGCAATTGATCCGCGCCGCTAAATCACAGATTACGACACGGGTTTTGCGGATTGTCGATAAAAACGTGCAATTGGCAGGTGCGGATCTATGAATAAACTGCGCGAACTGATGAATAGTCTGATCAACTTGTTGGTGGGTGATATCAAAGCTGACAATGTTGTCCCGCCCTCTGGTTACACTGCGATTCTGACAAGTTTTACAGCAGCTGCAATGGCCTTTCTAGCAGTATTTGCCATGGCATTGTCACTGGCGACGGGGCGTCTGGCCGATCGTTGGTCAGACGAATTATCGCGTACAACAACAGTGCGGATATCCGCGCCCGAAGGTCAGATGCAGGCGCAATTGGATGCGGTCAGGAATGTGTTGGACACGACAACAGGCATCGCGTCATTTCGGATTATGACGGACGAGGAACAACGGAAACTGTTGGAGCCGTGGTTTGGGCCCGATTTACCGTTAGAAAACTTGCCTATTCCACGCCTTGTCGAAGTTGTTGAGGATCCGAATGGGCCCGATATGGATGGTTTGCGGTTTCGACTGAGCGCTGAAGCACCTGGTGCAATCCTTGACGATCACACACGCTGGCGCAGGCCATTGGTGGATGCAGCCAAACGTTTGCGTTTATTAGGGACAATTTCGATTATACTGATTGCGGGTTCAACAGCTGCGATGATTACGCTGGCTGCCCTGTCTGCATTGGCAGCGAACGGGCAGGTTATTTCGGTTTTGCGCCTTGTTGGGGCAAGTGATACGTACATTGCACGCGCGTTTGTACGCCGCTTTACTCTGCGCGCCTTGATCGGGGCTGCCATCGGTACTGCAATTGCTATGGTCGCAATATTCTTTTTACCATCCGCTACGGCAGAGGGCGCATTTCTGACAGGGCTTGGATTCACGGGTTGGCATTGGCTGTTACCGTTGTTGGTGCCAATATTGGCTGCGCTAGTTGCATTCTGGGCAACGCGCACAGCAGCTTTTCGTGCTTTGGATAGGATTTCTTAGATGGGTTTGATTCCACAATATATCCGCTCGGTACTGTTTATAATCCTGATGTATATATGGATGCTGGTATTGGGTGTAATTGGCGCTATTCCTGCAGGTCTGTCACGTAATTGGGCCTATAAAATTATGAAGCTGTTTTGTGCAGGTGTTCTTTGGCTGGCAAAGGTCCTGTGTGGAATTACCTATGAAACACGCGGCGAAGTTCCCACAGG
>SWCD01022483.1_pt1 | contig 15278 bp, 10 predicted proteins | sample 4693011 | NCBI WGS metagenome assembly SWCD01 (sample SAMN10267278, study PRJNA491770) | bioreactor metagenome | isolation source: DHS bioreactor inoculated with marine | place: Japan: Omine Ridge, Nankai Trough | reverse complement strand
ACGATCAATACGATAAACAATGTTTCGATCAATGAGAACAGTGCATACACCAGCGTAATACCAGCGATTACCGGCACACCGATCGGTGCCGTGAACTATAGCCTGGGTGGAACCGATGCCGCCCTGTTTACCGTCGACAGCAACACCGGAGTGGTCAGCATGGTTGCGCGTGACTTCGAGGCACCAGCGGATGCTGGCGCGAACAACGTATATGAATTAACCCTCATCGCCACCGACGCTGATAGTAATAATACAAATCAGTCATGGACTGTCAGTGTCCAGGATATTGCCGAATTCCTGGCAGTAGATGACAGTGCATCCATAGATGAAGGGCAGGGTGTTAATGTCGATCTTGCAGCGAATGATATTGCTGAAAATTCACTTAACTTAAGCAGTATCGTTATAACCGCAAGTCCGTCACATGCTTCTTTGTTTGCAGTCAATTCTGATGGTACAGTCGATTATACTCATGATGGATCCGAAACCATCAGTGATAGCTTTGCTTATACCATACGCGATACTATCGGTACGGTTTCTAACCAGGCAATCGTAACGCTTACGATAAACCCTGTGAATGACCTGCCTGTTGCGAACGACGACAATGTTACAACAGCAGTAGACACAACAGTTGTTATCCCCAGTGTCCTGGCTAATGATACGGATGATGATATAGGTGATGTATTATTTATATTACTTCCTGTTACTGGACCTGCAAACGGTTCGCTTATCTATAATGGTGGTGGAATATTCACATACACGCCCGATGCTGGCTTCCTTGGTGCTGATAGCTTTACTTACACTGTAACGGATTCTGTAGCCTCTGATGTGGGTACAGTGAATATCTCTGTTGTACCGCCCGGTGCATCGATCGATATCGTGACATTGATGAGCGTGGCTGAAGGCGGTGTTGCCAGCATAGAAAACGCAGAACCAAACGTGTACGCCTACTGGGCAGATAGCTATAGCACAGCAAACAATACATTCTCATTTGAAGATAAGGTATACAACCATTTGTCAGGTCTATTTGATACTGTTGTAAATACAGGTGACTTATACTTGAATGGCACTCAATGGGTGTCAGAAGGCAATGTCTATGGCGTCAGTGATGGTCTTGGCGGTCTAGATCTGACTCTTCGTGATGCAGGCAATGATGCCGCCACAGTCGCAAGCTTCAAGTTGACTGCGCGTTTCCTGGATCTGCAGAATGTTGCTATCAGAGACCACCTGAATGCCGTATGGCGCGGAGCGATGATTAATCCTAATGAAACATTTAAAGCCGGTGCCAAGCTGATAACGGACTACCGTTTTGAAGCGATTTCTGATTCATATGTGCTGTGGCTTGATGATTCATGCATGGATGATGTTGCGAAATTTGCAGATTTATATGGCAACTGTAACTCGATAGATGTCGATTCCGCTGTTAATACTACAGGTTATGCTCAGCAATTAAGCGAAGTTATTGCAGGCTCCGCATGGGTTGATTCTAATAATGATTTCTCAACGCCACCCGGTGCAATCAGCATCGCATGGGATAGTGCAACCAATAAAACACTTATGGTACAGCTGGTCAACGGTTTTGCAGCTAACTATTATGAAGTCGACTGGGACAGTGTAAATACCACCGCATTTGTTACAGATGCGGTAGCCGGCACTAACTGGGTGCAAGATAATAGTTCCGGTGTGGATATGATCCATCTCCAGGTTCCAGCATCATACATCGCACAATACGCAGATGATTTAAGTAGTGGCCTTAATTATTTCCTTACAGTACAGAACGGCTTTGTTCGACAAGGTCTGAAGCATACAACTGGTGATGTCGAATTTAGTGGCGGTCACTTTAATGGTAATGCATTCGACGACATACTGGCTAACTTCAGTGCACCGGTAATTCCGGGTATTGAAGAACTTAAGGGAACATGGGTAAGCTCAGTCGCATCTTCTAGCGGTGATCCAGCATTGATACATATATTTGCCAGTAGCAATTATGAATCTTCAGGAAGCTGTGATCAGGATGGAAGCGAAGGCATGGAATACGGAACGATCACAACGGATGGTGCCACAGCTAATATCATCGCGACATCGACAGTAGCGACACAGGGAACATGTGGGCCTTCACAGGGCAATAAAACATTCTCGGTTGCCGGTGATGTGTTGACCGTGAGTGATCCGGCATTCGGTGATGTCATATATAACCGGTTGCTGGGTACCACAAATCCGATCGTTGGCAGCTGGTTGCTCGGTGATATTCAGAGTCCAGGTGAGGCACATATGATGTTAACGATGTTGGATGATACAACCTTTACGCTTTCGCAAGATTGTACTACTGATCTTGCAGCTGGTTTCGAATACGGCACTTATAACTGGGGCCAGGGTGGTACGAATGATCTGACGGGTTCATTAAGTATAGATTCGAATGGAGGATGTGGTCTTCACGATAACACTGCTATGAATATCTCCGGATTTACCGTGACAGTTGTCGGTGATAGTTTGACCTTAACTGATACCGTTAATGGAGGAAGCTTCGTCTTAAGCCGTATTTCTCCTGCATATGTTATACCGATCACCCAGGTTGTTTACACACTGGATAATTTGATGATGGAGGGTGCCGATGGACAGATGACAGGCACATTTATATGGAGTTACCCGCAAGGTGATGACTTTGCAAATGGTACAGCACAATTTACTGAGATAAACATTCCGGGTTTTGGTACAGACCTAAACGCTTTGAGTATCAACTTTGATATGGTATCAGGTATTGAAATAACTTTATTAAATAATACTAATAATCAAGGTATTGATATTAAGTTAAATTTTGTAACACCGCTTTCACCAACACTATCAACACCGATTGATACTTCTGGAACCGCTACAACGAGTACCTATAATATTGAGGCTGCAGGCTTTCTTTCCGGTTCATTTGTAAGTGGAACGATTTTACCGCAGGCACCATAAGGCAGTATTGGATAGCCTGATATTATAATAAATAAAACCGTTAGATATTATTGCACACAATAGAAGTATTGCCGAAGATAGTGGGAGTGTAGAAATGTTGATCCATCTGGGAGCGAGGCGATTCAGTTTGGATCGTGCCAGGTAGAGAAAGCTGCTATACGATAGCATTTCATTTGGTGGAAATCTGATGTAGCCTTTTTATGGTTTTTCATGGCACAGGTCACAGCTTACTGGCGTCCCTTTACTTAGGTTTATAGTGCCGCCTTTACTATCGCCGTCATCGTCGCCTTCACCCTCATCATCACGCAGGAAATTCCTGACTGCCGCAGTCTGAGACAGCACGGTGCCTTCAAGGTTCTGACCATGGCAGGCGCGGCAGGCATCTGGATTTTTCTCGTAGAAATCTTCGTGTTCCAGGTTCCATCCAGTGCTGTTGACGTTATGCATGCCATGAGGGCCATCGAGAGTAAGCGGCAAGCTGGTATGGCAGGTACTGCATTCAGTGATAGTGCCTGCATGTCCCTGCAGCTGATTAGCCGCACGGTTATCATTAGGGGATGGTAGTGCATTAGGCCATATCGCATGAGTCGAACCATGGCATCCTTCACAGGCGACGTCGCCGTGACCAAGACTGTTGCGATATAGCGTATTGCTGTTTTCAGCAAAGCGTTTGTTGACTGCAGTACGTGGTGTAGCTACATCAATATCTCCATCCCAGGCTTGCGACATACGGATATCGGCACCCAGATGGTTTACCGCGTCTCCCGTGTGGCAGGATTCACAGCGTGGCTCATCGATCCAGGGTTTGCGATTTCCGTTACCTACAGCAAGCATACTGCCATGGCAGTCTACGCAGTCGATACCGGCACCGCCCATGGCGCCTCTTAGGCATTTAGTTATCTTGCCCGGATGGCACTGGTAGCATGTTTCTTCAATTGTGCCGTCAGCAGGGAAGAGCGACGCACCAGTATCCGGGTGGTTAAGCTCACCATGATGTCCATGCATCACCTCAGACATCATGGGGTTACCTACCTGGTCGCCTGCAGGACCTGTACCTGACAGATCAAGCGCTGCAGAATAGTGGCAACTGGCACACAACACAGGTTTTTCATCAAGCAGGCTGGTGCCATGTTCGGCATCATGTAAGACAAGAATGTTATGTTTTGCTGCCTGCAGTACACTGTTAGGATTGTTTATATCTTTTGCAAAGATGAAGTCAGGGTTGCTGATCGGTGCAGCGACTTCACCTAAAGCGTGGCAGTTCTGGCAGTCTGCTTCAGAGGCGACAGGTAGCACGGCATCCAGGCTGGCGACCGTTTCACCTGTGGCTGGTAAGGCGGCACTGACACGCATCAAAGGGTAGGCATTCAGCTGTCCGGCGTCGTCGATAGGCAGTATCGGTACACCATCGGCAACAAACCAGGCCTTATCTGGATCAAAATGGTTGAACGGCTGTGGATCATTGGCAGCGTATGGGCTCATGATGCCCGGCATTGACTGTCCGAATACCAGGCCTTCATCTGCTGGTGGACTGATGCCAAACAGGTCATAGACATACGTATTGCCGGTATCCGGGTTTTTGTTCCAGAAGTTAGTCTTATGAACGGCACCGGCCTGGTTCTGGCTGGTGGTATTTATCGAGCCGCTATCATCCATCACGCCTCGGTAACTAACATTGATTTCTGCCGCATTCAGGATGCGAGGTTTATCTCCGCGTTCGATAATCTGGCTATGTACGACGTTGAAAGGCGGAAGAATGACAAAAGTTGAATAATCCAGGTCAGCGCAATGCATACCAAGATCATTGAAAGCTAACACCTGGTGTGTGGCATTGATGTCGGGTACGCCGGAAGTGCTGTTTTCATCTTCACTGCTTCCGCTACATGACACGATGCTTAACGAAAAAACCAGCATGGCTAAAATATTATTGACGTTATTCTGCATACCAGCTTCCCGTCCCAGGTGCAATTGCATTTATTTTATGGAAATTCTATCCCAAATTTATAAAAACAGGAACTGGCCGAAGTCGTATTTCAAATATGCATTTGGCAAGGTGCGGTGTGAGGCAAAGTGATATAGAAATTTCGCCTCGGTGGGCGCACTTATGTAATCTAAGGATGACGTTATAAGTGTTCTCATAGTTACGATTTGCAACTTAAAGACGATGTCCATGGTTAAGCTTATATATGTTATTAGTGACATTAAGTTATGTCATAAATAACATGTCCCTATGTCATTAGTGACAGTCTGTATGTGATATGACTTATTATTAGTAGCAACCCTACCTCTAATATACATACCTTATAGTAGTTTGAAGTTTTCGCTTTTAGGATAATTTTAAATTAGTGCTTGAAACGTTTCACATGAGCAGATCAGCGTAGTTTGAAAATACACAATACAGGGGAGTGTTGAAATGAGAAAAAATAAATCAGGAGTTCTGGTTGGAGTGTTGATGCTAACACCTATCATTGCCGGAATTCAAAATGCAACAGCAGAACCAGTAGCGGGTGGAACACTTGATCCGTTATCAATTCCAAAATACGTAACACCACTGGTTATTCCACCGGTGATGAAAAACGCGGGTGAAACCAATGACTACGATATTGCCGTGCGCCAGTTCCAGCAGCAGATTTTGCCTGGTGGTATCTGGAACACGCTGAACGGGCGTAGCGACTCATTTCCTGCCACCACGGTCTGGAGTTATGGCCCGGATAGTGACCCGGTACCTGATTCAACTGAACTCGGTGGTGGCGCCGGTATTGCACCAGCGCCCAACTCGCAGTTCAATTACCCTGCATATACCATAGAAAACACCATCGACACTACCACTACCGTCGACTGGATAAACGACCTGGTCGATGAAAAAGGCAAGTATCTGCCTCACCTGTTACCGATTGATCGCTCTCTGCACTGGGCCAATCCTGAACTTCTGCCATGTGAAGACAGCGGCGAAGGTTTTCAGGACTGTCGGCCTGCAGCCAGCAACGGTGATATTTTGCATGAACCATACACTGGCCCTGTACCTATCGTGGTCCACGTACACGGTGCCCATGTCGGTCCCGAAAGTGACGGTTACCCGGAAGCCTGGTGGCTGCCCGATGCCAAAAATATCCCGGCTGGCTATGCTACCCAGGGCACCCTGGTCAATAACTACAATACGGCGACGAACAATGCGCCTGGGGTAGGCAGCTTCAGCTATCCTAACGACCAGCCCTCAACCACGCTTTGGTACCATGACCATACGCTCGGCATGACACGCAACAACGTGTATGCTGGACCAGCAGGTTTCTGGCTTATACGCGAAGCGGATGGCAGTGAATCTGGTCTTGGCACCGGCAACGTCCTTCCCGGACCTGCCCCAGTCGCTGGCGAAGATCTGGCCACAACCAATATCGATGAACGCGGTAAGTACCGTGAACTACCGATCGTAATTCAGGACCGTTCATTCAATGACGATGGCTCGCTATTCTACCCCGCCAACCGCGCCTTCTTCGAAGGTCTTGGTGACGGCCAGGGTTCAGGCAAGGGCGGTAACATCAGGGCTGGCCTGAAGATTAAAACGCTTGGTGCGGATAATAGCGACATCGCGCCAATCTGGAACCCTGAAGCGTTCTTCAACACCATGGTAGTCAACGGTGTTTCCTGGCCGACGCTGGAAGTGGAACCCGACCTGTATCGTTTCCGTCTGTTGAACGGCTGTAACTCCAGGTTTATAAACCTGAGTCTGCAGGCCATGAATGCTGACGGCGAGATGATCGGTGAGGTGCCTTTCTACCAGATCGGCGCCGAGCAGAGCCAGCTGCCAGACGTTGTCAAGATCGTACGCGGCAACCGTGCCGTGCTGAATGGTGACGGCAACAACCCGGCACTGGTGTCGGCAGCACTGCCTGACTTCAACGATCCGATGACTGAGGAAACAGTGGAAGGCCTGTTGATGGGTCTGGCTGAACGTGCAGATGTTCTCGTCGACTTCAGTAAGCTGCCTGAAGGTACAGTGAAGGTCCGCATGATTAATACAGGGCCGGACGAACCCTTCGGCGGCTTCCCGGGTCCGATTTCAGATCCTGCAACAAGTGGTCAGGTGATGGAATTCGCACTCGTCGCGGACACGCCTGTGGGCGAAGATTTCACCGCGCCTGAAGACCTTATATTGACCCTGCCTGATGCTACTGACCCTGCTAATCTTGTTATACCTGAAGGAGAAGTTACTCGTGACCTGGCGCTTCTTGAAGAAGAGTCTCTGCACATCTGTGCCAGCATCAAACCGGACGGTACCATCACCCAGGACAGAAAGTCGATTCCTGATGGCGAAGGCAACTGTGTCAGCACCAGGACCGGTGCGATCTCTATGACGTCATTCCCGTTCGGACCTAAGGCTGCCGTACTTGGCACCAATGGCGCTGGCGGCGGCACGGTGCAGCTATGGTCTGACATGATGCAGCAGAATCCGGCGCTGGGCGCTACCGAGACCTGGGAACTCTGGAACTGGTCCGCCGATGCGCACCCAATCCATCTGCACCTGGTCAAGTTTAAAGTGTTGAATCGTGAGTGTGCCGACGACGGGTCATGCCGCCAGGGCGTACTCGGCCAGGTCGATGATCCAGAGCTAACAGAAGCTGGCTGGAAGGATACGGTCATCGCCTACCCGGGCGAAGTCACACGCGTGAGAGCAACCTTCGATATAGACGGCCTGTACGTATGGCACTGCCATATCGTTGAGCATGAAGACAACGAGATGATGGTACCGTTCTGCGTTGGTGACCGTTCTACAGCATCTGGCTGCGGTGTTGTACCCTAGGCTACTGATTGCCAACTAACCGGGTACACTAACCGGAGGAAAGGGCTGCCATCTGGCGGCCCTTTTTCAGGAACTGTATATATTGTGAGAATACCGGTCTTAAATATGAATGATGTAATAACAAATACCGAGGAGAACAATACGTGATACAAACAACAAGAGTAATCCCAATGTTGGTTGCCGCCATGCTGATACTGCCAGGCGCAGGCGTAATTGCAACCGAGGCAGATTCACCGAAACTCGATGACAATACCAGCCGCATCAGCTACAGCCTGGGTTACCAGATAGGCGGCGACTTCAAGAAACAGAATGTAGAGATGGATGCACAGGCGGTGGTCAAGGGTATCGAGGATGCACTATCCGGTGCCAGACCCATGATTCCACCCAAGGCGATGAGTGAAATTCTTGCCGAACTGAAGCGCAATGTGATGCAGGGCGATCGCAAAAGAAACAACAAGGTTTCGAGGTCGCGCGAGCGTGAACTGGAATACGTGGCCGAAGGCAGAAACTTCCTCGCAGAAAATGCCAAAAAACCGGGAGTAAAAACCACATCCAGCGGCTTGCAGTACAAGATACTGAGCCCAGGCTCCGACAGGAAGCCGGGACCGGATGACCAGGTAAAGGTGAACTACCGTGGTTCCCTGGTCGATGGTAGGGAATTCGACAGTTCTTATGAGCGCAACGAGCCAGCCACGTTCACCTTGAATAACGTGATCAAGGGGTGGAAAGAAGGATTGCAACTGATAGGAGAAGGCGGCAAGATCCAGTTGTTTATTCCACACGTGCTAGCTTACCGTGGTAGCGGTCCGCTGGCACATCGAACCCTGATATTTGATGTCGAGCTGATCACTGTCGGGGGTAACCAGCAGGCCAGGTCAAAATAATGATCAAACACCTGCAAAAGTAATAGCTGTCGTTGATAAAACCGCTTGCTGCTGGCACTATTGATGAGTTCGTACTGTGCAAATATCCTAAATGATTTGATATTGTCGAGCTATAGCAGACTCTGCCTGGCTGGATACGCGCTCGGACTGCTGCTCACGGCAGTGCCGGTTACTATCATGGCTGCATCGGATGATTCACTGATCGAGACGGGACGCCGTATTTACCAGGAGGGCATTCTTCCCTCCGGCGAGCCGCTACGCGCGCTACGTCCCGAGGGTTTTACCATGGAAGGTAAATATGCTGCCTGTGTGACCTGTCACCGAAGAAGCGGCATGGGGTCTGTGGAAGGCAATATCGATACCACGGTACTGGTGACGCCGGTAGCCGGCCCGATACTGTTCGCTCCTGCACGCTTTTCCACGGTTCCCCTGGACCCTTCGCACCATTACATCCCAAACGAGGCCTGGGAGAGAGCATTAACACGTTCGTCCTATGATACCAACAGCTTTGCCAGGGCGTTGCGCGAGGGAATAGACCCTGATGGCAAGCAATTGGTGTCGCCCATGCCACGTTACGAACTCGATGATACAGCGATGTCCGCACTCAGCGCATATCTGGCGCAACTGACCAGTAAGCCGGATCCAGGAGTGGAAAAAAATAGTCTGCATATCGCAACCGTGGTCACGCCAGATGTACAAGCCGAACAGGCAGAAGCGGTATTAAGCGTACTGCGAGAGTGGGCTGGTTATGCTCGGGGTTCGGGTGTGCCGTGGCGGCTGCATGAATGGCATCTTTCAGGCCCCATCGACACATGGAATAAGCAACTGACGTCGTATTACCAGAAACGCCCGGTGTTTGCGCTACTGTCGGGGATCGGCGGTGTGGACTGGGCGCCTGTACATCGTTTCTGTGAACAGCACCGAATACCCTGCGTGCTACCTTCAGTGGAGGTTGCGCCGGATAATAATGATGACTGGTACTCGATGTATTACTCCAGAGGTATCAGCCTGGAGGTCAGTATCCTGTCACGCTATCTTACCGATGACGACGCGGCCCTGACAAAACAGACCGATTTCATCCAGCTGTACGCAGACGCTAGCGGACAACTCGCGGCCAGGCATTTACTTGAACGTGTTGAAGGCAAAGCAGGATCAATCAGTAACCGGCGTATGCATTTGACATCACCCCGTACTGCGCTGAAAGGTATCTCCAACGACGACATTATTATAATGTGGCTGCGCGCGGATGAGATCATGCAGCTTGCCGCGGATATGCCCGAAGGCCCTGGGACAGATACGATTTATCTATCTGCCCTGTTAGCATCACCAGAAGATATTTCCCTGCCTGAATCCTGGAAAACGAAAGTCCGATATGTATCTCTGTTTGATGATCTGAGCCTGCAAGGTGAAATTGCACGGCAACGGCTCGAACTCTGGCTGGAATCAGCCGGGCTGTCTGAGCAACACCAAAGGCGGTTACAGGCCGATGCTTATGTCGCAAGCTACCTCTTCAACAAAGTACTGGGAATGGTTAGAAAACAGGAAATCAGGCGACCGGCTGTGCATCTCAACCGCGAACACATATTGGAGACGCTCGAATCCCTTGTCTACAAATACAGCGACAGTACTGAACTTGTCGATACCGAAAGTCACGTAGCCTGGTACGGTCGCATGAGTCTTGGACCACGCCAGCGCCTGGCTGTTCGTGGCGGCACCATCATGCATTATGCGTCACCTGACTCTAACAAGCTGAGTGCGCTGAGCAAACGCATCGTTCCCTGATGCCTGTACAACAGCAAGATTACAGTAAAGATACTTATTCAGGTGACTCGATGTCGACCAGTTCAATCTCGTAAATCACATCACGCCGGCGCAGGCGATTGTTGCCGGAACGACCAAACCCCATTTTTGGCGGAATAACTACTCGCCACTGTGAACCTTCTGGCATCAGCAGCAAGGCTTCTTTCAGGCCAGGTATAGCGATATCGTCAAGCGCCATGTGTAGTGGCTCACCCTCTTCATAAGTAGTGTCAAAGATCTTACCGTCCGGAAGTGATGCCTGATAGCTGACGAGTACTACATCGCCTTCAACCGGTTTACTACCGGAGCCGAGTTTAAGTACTTCGTATTGCACGGTACTGGGAAGCACGACTACGCCATCGCGCCTTGCGTTGAGAGTGGCAAAATCATCTTCAGCCCTGATCCCACTGGATGATACCGTCGCTTGCGGCTTCAGCTTCCCTGTAGCATTGCTTGATACCATATTCTGTGAGCTGCATATATCAGCCTCACTAAACTCTGTACCGGATTCGTTCAGTGCGTCACACAATCCCCTGACAGCTTCTTTCAGCCAGTTGTCCGTTAGCTGCTCTCGCAATAGCGCAAGTTTGATACCAAGTTCATAGCCAGCATCATAGCTTGGCGTAACGATGCTATCGTTGTTGTCTTCAACTCCCGGTGCATCACTTCTATCACAGGCGTAAATGCTCATCAGAAGTAAACAGCCGGTGGCAACGAGAAGGTGTAATTTATAATTTTTCACGTGCAATGTAATTTGTTCCGGAGTGATATCAGAGCATACCGCGGGCTTCTGTTGCCAGCTCATCTGCAGTAGCGAAGCCTTCATAACGTATCCATTTGCTGTTGCGGGTCGCGCGCATCAGTGTCATCGGGCTGTGGTTCATCTTGTCGCCGCGATCTGCATCAAAAGCCTTTTGTACCGAGACACTGTCATCCAGGCTGCCGGTGAGGAATTCCCATTGCGGGCCTGCTTTGAAACGTATGGCATAGGCACTGAGTGCATCGGGTGTATCGTACTCGGGATCGATCGATACTGAAATCATGAGCAGTTTTTCGCTGTCGCTACCGAGCTTTTTCTGCACGCTGGCAAAGGTGGCGCTCATTGCCGGGCATATGGCGGTGCATGAGGTGAATATAAAATTCAACATCACTGGCTGCTCAGAGTCCAGTAGTTCAGCCAGTGACACTTTCTGCTTGTCCTGATTGACCAGTGTTACATCAGGAATATCGTAAGAGGCGGAAGTACGTTTGACACTTTTCTGTTGCATCATGTGATGGTGATGTGCGTGTGGGTCTGCACTCGCCTGTTCGGCTACGGCGGGTTGTTGGCCGATCACCAGGATTAATGTCAGCGCGCCTATAACAGATGTCAGTCCAGCTATGATGTGCTGAGGCTTGTGAAACAACATGTTCATCCTCCTGTGGTGGCAAGGTCAGCTTTTAGTTTCTCTTGAGATTACCTTCAAAGTCTTTAATTATTAACAAGTCCATTTTTTATGGCATAAGAGGTAATTCCACTAGCGTTATGTATCTTCAGTTTTTTCATTAAATTGGATCGATGTTTTTCGACGGTTTTCAGGCTGATTGACAGATATTCAGCAATATCTTTATTCCTGTTGCCTTCAGCAATCAGTTTCAGGACTTCACGTTCTCGTGTGGTTAAAAGATCTGCAATTGAGTTGGGCTTATCATTGCTGCCCGGGTCTGAAAGGTATCCTATAACCACGTTACCGCAAACACCTGGGCTTAAATGGGTTTTGCCTGCTAGTATATTATTGCAGGCATTGATTAATTCATCACTGGTGTCATCTTTTAAAAGATACCCGCTAGCACCGGCTTTAAGTGCAGCATGAACATATTCCTCAGTTTGGTGAACCGTGAGGACGAGTATTTTTATTTCGGGATAGCGATTTTTTATGCGTTGTATGGCTTCTGTTCCATTTGTCCCAGGCATAGACAGGTCGCTGATTATCAGGTCGGGTTTTAGTATCCCCGCAGACTGGATAGCATCTTTACCATTATCGACTTCTCCAATAACCTGAAAATCAGGTTGTTTGTCGAGCAGTGCCCGTATTCCAGCTCTGAGGATTGTATGGTCATCAGCAATGAGAATTCGAGCTGGTGATTTCATATTAATATTCCATGTTTTTCGCATTTATAAGCTAGAAAGGTAAGTGATTGTCTTTTCTAGCTTTTTACTTCTATACAGTTATGAATCGATGATAAGTAACATATTACATACTGCAAATATATTCAAAATGAAAAGGTTATTTACACTATATACTAAATTTACTTATTTAATCAGTATAGCTCAAGAGTCATTGGAAAATTCAATATAAGTTTATATCTAAGGCTAGTGACTGGCAGGTATTTCACATAAAAATTTGAGTTTTCAGAGGGGGGATTCCTAAAACTTATGATTAATTATTTAATTATTTAATTATTTAATAATTAAGATTGTGCATGAGTAAATGCTACGCAGTTGTATCCTGGTTTTTCCATGTAACGATGATTGAAGTGCCTTTGCCTGTACTGGAATCGATTTCAAATTTAACACTAGTCGATTGACCGCGTTCGCGCATGCTGCTTGAGCCAGAATTCCCGCTATGGTTCAGTAGCAGCTATCAAGTTTTATTTAATGAACGGGTGTGTCATATATCTAGGCTGAAATCCTTTGCTCTATGGGAAGTATATTTCTGTTTTTCCATGAGACAAAGACAGAAGTTCCGCAGCCTGGAGTGGACTCGATTGTAAAGTCACCTTGTGTAGACTCGGCTCGTTCGCTCATACTGTTCAGGCCAAAGTTACAACTCGGTTTGTCTGCATCACAGGTTTGTTGCAAATTTGTGTCAAAACCGCAACCATTATCGCTGATGATCACTTTTATACCGGCACTGGACTGGGTAAGCTCAAGTACTATATTTGTAGCATTTGCATGTTTTGCGATATTGTTCATTGCCTCCTGAACAATTCGGAAGATGACAACTTTATTCTCATCTGGAATGACAGATTCATCAATATTTAGCGATAGATCGATTTTAACTTGGGTATAAGTGTTTTCGTATTCTCTGCAAAACCATTTTAATGTCGCCAGAACTCCAAGATCATCAAGCATAGCTGGTCTTAGGTCCATAGCTATGTGGCGAACTTCCTGTACTGCATTTTTAATTGTTCCTATTAAATTATTGAACTGATCAAAATCGCTACCTTTAATAAAATTCTCTTTATCTATGAGTAATTCTTCTATTTTAAATTTAGCTGCACCTAAGCTTTGACCAATTGAATCATGTAATTCACAAGCAATTCGCTTTCTTTCTTTTTCTTGCGTAGTAAAAATTTCACGTAAGAGTGCCTGACGACTGTCCTGTGATTTTTTTAGCTCAATATATGCGGCTTTTTTGGATTGAAGTTCTTGCTCAAGCTGACTGTTTGCATGTTGAAGTTCTATTGTTCGGAGGTTTACTTTTTTCTCAAGGTCTTGTGCATGATTTTTTAAAGTATTTTCTACAGTCTGGCGTGCAGTAATATCATCTACAATTAATACTGCATAGCAGTCGTCATTACTGGCATCATATTCAGTAATTTTTCTCAGGCTATACTGATAAATCTTACCATTATGTTCATTTTCTATTATCCTTTGTATTGTGTCTCTATCATTAAGTTGTTGCCAGATAAAATCCCAGTCGGAAGTCCATCCGTCGTCAGAAAAATCATCATTCAGGCATCTGAGAAAATCAGGGACATATAAACCATCTACTTTATTAACTTTTCCTACGCCCCATGACTCTATTGTTCGGTTAACACGAGAAATTCTTGCGTTATGATCCATAGTGATAACAAGCTGAGGTAATGAATCAACGGCTAGTTCCCATTGTCTTTTTGCACGGGTAATAATTTCAGACTTAGTCTTTAGTTTAATTTCTGTGTTTCTTTTCCTAGATATAAAGTCAGCAAATATAGCAAAAATAGTTAGCAATAATACAAAGGTACTTCTCATCCACAGTTCATTTCTGTCTGAAGGTATGATTTCAAAAATTAATTCGCCATACCAGAAATAATGGATACCAGACTCAATAAACCAATACAGGAGTATTAGCGGGATTGCAATCTTAAGGAAGTAATGCTTTATATTCATGATTTTTCTGACATGCTCAAGATTTAAGTTGTAATGTTTGCACTACGCAAACAACAAGAATCTTTTATTTTATTAACATAATAATTTTAATTAATATCCGACGTTAATATATTGATAAAGAGCAAAAAACATGCCATTACATGTATTTTCCATTAAATTCAATGGGATAAAAATCTGTTTTTTTATAGTAGAGAGCTCCTCAGCGTCAAATTGTAATAAAATGTGACAATATTATGCGCTGATTACCCGCTATTTAAATTGTGGTCATGGTGAAGTTGTTCTGCTTTACTTTAATAAAGATGCTGGTTTTTTGCTTGATGTCGGTGAGAATAATACTGAACACGAATTACTATAGTTGTCAGAATTTAAAAATATCAACTAGGCTATCAAACTTGTTGATAAAATCGGCAATAAAGATCACTGAGCGCATGCGCAATACACCAAGAAGAACAAATACTGTTCGGTGATTATCAGACATGAGTATGGACTGTAAAGTCGAACATGTATGTAATCTGGTTAGAAATATGCCGTGTAGCATCCATCGAGAATTATCTGTGGCTGATAAATTCAAGTTTGCCCTGGGTGATCTTTTACACTATTGCGTGTTGACTCGGCAGTATCATTAACTGCCCCCGATTTTGGTGCTTGGGTATCGATTGAACTGCAGAATGCAGTGGATATAACTTAGCAGACCGTGTTGCCGTTTTTT
>SWCD01005901.1_pt1 | contig 15310 bp, 12 predicted proteins | sample 4693011 | NCBI WGS metagenome assembly SWCD01 (sample SAMN10267278, study PRJNA491770) | bioreactor metagenome | isolation source: DHS bioreactor inoculated with marine | place: Japan: Omine Ridge, Nankai Trough | reverse complement strand
GGTCTCAAATGGTTAGTTGTAGGTGATATGCGCATGCGCACAATGCATTCCCTGGCTTATGGCTTAACTCAATTTGATTGCCCAATCACATTTGTGTCTCCTCCCGATATGACCCTCACTGATGAATTAAAATCAGAATTGAAGGATTATAGTTTGAACTTTACTGAAGTTGACCATGTTGAGGAAGCAATTGCGGATGCAGATGTAATTTTGGTTGAGCCAGTCATTCAGCCAGATTACACCAAGTCACGTGACGAACGTGATGGCGATGTAGGCATGACCCCATCCAATTACAAGATCTCACGTGAATTGCTGGAAACAAAAGCAAAATCAGATGCCATTTTATTGCACTCGCTGCCTCGAATGGACGAAATTCCTGCAGATGTGGATATCACACGATGGTCACGTTATTGGCAAGAAGCCTTCAACGGCGTTGTCATGCGCATGGCGTTGCTTGCTTTGATTTCTGGAAAGATGGAATAATAAAATCAATATTCCGTCAAACAGCATTCGGATATTAGAAAATCTGGAGACGGAATATTTGAATATATGACAAAGCTAAAATATTCATTTTTTAGCTTTGTCATAGTACTAGGAGATAATAATGCAATCAGACTTAAGAGGTCGTGACCTGATTGGCGACCTGGACTTTTCTAAAGAAGAAGTTGAAACAATATTGGATGTTGCCTGGGATCTGAAGCGAAAGCGTGCCTTAGGCGAATCCCATGCATACCTGCGAGATAAAGTGTTGGCAATGTTGTTCTTCTTCTCCAGCACCCGTACCCGTGGTTCCTTTGAAGCTGGAATGGCCCAATTAGGCGGTCATGCTGCTTTTATTGAATCCCGCACAACTCAAATTTCTCATGGTGATACTGAAACAGAAATGGGCGAAATCTTCGGCCGTTACTTTGATGGGATCGCCATCCGCCACGTGGATTGGGGCATTGGCAATCGCTACCTCAACCTTGTGGCTAAAGCTTCACGTGTGCCGGTCCTCAATATGCAATGCGAGATCTATCACCCCCACCAAATTCTTGCTGATATCATGACGATCATTGAAAAGAAAGGTCGTGATCTTCGCCGTAAGAAGATGGTTGTTTCTTGGGCATATGCTTCTTCCTATCTAAAACCAGTATCTGTACCGCAATCATTGATTTTACAGATGCCTCGTTTTGGGATGGATGTCGTTTTGGCGCACCCACCTGAATTCAAATTGAAACCAGAGATCATGGCCCAAGCTGAAGAGCAAGCCAAGAAATTTAATACTGGTTTTGAAGTTGTAGATAATATGGAAGAAGCTTGTAAAGATGCCGATATTATTTATGCAAAATCTTGGGGTCCCCTGTTTACAACCCAAGATCCAGATGAAGGCAAAAAGATCCAAGATAAATATAAAAATTGGATTGCGGATGATGCGAAGATGGCTTTAGGCAAGGACGATGTGATCTATATGCATCCGCTTCCTGCAGACCGAAAAATTGAGGTAACCGATTCTGTAATAGATGGCCCTCATTCTGTCGTCTTCGATCAAGCTGAAAACCGAATGCATGCCCAAAAAGCCGTTATGGCTTTGACCATGCGCTAAAGATAGCAAGTTAGGAAATTTAATAGTGAGATCATTCCTCAATCTGAGGATAAATCTCATAATATCCCTCTCTCAAAATTTGGGAGAGGGGTACAAAAATCGTAAAGATTTAGGTGACCTAACAACAGAAAATTTTTGAAATAATTATTCTAAAGAGTTTACCTTTTAGGAGGTCTAATGACTAATAAAGTTGCAGTTGTCGCAGTTGGTGGCAACGCCCTGATACAAGATAAAACAAAAAAAACAGTAGAAGATCAATTTGACGCCGCAAAAGCAACCATGGAGCACATGGTAGCAATGATCGAACAAGGTTGGGACGTCGTATTGACTCACGGAAATGGCCCACAAGTTGGTTTCATTTTACGCCGATCTGAATTGTCTATGCCTGAGCTGCATGCCGTACCACTCGATTATTGTGGCGCAGACACACAAGGCGCAATTGGTTATATGTTCCAGAAAGCTTTGCATAATCATTTTGGCAAAAAGGGTATGAACAAGGATGCGGTTACTTTGGTGACCCAGGTTGAAGTTTCAAAAGATGACCCCGCCTTTGAAAGTCCCAGTAAACCGATTGGTTCATTCTTAGATGAAGCAACAGCAAAAGAACGAATGAAAGAAGGGAAAACATTTGTAGAAGATGCCGGACGTGGCTGGCGCCAGGTAGTACCCTCACCCAAACCGATTCGGATTGTCGAGCTAGATGCGATTCGAAAATTGGTGGATTCTGGTTTTGTGGTGGTTGCTGCTGGTGGTGGTGGTATTCCCGTCGTTGAAAAAGAAAGTGGTGGTCTTAAGGGAATTGAAGCCGTGATCGATAAAGATTTTGCTTCTGCCCTATTGGCTAACGAATTGAAAGCAGATCTTCTATTGATTTCAACTGCAGTAGAAAAAGTAGCCATTAATTTCAATAAAGAAAATGAGAAATGGTTAGACGAGATGACTGTGGCTGAAGCCAAACAGTATATTGATGAAGGCCATTTTGCTCCTGGAAGCATGTTGCCCAAGATCAAGGCTTGCATACAGTTTCTAGAAAATGGCGGCGAAAAAGCACTCATCACCGATCCCCAAAATATCCCGCGTGCTTTAGCTGGAGAAACTGGCACATGGATTCTGCCGTAATATTAATGTCACAATGAGTTATCTGGATCGTTTAAACTTATGATGAAAAAATATATAGGTTATCAATGTAGTAAATGTGGAAAAGAATACCCGCCAGAGAAAGCGCTATATCTTTGCCCGGCTGATGGCGGTGTTTTGGATGTAATTCTCGATTTCGAGATGATTAAAAACACATTTCAGCCCAAAGATATTCAATCTTCTAAAGATGCTTCTATCTGGCGATATTTGCCTTTGCTCCCCGTAAGTGACCCTGGTTTTGAGGGAACACCGTTGCGTTCGGTGGGGTGGACACCTGTCTATCAGCCAAAGCGATTAGCGGAACAAGTAGGTTTGGATCAGCTTTGGGTCAAAGATGAAAGCAGCAATCCAAGTGCTTCTTTCAAAGACCGCGCAAGTGCCTTGTTAGTGGCGCGTGCAAGAGAGATCGGGGCAGAAGTGATCGTGACCGCTTCAACTGGAAATGCAGGAGCCGCCCTAGCGGGTATGGCTGCCGCAGCTGGACATGAAGCAGTGATCTTTGCCCCCAAGACTGCACCAAAGGCTAAAATTGCTCAGTTACTTGTATTTGGGGCAAAAGTCCTTCTTGTGGATGGCAATTACGATGATGCAGTTACCTTGGCAGTGCAAGCTTCAGAAGAATTCGGCTGGTACTGTCGTAATACAGGCTACAACCCATTCACTGCGGAAGGAAAGAAGACAGCAGGGTTTGAGATCTGGGAACAGGTTTTACTCCAACAAGAATTGAGTAAACCACTATCTATTTTTGTTTCTGTAGGCGATGGCAACATCATCTCCGGAATTCATAAAGGATTTAAAGATCTCGCCGAATTGGGATGGTTAAAACAAATGCCGCGTATTTTTGGCATTCAATCCGAAGGTTCTTCAGCGATCGCTAATGCCTATCTATCTGAGACCGAGGATATTCAACCCGTCTCTGCAGATACCTTGGCCGACAGCATTGCTGTGGATACACCCAGTGATGGTTTACGAGCTTTGCGAGCTGCGACCCAAACGAACGGTGCTTATATAAAAGTTACTGACGAAAGTATCATTAAGGCAATTGCGAGTTTAGGCCAATCAGGGATTTTTGCTGAGCCTGCCGGTTCAACAGCATTGGCTGGCGTACTTAAAGCACTTGAGGATGGATTAATCGAGCCATCAGATCCAACACTGATCATGGTAACTGGTAGCGGATTAAAAGATGTAGGTGCTGCAAGCAAGGCCGTTAGTGAAGCCCCAATTATTTCCCCAACAATTAATGCTTTGAAAGAGGTGTTATAACGTGAAGAAAAATATCGAATTATCTGTGGTTGTACCTATTTTGAATGAACAAGAAACAATACTGGAATTATATTCCCAAATCACCAAAGTTATGGAATCGACGGTGTATTCTTGGGAATTTGTTATGGTAGATGATGGGTCAACAGATCAAACCCCACAATTAATTCGAGAATTGGCTGAAAAAGATGAACGTGTGAGGCCTGTGATATTTGCTCGAAATTTTGGACAGCAAGCAGCAGTAAAAGCTGGTCTAGATTACACCCGCGGAGATGCTGTAATAATTATCGATGCAGACCTGCAGGATCCTCCTGAAGTTATTCTTGAATTAATTGAAAAATGGAAGGAAGGCTTCGAAGTTGTCTATGCCCAACGAACTGAAAGAGAAGGGGAATCCTTTTTAAAATTGTTGACTGCCAAAATGTTTTACGCCACGATCCAACGGCTGACAGATATTAATATGCCAATGAACACAGGCTTTTTCAGACTGTTAGACCGCAAAGTTGTTGAAGTACTCAACCAGCTTCCAGAGAAAAGTCGCTTTTTTAGAGGGCTTTCCATTTGGGTTGGCTTTAAGCAAATTGCAGTTCCCTACAAACGACATCGCCGATTTGCTGGAAAGACAAAATATCCTTTCAGCAAAATGTTTAAATTGGCAATGACTGCTATCACTGGATTTTCTTTTTTCCCCCTACAAGTGGCAATGTATATGGGGTTTATTTCCTCAGGTTTGGCGATAATTACCATACCGATTGTAATCATCATGCGCATGACAGGAAATCAGAATTTTCTGGGTCAGGCGAGTACATTGATCGCAGTGTTGTTTTTGGGCGGCGTACAATTGATCTCTTTGGGAATTCTTGGAGAGTATATTGGTCGTGTATATGACGAAGTGCGCGGTCGTCCTTTGTATATTGTTCGGGATGCACCCGATATGGAAGAGAAAAAAAATAAATAAAGTTTGGATATGTTTCCAGGTACAAAGGGGCTAAAGCCCTTGTTTTGGAGACAGATTAATTTATATCAAATAGGGCTTTAGCCCCTTAGAAATTTAGGAGTTATGATGATTGATCTAACAATTATGGAAGACAGATTGGAAAGGGCGGTTGCAAAGGCAAAAGAACAAGGATTAATTATTCCTACTTATGCCCAGATGAAAGACCCAAGCAAAGCACCTGATAAAGTTAAAGAAGCGCTAAAGGGTGTTGGATTATGGGATGTAGACCCAAGAAATCTATTCCGCATTACATGGAAGAATCAACCCCAAGCTAAAGGCGGTGGTTTCGGAGATGTAAATTACATGGAATTACCCAGCAGCCTCACGGGTGTGAAAGCACGCATCATTGTGGTCGTTGGAAAATGGTTCCCCACTGGTGCTCATAAAGTTGGGGCAGCATTTAGTTGTCTTGTACCCCGCTTGGTAACAGGTCAATTTGATCCCACTACACAAAAGGCAGTCTGGCCCTCAACAGGAAATTATTGTCGGGGTGGTGCTTATGACTCGGCACTTCTTGGCTGTGAATCAATCGCTATTCTTCCCGAGGGAATGAGTAAAGAAAGATTTGATTGGTTATCCACTATTGCCGGCGAAACAATTAAAACGCCTGGCAGTGAATCGAACGTAAAAGAGATTTTTGATAAATGTTGGGAACTAAAAGAATCTGGACAAGATCTGATGATCTTCAATCAATTTGATGAAATGGGCAATTACCTATGGCATTATGATGTGACAGGTCATGCATTGGAAGAGGTTCTTCAAAAAGAAATGGGTCCTAATGATACTTATCGCGGAGTAGCATCAAACACTGGTTCTGCCGGAACCATTGCCTGTGGTGATTATCTTAAACAAGTCTACCCAGGCAGCAAGATCATTGCGAGTGAAGCCTTGCAATGCCCCACTATGTTAGAGAATGGCTTTGGTTCTCACCGCATTGAAGGAATTGGAGATAAGCATATTCCTTGGGTGCACAATGTCAAAAATACAGATATGGTGGTTGGCATTGACGACAATGCTGTCGTAAATTTAGCCAGGTTATTCAACGAACCAGCTGGTCAGGCATACCTTGCAGGTCAGGGTGTTCCCCAAGAGATGATCGGAAAATTAGATTTATTAGGTTTCTCTGGGATTGGCAATATGTTGGCAGCGATAAAGTTTGCAAAATACAATGAATTAGGCGAGAACGATGTCGTATTGACGATCTTGACCGATTCGATGGAACTTTATCAAAGCAGATTAGTGGAGATGCAAGCTGAAAGCGGTGATTACGAAACCCAACATGCAGCAGCAGACCACGCCCGATATTTGTTAGGCGAATCAGATGATAATTTGATCGAATTGAGTTACAAGGAACGTCGCAGAATTCATAATTTGAAATATTTTACATGGGTTGAACAACAAGGGAAAACCTATGATGAAATTCAGTCTCAATGGTACGAAGATGAATTTTGGACGGGTGTACAAAAACAAACGACAGAAATTGATGAATTGATCAATGAGTTTAACAGTAAAGTAAATTTGTAAAATTCAATAAATTTCTATTGAAAGAATGAAGAGAAAGACCGGTTGAAAGACCGGTCTTTTTTGTTGTACAATCTAATTAGGGTATTCCATGACTCAACTTCCAGAACTTACCGACCTCATCCTAGTGGCCTTCCTGCCCCATCCAAAGGATCTCGAAATTGCTCGCCTTTTAGGCTGGTACCGTATTCCATTACGATCCTCTCCCAAAGTCGTAGCAGTGGATTGGCTAGCCTTTTACCAACCAGCCAGTTTTGGGGAGGGGCATAAATGGTGTGTGGAACATATTGCCCCAGTTTTAGGACATGAATTGACCACTCGTGAAGAACTTTTCAAAGACGAACAAGACCATCCTAGTGCATCCGAAGAGTATTTTAAAATTCAATTAGGACCGATCATTACCTTGCCCACGCCAGTAAAAGCTGGAGAATGGAAACGGATCACATTTTTATATACAACAGGGGAACATCTCCTCAAAGCAGAAGGTATCAATGATCTCACTGTTCGAGAAGAAGAACGAAAAATAATGTGGCGAGCTCTAAGAGAAAGGGCAAAAGAAGATCAAAATTATAAAGTAGGCGATCTACCAGAGTTGCCGATCGACCCTGAGATCATTGCACTCTTCACGTTAATGAGTGGGAGTTTGCCTAGCCTCCAAAATGAGGATTGATGTCTATCTTGACAGAAGAAATTGGAAATGCAATAATAAAGTATATAGAAAGAAAAAGGAAAACCGATGACAGAAAAAGGTAAACAACTCCACGAAAAAATTAAAAATAAAATTCCCGAAGATGTGCGGGAACATGCAAAATCTGCTCGAGCAGAAATGAGAAATAGCATAATATCTCTTCTCCCACCAGAATTTGTAGAACATCGGCGTGCTGCCAGAAAAGAAATGCTCTTAGCTGTCCAAAAAGTGATTGGTCATGCCATTGACCGTTTAGAGATAAAAGAAAGCTAGTCGATCATATCAAACAAGTAAATTTATTGAAAAATCCGACAGAATTTAGCTCTGTCGGATTTTTGGATTATTGATCTATCGAAATTATCCTGTTCAGGTTATGGCGTTTTTCTTGTTCGTCGAGAAAATACACTGCTCACAAGTGAGAAAGCTGCTCCCCCAAACAGGATCCATGCGAAAGTTTGATATTGATTGATGTAAAGAATGATCCCATTAGTGAGAAAGGCCAAAAAGAATATCGATGTCCCCACTCGCCTAATTCCTCGATTTACTCCCCTTAGCTGCCAATCGACCATCGGTGTTCGAATCGAAATCTCACCTCGTTCTATTTTGGTCAACACATTTTCTGCTTTGCGGGGGAGGGCGATCACCGATTGTAATAATGATCCTGCCTCAGATACCCATCCTTGCCAGTTTCCGCCAACTTCTTCGGAGATCAATTTCTTGGCATAGGGCGCTAATACTTCCCAAAAATTAAATTCTGGGTCTAAGCCAATGCATATCCCCGATAGGATAGATATCGTTCGAATTAGAAAAATAATATCTTGGGGTGCTTGGAAGGGCATATCATAGACCAGTTCTCGAAATTCTAAGGTAAACTCATGAACTTCTTGGAAACTAATCTCCTTGAGTTCGTCCATATTCTTCCCCCAAAAACGATCAAACACCATGGAATCCGCTTTCTGAATGAGGTCTAAGTCTGCGCCAGGAAGGATCATCCCTAATAATTGGTAAGCCTTGATCATTCGTTTGCTGTCTTTTGTACCTAATCCAATGGCGAATTCTCGCAATCCTGCAAGAGCATTGGGCGGGATATGTCCGACCATACCAAAATCCACAAAGGTCAGTTGCCAATCTGAATTCTCTCCCCCATTAGGATCAACGAACAAATTTCCAGGATGAGGATCAGCATGGAAAAATCCTTGATCAAATATTTGTTTCATATAGGCATCAAATACCCTGGTTGCAACTTCTTTACGGTCAATCCCAGCTTCTTCGATTTGATCGTAATCCGTTATTTTGATTGATAATACATTTTCCAGGGTCAAAACTCGTTTGGTAGTACGGTTCCAAACAACCGCTGGAATTCGAACTCCAGGGATGTCTTTAAAATCTTCTCCGAAAGTTTCAGCGTTACGACCTTCGGCTTGGTAATCGATCTCTTCAAAGGTGATGCGAGAAAATTCAACCAATATAGCTGGCACATCGATCCTTTTTCGGATCGGCTTATAGCGCATCACCCAATCCCCGACAGTTCTTAGAGCTGCCAGATCGATGGTGATGATCTCTTCAATATTTGGACGTTGGACTTTTACAACCACATCTGTGCCAAATGGTTCCCCAGTTTCACCCTCTTTTGGCGGAAATAATTTAGCTCGATGAACTTGTCCCAAAGAAGCGGCTGCTAATGGCTCTTTGTCGAATTCAGCAAATACTTTATCCAATGGCGCATTGTATTCAGATTCTGCCAGGCGCGCGATATCTTCATAGCTTTCGGCTGCCACTTCATCCTGTAATCCCGCCAACTCAGCGGTGATAACTTCGGGCAAAACATCCATTCGTGATGAAAAAAATTGTCCAACCTTGATCATCACACCCCCCATGTCCACCGCCAACAGTCGGAAGTTATGAGCAATTTTTAATAAGCGGCGGTCGCGGTTTTTATTTGCTAATCCCCGCAAACCAATACGCGACAAAATCAATTCCCAAAATGCCAAACTTAATATTACTTTGGCGAAGAATATAGTGATACGGCGATAGCGTGCTTTTTTCATGTCGTGAATTATAGCACGCAAGAATAATTGACTTGATGGTAAACTTTAATCACGATGATCCTATGATTTTTTACACTTTTTCAGGAGATGTTTGATGTATTTGATACGGTCTGGCACGGTGGTCACAGCAGAAAAAAGTATAGAAGCAGATATTCTTGTGGATAGTGAAAAAGTAATAAAAATTGGTAAGGATATTTCCGCCCAAGAGGCAACAATCATCGACGCCTCCGGAAAATTGGTGCTGCCGGGTGGGGTGGATCCGCATACACATTTTGATCTTCCCATGTTTGATACCATTTCCTCTGACGATCACTATACCGGACATAAAGCTGCTGCTTTTGGGGGCACTACGACTGTAATGGATTTTGTTCCTCAACCTGCTGATGGAAAACTAGAAGACGGGGTGGATGAATGGCGGAGAAAAGCAGATCCAAAGGCAGCCATTGATTTCGGTTTTCATATGAATATTACTCAGCTAAATGAAGAAATCGAAAAGGAAATACCGAAATTATTAGATATGGGCATTCCTACCCTTAAAGTTTTTACTGCCTATAATGGCAAATTGCGATTAAAAGATGATGAGATATATAGGGTCTTGAAAATCGCAAAAAAAAATGGCATGCTCACCATGGTGCACGCTGAAAATGGGGATGTCATTGAAGAGATGGTTTCGGAAACATTGGCAAAAGGACACACAGACCCTGTTTGGCATGCCCGTAGCCGCCCCGCGTGGTTGGCAGTTGAATCGGTATTACGGATGGCTGCCATAGCGGCTGAAGCCGATGCGCCCCTTTATGTCGTTCATATGAACACAGCCGGGGGTGTGGATATGCTAAATTATGCGCGCAAACAAGGGGTTAAAGTTATGGGGGAAACCTGTCCACAATATCTGTTTTTCAACGAGGAACACCTAGCCAGAGCTGACGGTGCAAAATGGGTCTGCTCACCCCCCATGAGATCGAAAAAGGATAATGCTCGTCTGTGGGAAGCCATGGTTGAAAATGAATTTCAGGTGGTGGGTACCGATCATTGCGCATTCTTTTATGATGGAACCAAAGAAATTGAATATGAGGGTCAACTTGTTACGATCCCAGGGAAAGAATTGGGAAAAGATGACTTTACAAAAATCCCCAATGGTTTGCCCGGCGTTCAAGATAGACTTCCAATATTGTGGACGAAAGCTGTAAGTACTGGAGACATCACCCCCAACCAATTTGTTGCCTTAACGAGTACCAATGCGGCAAAAATATTTGGCATATACCCGCAGAAGGGCACAATTGCAGAAGGCTCAGATGCAGATTTGGTAATTTGGGATCCAGAAATGAAAATAAAATATGGGCTTGCTCATAGCCATCATCGAACAGACTATAATTTATATGAAGGATGGGATTTGCAAGGGTATCCTGAAAAAGTGTTTTTGAGGGGAAATTTAATAGTAGATGGTGAGAAATGGCTCGGAAAAGCTGGTTTAGGAAAATTCCTACACCGAGCACCAAATGGAGAAATTCTTTAACCTAATAACTATTTAAAGGGTTTCAGTCAAATTCCCCTTTCCATTCTCCCGGAAATAAATTTCGCTTACTTGGTAAAATAATACAATATGTTGATTCTTAGCCCTGTTCTGCTCTTAATCCTAACTGCCATCCTATTAGTTTTTCTGGGATGGTTTCGCCCAAAAGCCAATTACCTTTGGTTGATCGCCGCCGCTGGTTCTTTTCTTTCCTGGGTGTTGGTCTGGATTCTCAGAACACAGATTGGTGAGAAGCAAATAGTACTCAATTGGGCGAATTCGGGTGTTTTAGATATTTCCCCAGCAATGCAATTAGATGAAATTTCTTGGACCTTTGCCCTGGCATTATCGACATTAATTCTTGCCGTTATACTAACGGATGTGAGCAGGGCTGGTGAAGCTGATTGGTCTTCTTGGGCAGGGAGTTTGGCGATCACCGCTTTAGGGATTTTAGCTGTGATGGCTGGAAACATTGAAACTATCCTCATCCTTTGGGTAGTGATCGATTTCTTAGATCTACTTACCTTATTATTTCGAGTACGGGGTTATAAAAAACAGCAGGGAGTTATTTTATATTTTTCCACCAGCTTTTTGGGAACAATGTTGGTCCTTTGGGCTGTGGTGATCTCTTATAGCCAAAATATTCATTTAACCTTTGAAAATATCACCCCAACAATAAATCTTCTTATCATCGGGGCAGTTGGTTTACGGCTTGGTGTATTTCCGCTGCAAGCACCCTTTTTACGAGATGCTGCTCAGCAACGTGGTTTAGGCACGGTGATCAAAATTATTCTGCCGGCGGCTAGTTTAAGCTTTTTAGTGAAGGTTGCAGAGGTTGGTGTGCCGATAGTTCTCAAACCCTATTTATTGCTTTTGGCAGGTTTAGCTGCGATATATGGCGCAGTTGCTTGGGCTCGCTCTAAAGATGAAATCCGTGGGCGTAGATTTTGGATCTTGTCTTTAGCAGCAATTGCAATTGCCTCAGCAATTCAGGCCAAACCTGATGCAGTATTAGGGTGGAGTTTAATCCTAATATTTTCAGGCGCGATGATCTTTTTGGCATCCGTCCATACGAGAAGCCGATTGATAGTATTAATCTTGGGAATTATTGCATTAACGACTTTGCCATATTCAGCTTCACAATTCGCTTCCAGCTTATTCATAGAACCCTTCAACATCATTTTAATTCTATTTCTAATTGCATACGCAATTTTAATGGCTGGCTTCATTCGTCACACATTCACAAAGAGCACGGAAGTCACCGGCGTAGAACCATGGGTAAAGGTAATTTATCCTCTAGGGCTTCTCATACTATTGCTTAACCATTGGCTAGTGGAGACCATTTTTTCCTATCAAATTGAAAACAGTAATAATTTTCAAAATCTTTGGCCTGGTTTGCTAATCGTTATCATCACAAGCTTAATCATATTTTTAGAATATAGGAAAATAAATTTACCAACTTTTCTATTTTCTGGAATGGAAATTATTTTTTCATTTGATTGGTTTTATGAAATAGTAGGTAGGTTTTTTAATTTTACAGGGTCAATTTTAAAGTTTATCTCCAGTTTGCTAGAAGGAGAGGGGGGAATCTTATGGGCAGTTCTATTGGTCACATTAATTTTCACGATAGTATTTCAATTAGGAATTTCAGTGGGGGGAATATAAGATGTCGATTACTTCTTTTGCCACCCCTTCTCTCATATTAATTTTTGTCGGTGTGATGACAATATTTTTAAGCCGAAATTGGAAATGGGGTATATCTTCATTAGGTATTATGTATTTGGGCGTATTCGGACTTATCTCTCTTAGCTGGCCAATAAATCTTGCAATTGTAAAATTAATTACCGGATGGCTGGCGAGTTCAGTTCTAGCGATCACACAAATATTATCTACGCGGCAAGATAAAAGAATATCTCAACCCACAAGTGAATTCATCTTTTGGACTTTTTCCGCAATATTAGTGATTATTATTTCATATTCCCTTTCCTCTTCTTTGTTAATATGGCTTCCTATTTTTGAAATCCAACAAAGCTTGGGGGGAATATTTTTAATGGGGATAGGATTGCTAAGTCTAGGATTTTCAAATCAAGGATTCCGAGTGTCGATGAGCTTATTAATTATGTTGGCAGGATTTGAAATTCTTTATGCAACTGTAGAGGCTTCAGTATTGGTAGCAGGCTTATTAGCGGTGGTCAATTTAGGGATTGCATTATCTGGAGCCTATTTGATCGTGAGTCGAATAGAGGAAAATAAAAAGTTATGAATGCACCATTTATTTGGATTATTCTCCCGATTTTGATCAGCGTGCTTTTACTTATCTTTCGTCGCCACCATGGGGTGATTGTTTTTGCTGGATTATCTATTTGCATATTATTTGCCTGGAGTGCTTGGGTAATTTCCTTCGATCAAGTGGTCCAATTAGGCACGAGAACACTCAAAATATCTGAATCTCTTTCAGTTTTTGGGAGAGATTTTGTTTTATCTGAATCAGAAAGACCCGTTATTTCTTTGATCTATTTTATTAATGCCTTTTGGATATTAGGTTCTTACTATGCAAAGCCCACCAGATTATTTGTCCCTTATTCGTTATTGGTAGTTGCCTTATTAACCGCAGTGATTGCAGTGGAGCCATTTTTGTTTGCCGCATTAATATTAGAAATCATCGTGCTTTTATCAGTCCCTCTTTTGGTAGAATCAGGGCAAAAATCACATAAGGGCGCGTTGAGGTTTTTAGCTTTTCAAACCTTAGCAATGCCCTTTATTTTGTTTACCAGTTGGATGGTGACTGGTGTTGAAGCAGGACCTGGTGATCTAGAATTATTGGCGCGTGCAGGGTCATTATTAGGGATTGGGCTTATCTTTTCCATGTCGATATTTCCCTTTCATAGTTGGATCCCGATGCTTGCTGAAGAATCCCCACCATATATTTCTGCATTCATATTCTTTATTTTCCCTTTAGGCGTTTCTTTATTTGGGTTAGGTTTGTTAGACCGTTTTGTATGGCTACGAGAATCTGAAACTTTAATCATGACCTTACAAATTTTGGGTGGATTGATGGTGATTGTAGGGGGCCTATGGGCTGGTGTTGAGAAACATTTAGGTAGAATTCTTGGTTTTGCAGCAATAATGGAGATTGGGTACTCCCTTCTATCGATCAGTTTGATTGAAGAAAACGGGGTGTTGATCTATTTTTGGTTGTTTATTCCTCGACTATTGACCTATGTTTTATTTGCAATGGCTCTTTCAAGAATAAATAAAGAATCAAAAAATGATATTAGTTTTGATAATATTCGAGGGATAGGATTAAGACTTCCATTTTCTGGGGTAGGCGTCCTGTTATCCATATTTTCTTTAGCTGGGATTCCATTCTTGGCCGCTTTCCCCGGAAGGTTAGTAATCTGGAAAGCTCTTGCTCAAAGCTCACCGATATTAGCTAGTGGAACGATTATTGGGTCGATTGCCCTGATCGTTGCCGGTCTAAGAACCTTATCGACCCTGTTTGTATCCAGTAGTTCGGAAATTGAGCAGGTTCCTAGAAATACCCAGACCATCAAAAATGATAATATGGTCGATTCAGTTCTAGACTCATCTGATTCAAATATTTTGGGAAAATCAGACAACCTTGGAATATTCATGGAAAACAATTGGGTAAATATAGTTATTTGGACCTTGTTTTTCATCCTGATCATTTTTGTAGGTAATTTCCCTCAACTATACTTGCCTGTTCTTCAAAAATTCCTTAATGTTTTTGAACAATTTGGTATCTAATTATTGGGCAATTCAAGATTGTCTCAGAAAATTATTAGTTAGATAAAAAATAATTTCGCGAAGAATTCTCATTTCTTGAAGTGGGGTATAATTTTCAAATCCTGCTCATATTTAATGAGATTAGTAAAATTTGTATGTATCTGGAGTAAGACATGGATCTTGACCAATTGAAAAATCGGATTGAATGGTTAGACGACGAACGCCGAAAAGACAAAGCAACTATTTCAGAATTACAAAAAAAGCTCTCTAAAATTGAAGGGAATCAAGATAAATCTACAAACCAGTCTAAGGATATTAATAGTGAAATCACTAGGTTAGGCGTTCTTGTTGCAAAAATTGATAAATTCGACGCAGCCTTATCAAAACAAAATACAGATAACAAAAAAGATCTAGACGCTCAAGAAAAGAGATTGAAACGTCGGGAAACGGAGTTCAAAAAGAATCTTAAATCGGATATTGATAATATTTCACGATCTGTTAAAGAGGTGAAGGAAGAATTAAAGTCTCAGGATAAACTCAGAGAGGAAATAAAAACTCAAAAAGAAAATGAAGTTCGTTTTAATCGATTGTTTGCGGACACTGAAGAAATGCTGATAAATTTCAAAGATGGGGAAGCAGTCAGAAATCACACAGTTAAATCCCTGGAAAGTGAGCGGACTAAAGACGCAAAACGCATGGCAGATATTGAAGGGGAAGTGAGTGGGATTAGAAAAAGGTTTGATGAACAAAGAGCAAAAATCGATATGACATTAGAAAGTCAAAAGAAAATTGATAATAGATTATCCCAAATGATTAT
>SWCD01005489.1_pt1 | contig 15312 bp, 18 predicted proteins | sample 4693011 | NCBI WGS metagenome assembly SWCD01 (sample SAMN10267278, study PRJNA491770) | bioreactor metagenome | isolation source: DHS bioreactor inoculated with marine | place: Japan: Omine Ridge, Nankai Trough | reverse complement strand
TTAATTCCTAAATTTGGCCCTAAATGACCCAAATCCTCTCTATTGATAAAATAATAAATATAGAAATACTTCCTTCCAATTCTGAAAGTTTAATTAATGATTAATTTTTGTATGAATTTTTTTGCTTTTAGTTCGAATTTAGGTATCTTTGTCTTTCGATCAAAATCCAGGAATATCGATATATTCAACAGCCAACATTGACAAATATAATAAAAATACCGCGATGCTATTGGTAATAACATGGATAGCGATCGTGATCCATAAAGTTTTGGTTCTTTCATATACATACGCCATCACGATCCCCATAATAAAACTGGAAACCAACACCCCCACAGAATCAAAATGCGCCAACCCAAAGAATACCGAGCTTGCGATAATGCTCGCCCACATCCCCCATCGCTCGCGGAACCAATGGTGGATCAATCCTCTAAAATAGAGTTCTTCCGAAATTGGAGCCAATATACCGATCCCGATAAAGGTGATAAAAAATCCACCCCAAGTTAATCCACCTGCGGAAAACAAATTTTCCCTCTGAACCAAACTATCAAATCCACCCTCGATCAACCACTGAAAGAAAAGACCGATCGCACTCCGAATCGGCATCAATGCCACCGCCAAAATTCCTGCCAGCAGGATATATTCCCACCGCCAGATCACCGGTTTGATGCCTAGTTGTTTCCAAGAGATCTTATTGCGAAGGATACCTAATAAATATGCTGTTCCCCCTACAAAAATCAGATTAAACAATATCGTTAAAGAAGTTAAAAGGAGATTGATTTCTGTAAAATAAGGACCGATCAATATTCCAGCAAGCATAAAGAGTCCGAATCCGCCAAACAGGTATAGAAAAAGGTCAAACCAGGTCCCCTTTTTCAATGGCTTTTCTTCTTCATTAAGGGTATCTAGGTTTAGTTCGTTCATTAAAAAAGGATCTCCTCTCCATCCGCAGGAATGATCAATTGATCTGCTGCAATGCTATTTCTTTCAGCATGAGTCGCCAACCCCACCCGATCAATTTTTCCATGGTCGAGCGTATCCATATGCACCGCGATCACCTTTGCCTCCGGTGCTGCCTTACAAACAAAAACCGTTTGCACATCATCCATCACAATTGGGTCACTGCCCTCAAATCTCGCACCACTAGAATGCGTAATAATAATATCGGGAGAATATTTCTTAATCATTTCTTCCACAACGGGGGTCCAGATTGTATCCCCACACCAATACACCGTTGGCTCACCCTCAGCCCTCAAAACATAGCCAGATACTTTTCCCATTCTCTCCCCCCATTCGCCACTGCCATGCTGCCCATCTACGCGGATGATCTCAATACCATCGAATTTCACGGAATCGTCAATGGCAGTTACATTTAAAAAATCGAATGCCTCAACCTTCAGCTCATCTCCCTTTTGGCAATAAACAGGCAAATTTTTATCCAACATCTTTTGCGCCATCATATCAAAATGGTCCACATGCAAATGGGACAGTAAAACCAGATCAACTGCCTCAATAACTTCTTGCGGAAGCAATGGGAGTTCCACCATCGGGTTTTCAGAAATCCCTGCAAAAGATTCAACTGAAAATTTTGGACCTAAAAATGGATCGGTTAAGATCAATCGGCTGCCATAGTTGATCCGCATCGTGGCATTTCTAATCAGCTGTAAATTCAAATTCTCACTCCATAAGTTCGGGAAAATTGCCCAGATTGAGCATTTTTCTTAGTATATCACGCTGAAATTAGAGGGGGATTAGGACGATGCTGAACTATTGTACAAATTGTTGAGCCAACAATCTTCCCAACCAAATCGCCACCAAACCCAACACAATATGAATTGCAATATTGGCTACCCCCCAAATATTACTTCCATCCTGGAATAATGAAAAAGAATCATTTGCAAAAGTTGAAAAAGTTGTAAAAGCCCCTAATCCCCCCACAAAAATGAAGGACTTTGCATCCAGGCTAAAAACTTCAGATCTTTCCCCCAATACCGAAAGAAACCCGAATATAAACGAACCGATCAAATTGACCAATAAGGTACCCGCGGGAATCTCTACGCCTTTGGCGATCCACTGCACGGATCCAGACACCAAAAAACGTAAAATTGCCCCGACAAAACCACCTAAACCGATCCATAAAATTTGAGCCAAATCACCCTTCTTTACAAAAAATTATATGATTCACAAAGCCCAATAGTACCAGAATAAGATCATTCATCAAGTCCTACTCTTTCCATAAAAAAAGACCTCTGTTTTTTTAAGAGATCTTTTTTATTAGTTATTCAATAAATCGGTTTTATTTGCCTAAATATTCTACGATCGCATTCTTCAATTGCACGGGATGAAAACCATAAGGACCAACGCCGCCATGGTAAACCACTTTTCCGTCAGTTCCGATCAAATATAAACGCGTCGGCCAACCCGCATAAGCCTGGTTTACACTATCGTCCATATCATCCACATAGGTCTTAATCCCATATTTCAATGCATCTTCACATTCTTCCGCCGCCGCTCGGCGTTCGTCAAGGGTCTTCGGATCATATAAATGAGTAGCAGCTTTTAAATTTAATAACCCAAATAATTTTTTCGGCATTCCCTTTCCAAACCACCATCCATCCTTCGCATGGGCTTCTCGAATATAAACGTTAATAAATTGGACATCCTTATGAAAATCTTGATAGATCTCTGAGAGACGAACTGTCCCTCGCACAAATGGAGGTCAAGTAAAACTTCCAAATAGTAGCGCTACAGGTTTTTTGTCCCGAAAATCAGATAACCGAATTTGATCTTTCCCTTGAATATCCAATAATGAGAAATCTGGGGCAATGTCCCCCACCTTCGGCGCTTTTGGATTAAAGGTCTTTTGCCATTTAGTAGCGGCTTTTCTTCCCTTAATTGTTGCTGTGGTCATTTTTTCTCCAAGTCATCATTTCAATACTTCGATACATCGGTCCAATCGCTCCAGGGTTTTTTCCTTCCCTAACGCGAATGCAGATTCATACAAAGGTGGGGAAACTGGCTGACCCGTAACTGCATATCGCATCAGTCCCAAAAATGGCCCCGCTTTCTCATTATCCGTCACTTTTGCACCCAATTCACTCAATCCGGCGCTCAAAGACTCAACCGAAAATTCTGCAAGTTCTTCAATGAGTTCTCTTCCCTTAAGGATCGCGTTCAAAGGATCGGAGATTTTTTTATGCGCCAATTTCTCAACCTCAGGTGAAAACACTTCATCCTCCGATAAGAATTTAAGCATCGCCCCACCATCGGTTAATCTCTTCAGCCGCACCTTCATTGCCGGCACAATCGCCAACAATGCCTCATCCTTCACTGCAAGACCTTCCGCTTCTAAAAATGGCTTCAACGAAGCGGCCAATACCTCATCATCCAATTCTTGAATATATTTACTGTTCAACCAATCTAATTTTGAATAAGGCAATTGGGACGGGGCAGGATTAATATCTTCAAGTTTAAACCTTGGAATCGCCTCTTCCATTGTGAATTTTTCTTGGTCTTCCCCAAAATTCCAACCCACATTCGCAAGGAAGTTCACCACTGCCTCAGGGAGCATCCCTGCCTTCTTAAACTCATCCACACGCACCAACACTTCCGTCCCACTATCATCAAAACCTTGAGAACGTTTGCTTAATTTTCCTTTCCCGCTGGGGTTCATCACCAAGGGCAAATGAGCATATACCGGTTTTTCCCATCCAAATGCTTCATACAAATGAATATGTAATGGAGCTGTGTTGATCCACTCATCCGCCCGCATAATATGGGTGATTTCCATAAAATGGTCATCAATTACATTGGCAAGATGATAGGTCGGCAATCCATCCGATTTTAGCAAAACTGCGTCATTGATTTGCTTATTTTCATAAGGAATATCCCCCCGAATAAGATCGGGGACAATTGTAGTTCCCTCAATTGGCATTTTAAAACGAATTACAAAACTGTCAGATTCATTCTCTCTTTTTACAATCTCATCTTTGGTCAAAATTCTACATCTTCGGTCATAGCCCAAAGCTAATTTTTTCTCAGTTTGTTCTTTTCGCATTTCATCCAATTCATCCGCGGAACAAAAACACTTATAGGCATGACCATTATCGAGCAACCTATTTGCCCAAGTTAAATAAAGGGAAGACCGCATTGTTTGAACATAAGGCCCAAAACTCCCCCCTTTCTCCGGGCCTTCATCCCAATCGATCCCCAGCCAGGACAATCCTTCTTTGATCGCGTCAACCGCACCCTCCACATAACGTTTTTGGTCGGTATCTTCAATTCGTAAAATAAATTTTCCGCCGTGTTTGCGTGCAAACATCCAATTAAATAATGCGGTGCGGGCACCACCAATATGCAAATAACCTGTCGGGCTTGGGGCAAAACGAACTCGGACTGTCATTCTTATTCTCCAAATCTATTTAAATTATATAACGACCCATTTTACCATTAGACTAAAGGGGAAATTCTTATCCAAATTAAGTTATTTTCAACATCATCCCCTCCTCTAATTCGTAAGATTTTCGCAAATTAGTTTTTATTTATCCCATTTTTTATGTACAATAGAAAGAGAATATTTATAAGTGTTTTTATTCACTATATATTATTCCATACATCGCCATACATCCTCGTCATCATCCTCCCCATTAACCACATTGGAAAATTATTAGGGAAACATCTTTGGGAAAAGATTGGAGGATTTCAATGCGCAAATGGATTTTTTCTACAAGGTTTATATTTCTATTCATAATCACCGCATCCATGGTGCTAGGCTGCAATATGCCCGACCAAGCAAATGGCATTTATGTGTGGATAGATGTCCCCCTCAATGGGCTCACCATCCCAGTTGAACAAGAAATTAACATCGAGGGTCATGCATCCACCCAAAGTAGTCTTTCAAAGATCGAATTATGGGTCGATGGTGAAATTTACCAAATTTTCGAAAATCCTCCCCTCCAGGGTAATTTAACTCAATTTGCTTCGGTATGGTTACCCCCTGGTCCAGGTGATTTCAACATTCAAACTATCGCCTATTCAGAAGATGGGGAAGCCAGCCAACCTGATAATGCTTTGGTTCATGTGCTTGGAACGATCATTGATCCCAGTCCAACGCCAGTAGTTACTGAAGTTCCCCCCACCGAAGTTATCACTCCCACCCCGGTCCCCTCTGAAACACCGGTGGTACTAGAACCAGTGATTGAATTTTGGGCAGACCCCACCACCATCTCAGCCGGTTTTTGCTCAACCATTTATTGGCATGTTGAAAATGTAGCATCCGTCATATTCGGAAACAAGGAACAAGCCTTTGATGGATCCTATCAAGACTGCATGTGCAGTTCCCAATCCTTCCCTCTCACTGTAAACCTAAATGATGGCGGCCAGGATATTAGATATGTCACCATCGAAGTCACCGGAACTTGCGCCACGCCCACCACCCCGCCCGACCTCACTGCCCCACCCGCACCTGCTCCTGGTAGTCCTCACAATGGTGCAGATTTATCTTGTACCTCATTTGTAGATCTTATTTGGAGCGCTGTTTCGGACCCCAGTGGCATCGGTCAATATCAAGTCGAGGTACAGCGGCATTCTGGGGACAACAATTGGACCGCTACCTCAGGCAGCCCACTTACCGGCATCGGAGGAACAAGCAAGAACATTTCCGTCGAATGCGGTTGGAACTACCGCTGGCGAGTAAGAGCCATAGACGGTGTCGGAAATGTAGGCGCCTGGTCTACCTGGTTCACTTTCAATGATCTGCTGTCATAGGGAGAAACAACATGGATAAGAAAAGAAAAACTCGTAATTATATATTGGCATTTATCGCCTCTTTGTTCATTGTCGCACTGATTTTCTTTGGGTTCCGTTTCATATCATTATGGCAACAATCAAATGCGCCGCGACCAATGGTACTCATTCATCGACCCTATAATAATCAGGAAGTCTCTTTGGAAGATGGCATCGCCATCCACTCAACTGCCCGCGCTGAGGATGGAATTTCCAGGATGGAATTATGGGTAGATGGAAAGTTCATCACCGCCCAAGATGCCCCAGAATCAGGGCCAATTTCCCCCCTAATTTTACATAGCAACTGGCAGCCAATCGGGGAAGGCACACATGAGATCATCGTCCGCGCCTATGATGAAAATAATAATCAAGGAATTGGAAGCATACTAATCACCGCTCTCAGCACAAGTGAACTACCAGAAGTGGCTTACAACCCCTTCGATGAGGAAGTCGATCTATCAGAAACCGAAGATGCTGGGGAGGAATCTAGCGATGACACTCCCCCTTCTACAGAAGATTCTCCACCTCCTCCCTCTGGCAGCGGAGGACCCGGCCATTTCGAAATCCCCGCCGAAGAAGGAGCTCCACCCACCGAGGATGCCCCAGCTCCATACTTACACCTAGCAGATTTTACTTTAATGAGTATTTTTGATTTCGCACCTATCGGGGAAGAGGGAAGTCAAGATCCTCTTGCCACCAATAACATGCTCGAGCTAGAAACCCTCAGTCTAACAACAGATAGCGCTTATGAAGGGGTTCATTGTTATATCGGTTTGGGAGATAATCCGCCAAGATGGGTGCCAGATACCGATTCCGATCAATCTACAGATGAAAATTTCACCATGATCGAACCCGGGCGTTGGAATGTCGCCGACAGCGGCTCACACCAAATCTATTGGGACGTTTCCCAACCCGCGCCGTTTTCTGTTACCTGTGTTGCTCAATCTGGTGGCGGAACAGAAGCCATAGATCTCGGTCAGGTCGAATTTATTATCCAACCTAGCGAATTTGATGGCATCACCCGTAATATCAATGCGTCTGATGAGGGGAGTTTTGAGCTTGCCTACAAGATCACCCAGGGAAATCTCACGGCCAAAGATGAAGATGAGTCAATCCCAATTCCTTATAACCTCCGTATCAACGACCGCCGCCAGGAATTAGAATGGGATTGGGACCCCGGTGAGGAAGGGGAAAGTGCTGGTGTGGTTGGATTTCTAATCTTCGTTAATGACAATCTTGTCTTCACTATCAGCGGCAGAGAAGTGAGAGCAGTTCGACTACCTTATGTTTGGTTCTCACCACCTTGTCGCGCGGGCTACGATTTCACTGTCCGTGCTTATAAATCTCCCTACCCTGACAATGACTACTCATTATCCTCTGAAATCATTTCAATCCCCGATCCCTCCGATCCTGCCCGGACCGACTGTCAACCTGAGTTCATCGTAGAATTTCACACCCTCACCACTGGGGAATTTAGTGGCGACGGTCGGGATAACAATTGGGCCGATCTAGTAGGCCCTGTATCTGGATATTTCTTTGCAAATGATCAAGACGTCAATTTTCAGGGCGTAGATATGCAGCCAAACCGATCCTTCGATCTACACGACTTAATATACGAAACAACTGGCACGATGGCTTCCTTTATCCTGGAGCCGGTGCCCGGTGAAAATAATCGATTAGGTTTTGATCTAGCAATCTATAGAGGTTGGGACGGATATGATGATTTCTGTACCATTGCCCTCTATCACGATTATTCTTACAATCAGCTAATGGAATATGGCTATTTCGAGGAAACCCTTTATTCTCATGAAGATGACGGACGCAAATGCCAGATCACCTACACCATCCGCCTACTTGGGGGGTCAGCCTTCGGGACGGGAAACCCAGACTTTATTCCCCTCCCCTGGCTCGATGTGGTCGATTTACAGCTCGAAGCCTATGATGGTAATCTCATTGTCTCCCTGCAAAATACAGGAAGCGCTTCTTGGGCTAACCAAGACTTGCGCATGCGGTTTGATAACCGAGAAAGTTCCTGGCAATCAACACATTTCGAAGAAATGTTTGTACTTGAAGCTGGGGAGATCAAAGAGATCACTACAGATATCCGAGGTCTCAATTTCTCACAAATTTGTGTAATTCTCGATCCTGAAAACGCTGTCTTGGAACTGTATGAAAGTACGGGTGCGCTAAATCATGCCACCACCCCCTATTGTCCGCAAAGACCCGATCTACGCATCACAGATGCAATCTATGATTTTGAATCGAACATCTTACGAGTCCATATCTGGAATACCGGAGAAAATACCGGCTCATTCGGATCATCTGATTTCGACGTTCGCGACCTAATGATCAAGATCGAGTCCTCCTCAACATCAGATGAACACCAGGTCGGTCCAGATTTCTTCGGCGATACAGTCATACGTCGTGGCAGTGATATGTGGTTTGAAATTCCTATTAGACCCAGCACTCGCGCCTGGATGGACGATGGCTACACCGTCATCATCGATCCAGATGATTGGGTATCCGAGACCAACGAAGATAACAATGAACTCGAAATCCGTGGCGGAGAAACCGTGCGCGTGGTTTGGAGTGGTATGAATCTTAAATGGTATCCAAATTCTTTCCAAGAATGCACCAATTATGGACGATGGAACTCTAACTCAGTGGATGTAAACGTAAGTGTGAATGCAAGCTCAGACTATAGCAATCAACGCATCACGTCCTGGAGTTGGAACGGCAGGGTTAGCGAGTCCGATCTTTACCTCCCAGCAGAATCGCATTCCGGAAACACTTGGAATCCAGAATCACATACAACAGAATTTTTCATTAGAGGGGAAGAAGATATCGTCATCTCAGTCAATGGAGAACAAAGTACCCATAGTATGGGATCCTCCACCGGCACCTTTTCTTCAGATGTCAATTGGTTGGCAATCAATCACATTACCCCCAGTGGTGCCTGCTTAGCAAGAAATTCGGACGGCGATTTATTACGTGGGATATCGATCAGTGTCTCTCCCACTTACCGAAACTTTTCTGGATGTATGAACCCCTGGGTAGTTTATATCAACGTCTGTACTGTCGCAGACTGATCGATACCGAAACTAAAAACAGGCTCTGCATTCTTGCAGAGCCTGTTTTATATATTATATGCCTGATCATCTACCGAAAAAACAATAGAAGCAAAGGTAAAGGCTAATAAAAATGTACTGGCTTATTAACTATTGATAAACTTTTAGCTATCCATTCTCCCCTTATACTCGTTAGAGTACAGACTTATCTACTTATTACCTAGCCGCTTCTGCTATCCCCACAAAATCTTCAGCCTTTAAACTTGCGCCCCCCACCAATGCGCCATCAATATCCGACATCCCAAAATATTCCTTGGCATTATTCGCTTTCACAGACCCACCATATAATATACGAATTTTATTGCCCACATGAGCACCAAATATGCCCGATAAGATCGGTCTCACCACATTACGAATGACTTTATTTGCCCCCTCCGCAGTCGCGGATCGTCCGGTACCAATTGCCCAGATCGGCTCATATGCCACCACCAGCTTACTTCCATCAAAGATATTAGCCCCCACAAGACCTGCCCGTAGTTGGGTAGAAATCACATCCGCAGCTTTCCCCGCCTCATTATCTGCTAAGTTTTCACCCACGCATAAAATCGGAATGAGATCATGAGCCAAGGCTGCTTTGATCTTTTTATTTACGATCTGATTACTTTCCCCAAAATATTCTCTGCGCTCCGAATGACCCAAGATCACATACTCACATAGATCAGCCAACATTATTGGGGATATTTCCCCGGTATAAGCACCCTGCGCTTCATAAAACATATTTTGAGCGCCCAATTTTATGCTGCTTCCGGTCAAGAGTTTTGCCGCCGAAGATAAGGAAATAAAGGGTGGACAGATCAATTTTTCCACCCCACCATTTTTATCTAAACCTGGTATCAAAGCCTGAATCAATTCAATCGACTCCGACTCAGTTTTATTTAATTTCCAATTTCCAGCAACTAATGGGGTTCTCATAAAAAATTATTCCAACGAGTCTATATACACCGAATCGACTATGCCCACGATTAAGGAGATCACACATCCCTGCGGATTATCCATCACCTGTCTTGCGCCATTTCCCTCTCGATTGACCAAAACAGTGTCTCCCACCCCCGCCTGTGTATTATCCAAAGCCACGAAGTCCCCTTCAATTTTTTCTCCTGGCAGCGTCAATGGTTGAACCACCAAAAGACGGCGATTCTTAAAATCTTGATGACTAATTGTTGTGACGATCGTGCCAGTAACTTTTCCTATGATCATAATTACCTATGTATACTTCGTATGCCCTTTCTTTAAAGTGAAATCAAACTCACCATCGGGTTTTACAGTTAATTCATCAACGATGCCCACCAAAGCCAAGTCCACCGGGACAAATGTATGGATTTGCATGGCCAAGGCTGCCTCACGAGACCGTACCATCACACATAGATCTCCCGGACCAGCTTGCACCACATCCACCGCCACAGCCAATGATCCAGCAGGTTTCATATGCTTATCCAAAGGCTGCACAACCAACAGCTTCATCCCTTTCATATCAGGATATTTCACCGTGGATACTGCTGTGCCTCGCACCCGACCAAAAAGCATTTTAGTTACTCCCCACGCTTTTCAAGACTCTCTTGATGATCGTCTCAAGCAATTTGCCATCCACCGAATCACCAACTTTTGCCTTCACGGCCTGGGTCACTTTTTGCTCCAAACTCACCCGATCAACAGTTGGCGCAGAACGAGTCATTGCTGGGCTCTTTGCTACCACTGCTTTTGGACTCGGAGCAGATCTTACCGGTGCTTGAAGTGCCTGATCCTCTTCTCGAATAAGTTCGAAACCAAGTTTCATCGCCTTTTCACGTCCTAGGTCTGTCACCACCACATCATCATTGACGAGCAAGGAACGCACACCACTATTATTGAGGTCTTCTATATCTCGATCGGTATAAAAGATTTTTGCCATAGGAATTCTCCTATCAAAATAAAACGATTATAGAACTTTTCCGTCCAATACATCTAATGCCTGGATCGCTGCATCACGGGCTGTCACCATTTCGGCCTCTGTGCCAGACATCCACATTCTGCCAAAACGTCCAACAGAAGAAATATGGATCAATTTAATATTCGCTTTCTTCTCAGCTTCATTAGCGGCATAAACGATATACGCGGCAGGAGCTACTTCAAGAACGAACATGGTTTCGCCAGGAACCAACATTGATCCCCGTCTAAATCGATTGATCAACTGCGCTTGGTATGGATCTACTCTCGTGATCAAATTTGAGGAATGCACTTGCGGTTTGATGCGGTCTTCTTGATTGAGCCCTAATCTTTCCAACACAATCCTGCCAGATTCTTGCACGTCGGCTTGCTGCAAAGAATGCACTTCGAACATACCGAATTCCCGTTCAACAACCTGTGCGCCGGGTTTTGCTTCCGTAGCTTTTACTGCAATGTCCACGGTACGAAACACCTCATTACCGGGTGCCATTTCCACATACAACGATGCCATACCTTCAACGGGAAGGTCACCCTGGGTGATCGTGCCCACAAAGGCTGCCACCTGGGGCTGCATACGATCTAGGTAACTATATACACGTAATTGAAAATCTTTTTTTGCCATAATTATCCTTCACTTCCTAACTTTTGATGTATCGCCATACCGAGAGGTGTGACCAAGAATGGGTTGTCAGGCACCCATGTGGGGATTCCAGTGTATTCAGCAATAACTTCATCTGCTCGATAAAATGCGCTTGTGCCGCCAACCATCACGATCTTTGGCACCGAATACCCTTCGATCTGTCGTGCAACGATGCTTGCTACCTTTTCAAAGACTGGCCGGATCACGGGGAACAATTCTTTTTGGTTTGCCGGATCAACCTTCAACTTTTCAGCATCTTCGAAAGAAATATCCTTCGCTCCTGCGATCACCAACGAGAGATGTGTCCCTCCAGTAGCCTCATCAGCACTGAAGATTACTTCACCGTTCTCGATGATTGCAATCCCTGTTGTGCCCCCCCCCACATCTACAATTGCACCGTTCTGCATTTTCAAAACGGCATTTGCCGCTGTGGGTTCATCGATCAAGGTCGTGCAATTCATGCCCGCCGCTTCGACGACATTGGCAGTTGCACGCACTTCTGCTTGAGGCACGCCAGGTGGATATCCACTCGCCGCCTCGGTCAATTCTCGGCCAATACGTTTTTCAACGCGAGCCTTCATTGATTTGACCAGATCGACAGCGCCGATATAATCGACGACCAATCCATCTTTAGCGACTTGAGCAAATTGATATTCACCAGCGATCGGCTGTAAATTTTGATCTAACACAGCCAATGTGAGGAATGCGGTCCCAAGATCTACACCGACATAAAGGTCCCCTTCGGGAACTTCTGTTAACGGCGGAGGCTCAGGATCATTCACCCAGCGGATCATCTTAGCAGCTTGGGCTATCGTTTCACGCAGGTTCTCTTTTAGCAAGATGAACTCTATTTGCTATCTGTAGAACGACCGCCGAATCCACCTTTACTTGTATCAGGTAGGATCATTTCAACATTTTCGTGAGGTCGTGGGATCACGTGAATGGAGACCAATTCGCCAATGCGTTTGGCTGCGGCACCACCAGCGTCTGTGGCTGCCTTTACTGCGCCAACATCGCCACGGACCATTACGGTCACGAAACCACCACCAACATACTCTGAACCGATTAATACTACATTAGCTGCTTTTACCATTGCATCTGCAGCTTCGACTGCCCCGACCAAACCACGGGTCTCAACCATTCCAAGGGCGATGAATGCGGGATCTTGCTTTGCCATATCTATTCTCCTAAAAAATATAATTTTCAAACTTGATTATTTTATAGACTCTTATTCTGATTAAGAATTAAGAACCTCCAAAACCACTTCACGGACAATACTTTCTAATTCGCTTAACGAGGGGCCATGCACTGAGCCAGCCGGCACTGTTGAATGCGAGAATGCTTCAGGGGGTGGCGAACTTGTTTCAAATGCAAGGCGTTTAATATTCAATAAATGGTGTACGGTGATGTTGTCCCCGGTGATCGCCCCACCAATGCCACCCGACCCTAAGGTTAAGGATGGGGATATGCCGGTGGTCATACCGATCATGCCTAAAGTTCCCATAGTGTTGACACCAATTCTAAAGACTGGTTTTTCAAGGCCAAAACTCATGATGATCTCTTCGTTTTCGGCATGCAATAAGACGCTATGCCCTCGGCCGCCAAAGTTGATCATGTCGACACATTTATCACAACCTGCTTCCCAACCTTCGGCTTCATAGAATCCGAGGACAGTGGTCATTTTTTCACGGGATAAGGGTTCGTCTCGACCAATGCGGGTTAATTCAGCCACTAAAATACGAGCGGAGTCGGGGACGGGGAAGCCCGCCATTGCCCCTAAATATTGGGGGGATTTTCCGACCGAGGAGGCATTAATTGCACCATTGGGCCAGAAAAGGATCTCTCGCAATAAGTCTGCTTCAACGGGTGTGACGAAATGGGCACCCTCTGCTTTCATCAGTTCACGCAGACGGTTGGCGATGGGACGATCGGCGATGACAGCTTGCTCGGTGGCACAAATTACTGAAAAGTCAAAAGCCTTACTGCCGACGATATATTTTGCGGCACGCTCAAGGTCTGCACTGCGGTCTACGTATACGGGGACATTGCCGGGGCCGACACCAAAGGCAGGCTTGCCTTGGGAATGGGCGGCACGCACCATATCCGAACCACCTGTGGCTAAGATCACGGCGGTGTAGCGGTGACTCATTAACTCGTTGGTGCCGGGTAAACTGATCTCGGACATGCAATGAATGAGACCTTCTGGGGCACCGGCAGCAACTGCGGCTTTAGCCATCAATTCTGCAGTATCTAAACAACTGTTTTTTGCAGAAGGATGGGGAGCAATGACGATGCCGTTGCGGGCTTTCACGGACATGAGAACTTTATTCATCACGGTAGACGTGGGATTGGTGCTTGGGGTTAATGCGGCAACGACACCCATCGGCCAACCGATCTTATATAATTTTTTTACAGGATCATGGTCAATGACGCCAACTGTGGGGACATCTTTAATGCTTTCCCAGACATGTTTTGAACCAAATTGATTTTTTAGTTTTTTATGCTCAGGGACACCAAAACCAGTTTCTTCGGCGGCCATGCGACCGAGACGTTCGGAGGCTTGGTAGGCGGCATCGGCCATGGCGGCACAGACCTTATCGACTTGAGCTTGGTCTGCCCATGCCCATTCGCGCTGAGCTTCGCGGGCGGCGGTAACCATGCGGCGGGCTTGCTGAATTGAGCGTAAATCTTTGTCGTAATCCGTCATAATTTATCCTGTGCTACTCTTTCTTGAAGGGGATATCGCCATTGACTGCGAGATGGTCGATGACTGCCATAATGACTGCATCTACGGGTTTATTTTTTGTGATTTGAGTCAATCTGCCACTGGAACCGTGGGCGGTGAGCACTAAATCACCGATACCTGCATCGAGGGTATCTACGGCGACATAGGGTTTGCCAAAGGCTTTGCCATCGACTTCGGTTTGGCGCAAGATCAAAAGTTTGCAACCCACGAGGGTTTCATCTTTGATCGTGGATACTGTGGTTCCAATTACCTTGGCAATCAACATAAATTTCTCCGATTACATCCGATACACAATTTCGCCGTCTACTTCGAGTTCGTCGAGGACTGCCATGACGACAGCATCGATGGGCGAATCTTTGGTTAGATTGGTCTGTCTTGCAGCAGAACCGTGACAGGTTAATACTAGATCGCCTTCCCCGGCGTTGACGAGATCAACTGCGACATAGGATTTGCCGAAGACTTTTCCCTTTTGATCGGTTTCCGCACAGATCAAGAGTTTTTTGTCTCTTACTTTTTCGTCTTCGATGGTCGAGATGGTGGTCCCGATAATTCTTGCGATCTTCATCTTTTATCCTAGTAGGCTGCTGCGGTTGCGGGCACGGCTGTTTGGGTCGATCCGCCAGCTTCTTTTTCACCTGCGATGATCTTGACACCGGCACTCGCACCAATGCGGGTTGCACCGGCATCGATGAGGCCTTTGGCGTCATTAAAATTGCGGACACCACCGGAGGCTTTGACACCCATCTCGGGGCCAACGACGCGGCGCATGAGGGCGATGTCTTCGATGGTGGCTCCCCCACCGGAAAAACCTGTGGAGGTCTTGACAAAATCTGCGCCAGCTTCTTTGGCGAGGAGGCAAGCTTTCACTTTTTCTTCTTCGCTGAGGAGCGCAGTTTCGATAATTACTTTTAAGATGGCCCCACCGGCATGGGCTGTACGAGTGACTTCGCGGATGTCTTGAGCGGCAAGGGTGTGGTCACCGGCTTTGAGTGCGCCAATGTTTAGGACCATATCGATCTCTGTTGCGCCATCTGTGAGGGCGGTGTTGGTTTCGAAAACCTTGACATCGGTCGCAGATGCACCGAGGGGGAAAC
>SWCD01024449.1_pt1 | contig 15329 bp, 15 predicted proteins | sample 4693011 | NCBI WGS metagenome assembly SWCD01 (sample SAMN10267278, study PRJNA491770) | bioreactor metagenome | isolation source: DHS bioreactor inoculated with marine | place: Japan: Omine Ridge, Nankai Trough | reverse complement strand
TGCCACACCCCTAGTGCGTTTCGTGTCTTCCCAAGGTCACTGCCTTTGCCGCCCGCGTTCCCGCACGAGGGCCAAGGGACGCGCATCCTGAGTCACGGGGAGTCCCGCGTCAAGAGTCATAGTGGAGTCAAAGGGTTAAGGCCGAATCAATGCCTTGAGCGCAAAGGGAAAATTAGTTTCCGGAGACGGCGCGAACGGGCGCGAAAGAAACGCGGTGGTGCGGGGTCGGGCCGAATTTGCGAAGCGCGGAAAGGTGCTGCGCGGAGCCATAGCCCTTGTTCTGTTCCCAGCCGTATTCGGGATAGTCCATGGCGAGGGCGCGCATGTACCGATCGCGCGCGACCTTCGCCACAATGGACGCCGCCGCGATGGACAGGGACTTGCCGTCGCCGCCCTTGATGCATTCGGTGGGGCAGGCAACATCTGGCGCGTGGATGCCGTCGATCAGGGCAAAGCGCGCCTTTGTCGGCAGGGCTTCGCAGGCCCGGCCCATGGCAAGGAGTGAGGCCTGAAGAATATTGACCGTGTCGATTTCCTCGACGTCCGCCATCCCGACGCCGATCTCAGCGACCTCCAGCAGCGCTTCGTAGAGTTCCTCGCGCCTGCGCTCGGACAGTTTTTTGGAATCGTTGAGCCCCTGCGGAAAGTCATCCGGGTTCAGGATGACCGCCGCCGCAATGACCGGCCCGGCGAGGGGGCCGCGCCCCGCTTCGTCGATGCCGCAGATCGGTGTGACGCCCGCGCCGAGTTCAAATTCAAAGGTTGGTCCGCCGACGACCACGGGTTTGCCAGGTTCGGGACTGTGGGCGCGATATCTTTCGCGAAAGAGCGTGAGCGAATCGGTCATAGGCCCAATTCTACCGCCGCGCGGGAGAGAGTCCGACTCGAGAATCACATTCAGAAGAGACCGAGTTGGTCGCCCACCGCAGGCGGCGGTTTGAACTGAGATGAATCAAGGGGATGGGAGACTTTGTTGAGACCGAGCTTTTGCGCGGCAAGGCGGAAGCGGCGCGAGATCAGCTTGGCGTAGGGGCCCGTGCCGCTCATCCGTTTGCCCCATTGCGAATCGTAATCCTTGCCGCCGCGCATCTGCCGCATGAGGGAAAGAACGCGCCCCGCGCGGTCGGGATAGTTCGCCTCCAGCCATTCAGCAAACAGGTCCTTGATCTCAAGCGGCATACGCAGGAGCACGTAGCCTGCACCGATGGCGCCAGCTCCTGCGCCGCGCGCGAGAAGGTCCTCGATCTCTGCATCGTTCAGCGCGGGGATCATGGGCGCCATGAAGACGGAGGTCGGGATGCCGGCTTTGCTGAGCAGTTTGATCGCATCGAGGCGGCGTTCGGGCGTTGCCGCACGCGGCTCCATCGCGCGGGCGAGCTTGCGATCGAGAATGGTGACGGAGATCGCCACTTTGGCAAGGCCGCGTTCCGCCATGGGGCCTAGGATGTCGATGTCGCGCACGATGAGCGGCGACTTCGTCACAATGCCCACCGGGTGACGGAAGGCGGCGAGCACCTGCAGCACCTGGCGCGTGATCTGATATTTTTTCTCGATGGGTTGGTAGGGGTCGGTGTTGGTGCCCAGCGCCATCGTGTCGCAAATATAATCCGGATGACGCAACTCCCGTTCGAGCAGCTTTGCCGCTTCCGGTTTGAAATAGAGCTTGCTCTCAAAATCGATCCCGGGCGAAAGGCCAAGGTAGGCGTGGGTCGGCCGCGCGAAACAATAAACGCAGCCGTGCTCGCAGCCTTTGTAGGGATTGACCGACCGGTCAAACGGCACATCCGGCGACTGGTTGCGCGTAATCGCGGTGCGCGAGGCGTCGCGAAACACCTGCGTCAGAAGTTTCTCTGGCTCCGGGTCCTCGTGCGTCCAGCCGTCATCCATGTCCACACGGGAAAAACGCTCATAGCGCCCGCTGGCATTGGAATGGGCCCCGCGGCCACGGGGGGAAGGTCGTTTGATGTCGAGGTCCATGGGCCGAGCCTACGCCCGGGGTGCCTCGGCGATCAAGAACAAAATAGGAACATTGGCCCTAGCGGCTGACGACCAGCCTGTAACCGCAGTCCCGCGCCTCGCGGGCGAGCAGTTGGCCGTAGCGTTCATTCCAGGCACCGCTGGCAAGGTCGGCTTCGAGGCGGGCGAGGGGGGCAGAGATATCGCCGAGCTTCCAGAAAGATGACATGGCGGCGCGGATGCGCGGGTCGAGATAGGCGCGCGGCCGCCGCCAATAGGCGGACAGGAATCCGTCGGTGCAGTCGTGCGGAATGGGAACGGGCGCGATCTCCACCGTCCCCAACACCTCTTCATAGAACGAAAGCTGCGGCATCTGCGCATCGTCCAGCGCAGCAAGCTCAGGCAGATAATCGAGCAGCCAGAAATCTCGGAATGCTGGATCATAGGTGAGGATCGCGATGGGCCCGCGCGTCACGCGCCGCATCTCGGCAAGACCTTTCGCCTGATCGCTCCAGTGATGGATGGTGAGCACGGCCATCGCCGCATCGAAAGCTTTGTCTTCGAAGGGCAGGTCTTCAGCGGTTCCCTGGATGGCGGGCGCGGCATCTGCCGCGCGTTGCGAAATCATCTCGGCGGAAGGCTCGAGCGCCGTGACGAGACGGTCTTCAGGTTCATAACTTCCCGCGCCCGCGCCCACATTAAGGACGGTTCGTGCATCCCCTAGCGCCGCATGGATCATCGCGCCGATGCACGGGTCGGGCTTGCGCAAGTCTGAATAGTTGACGCCGATGGTGTCGTAGGTCGAGGTCATTGCTCGCCAAAGCGGGGCATCAGGTCGACGAAATTGCAGGGCTTGTGGCGGCTGTCGAGTTGCAGCTTCAGGATCTTGTCCCAGCCGTCCTTCACTGCGCCGGGGGAGCCGGGCAGGCAGAAGATGAGTGTCTCACCGGCAAGCCCCGCGCAGGCGCGGCTCTGCACCGTCGAGGTGCCAATCATCTCGAAACTCACCATGTGGAAGAGCACGGAAAATCCGTCGATCACCTTGTCGAAAAGTGGTGTCAGTGCCTCGACCGTGATGTCGCGACCCGTCAGCCCCGTGCCGCCCGTGGTGATGACCACATCGACGGCCGCATCCTTCATCCATTCCAACACTTGATCGCGCACAGTCTCGCGTTCATCGCGCAGGATGTGCCGTGCGGCGAGGGTGTGCCCCGCTGCTTCGATGCGGTCCACCAGGGTTTGGCCGGAGGTGTCGGTTTCGAGGGTGCGCGTGTCGGAAACCGTCAGCACCGCAATGTTGAGCGGATGAAACGGCAGGCTGTCATCAATGCCGGGCATGGGTCGGCCTCAGTTGAGATTGGCGGGGATCGTCACTGTATCAACGGAGCGGTATTCGGGCCAGCTTCCCGAGGCCACCATGTCGAGGCTCGGCGCGTCCTCGCCCAGACGCGCGCGATAGACCCAGAGGTTGGTGAAGACCTGCTCGATAAAGCCGCGTGTTTCCGGCGTCGGGATGCTCTCAATAAACAATAGAGGGTCGCCGCCATAGTCGATGCTTTCCAGCCAGCGTGACAGGTTCCCCGGCCCGCTGTTATAGGCGACCGCCAGCATGAAAAGGTTCGTGCCGGCCGCATAACGATTCATCAGGCGATTGATGTAAACCTGACCGACTTCCATGTTGTAGCCCGGGTCATAGAGCTTGTTCTCGTCTTCGAGCACAAGATTGCGGTCACCCATGACATAGCTTGCGGTCGCGGGCAGAACTTGCATCAACCCGCGCGCACCGACGCGGGATGTGGCGCGCACATCAAATTTGCTTTCCTGCCGCGCGAAGGCATAGACGAGCGCGCGGTCGAGGGTATAGCCGCTCTCGGGCTCATAGTCGGGCAAGGGAAAGCCCGCCGCGCGAATTTCAGGATCACTGGACGAGATTGCGGCAATTAATTGCGCATGGGGCAGATCGAGCGCAGCGGTCAGTGCAAGGAACGCGCGGTCGAGACCGCCGTCAATGCGGCCGTGGGCCCGCACGAGTTCCTCTTCGGCATCGGCGGTGCGTCCCACCTGACGAAGTGCCACGGCGCGCGCGATGCCCGGGTCGGCGATAAGCGCGGCGAAATCAATCTCGCTGAGGCGCGGGGGGGCGAAGTTCACTTCGATTTCGCGGCCCAATTGGCGGGTCGCAAGAATGCCGTAGAAGGTGAGCGGCTCCCGCGCGGCGATCTCGAGCATTGGCACCACGCGGGCCGGCTGAAAATCCACCATATAGGCCCGCGCCGCCCAATAGGCCGCGCCCGAACGCATCCAGGGGTCGACCTCGTCAGCGTGCGCGAGAGCGGAAAAATGGTCCGCGGCGGTTTCAATTTCGCCGAGCCGCCAGGCGGCAAGCCCCGCCCACCAGTCCGCCTCGGGGATTGCCGCGCGGCTGCGTGCGGCAACCTCGCCCGCCATCTCGAGCGTCAGATCGTCCCGCTGTTCAGCGTAATAGGAGCGCGCGATCATGGTGCGGATGCGATCGTATTCAAAAACTGTGAGGTCGTTTCGCGTGCGGTCTTCATTCAGGTAGTTGATTGATTGCGTTGGACGCTCGCGGCGCATGAGCGAACGCACATGGTTTTCAATCTGTCGCACGCGCTGAGCCTGCGCGCGGCTGCGGCGAGGGTTGTAACTGTCGAAGGGATCGATGGGTTGCGCCGTCACGCGCCAGCGACGCACTGCGGGCTCGCGCACGGCGCGGGCGCCATCGGGCCGTCGCCGTTCGGCAAGGCGATAAATGCGGCCCGCATCCGGCAGATCCGCATAATGATCCATCCAGTCATTGAGTTCGGTGAAGCGCGACCGATAGGCGGTGGGGTGCATGTAGCGCTGAAACTGCACATGACCCATCAGCACGCGGTTTTCGAGCTGACCGATCAGCCGGTCGGCGGTGTCCCACTCGCCCCGTTCCTGAACGTCAAAGATTTGTTGGTACAGATAAATATCCGCATCGGACAGCACGCGCGGGTCGGTGACTTGCGCCGTTGCCGCCGTCATCGCTGTGAGGAGGAGCGCGAAGCTCAAAACCCATGACCGTAGATTGGAAAACGGGCTCATTCGCCGCGACACCTCGAATACCTCACACCGATTCAGAAGGTACTGAGCACATCGGGAGTGTGCAAGCGAAGAGGCATTCGCCTGTGACGGTTCTCGATGGCAAAGTTAATCGGCGTTGAGGGAAAACAAAATGGTCACCCTCCGGCTTGACCGGAGGGTCCAGGGGGAAGCAGCTTCTGGATGCTCCGATCAAGTCGGAGCATGACAAAGTTGAGAGGCTACTCCGTCTCCAACTCCCGCAACCGTTGTTTCAAATTGAGCAAATCGTTCCAGGCTTCACGCTTGGCGAGCGGGTTCCTGAGAAGATAGGCGGGATGAAGTGTCGGCAGGATGGGTACTTTGCGGCCCGCGACGTCGAGTTCCGACCAATTACCGCGCAGGCGCATGATCCCCTGATTGGTGTCGAGCAGCAGCTTAGCCGAACTGCCGCCCAGTGCGATCGTGAGGCGGGGCCCAGCGAGTTCGATATGACGCATCAGGAAGGGCAGGAAGATGATGCCTTCCTGCTGGGTCGGGGTGCGGTTGCCCATGGGCCGCCAAGGCAGAATATTGGAGATATAAACGCTTGTCCGGTCGAGCCCGATGGCGGCCAGCATGCGGTCCAGCAATTGGCCGGAGCGCCCCACAAAGGGAAGCCCGCGCCGGTCTTCCTCTTCGCCCGGGGCTTCGCCGATCAGCATGACTTTGGCTTGCGGGTTCCCGTCGGCAAACACGAGATTGCGAGCGGAAGGGAACTGGGACCGCGCCTCGAAGCTTTCTATCGCCGCGCGCAGCTGGTCCAGCGTCGCGCAGCCTGCCGCCAGTGTTGCCGCGTCGGACTGAAGTTGAGCGTTGACTTCGTCCGTGGTTGGCGGTTTGGGGGCCGAGGGCTTCAGCGAAACCTGTTTTTGCTGCTGCTGCAGCGGGGTGATTTCGGCTTCCACCGCGTAAAGGGCCGCGGCCTCTGTCCCGACGGCTTCGTCGGCCCCGGCGTCCGCATACCATTTCAGAAGGGCAAGGCCCGCTTCGCGTGCTGTGTGACTCATGGGCGCGATCCTAGCCTGCGCGGGGGATGGGGCAAATGGCCGTTTGACGCCCCCGGGCAAACGTATAGTGTTCGGAGGAGAATCCGGCCCTTTCCGGGGCTTTTTTATATGCCCAACAGCCATTTTGGGGACCTGAGGAATGAGCGAGACGCAAGTCGAACGAGAGTCCATGGAATATGACGTCGTGATCGTAGGCGCGGGGCCCGCCGGGCTCGCCGCTGCGATCCGACTGAAACAGCTTGCCGATGACGCGGGTAAAGAGCTTTCCGTGGCCGTCCTTGAAAAAGGCGCCGAGGTGGGCGCGCATATTCTGTCCGGCGCGGTGATCGACCCCAAGGCGCTGAACGAGCTGATCCCCGACTGGAAAGAAAAAGGCGCACCGCTGAACACGGCCGTCAAGAAGGACAAGTTCTTGTTCCTCGGCCCGCAAGGCTCAATTCGTTTCCCGAACTTTCTTTTTCCGCCTTTCATGTCGAACCACGGCATGTATATCGCGAGCCTTGCCAACATCTGCCGTTGGCTGGCGGAACAGGCCGAAGGCATGGGCGTTGAGATCTATCCTGGCTTTGCCGTGGACGATGTGGTGCTTGATGACAATGGCGCGGTGAAAGGCGTCGTTACCGGCGACTTTGGCGTTGCCAAAGACGGCAGCCAAAAGGGCGGCTATACGCCCGGCATGGAACTGCACGCCAAATACACGCTGATCGGCGAGGGCGTGCGTGGCTCCGTCGCGAAAAAGCTCATCAACAAGTTTGAACTCTCAAAAGGCCGCGACCCGCAAAAGTTCGGCATCGGCATCAAGGAACTGTGGGAGCTCGATCCTTCGAAACACGACGAAGGCATGGTGGTACACACCATGGGCTGGCCGCTGTCTGAGGGCACCGGCGGCGGCTCCTTCATGTATCACTTCGAAGGGGGTCTCGCCTCCGTCGGCTTCGTGGTGCACCTCAATTACAAGAACCCATATCTGTCGCCCTTTGATGAAATGCAGCGGCACAAGCATCACCCCGCAATCGCGCAATACCTCGAAGGTGGAAAGCGGATTGCCTACGGCGCGCGCGCCATCACCGAAGGCGGCCTGCAATCAGTGCCCAAGCTTGCGTTCCCCGGCGGTGCGCTTATTGGCTGTTCGGCCGGTTTCGTGAACGTGCCGCGCATCAAGGGCACCCACAACGCCATGAAGACCGGCATGCTCGGCGCGGAAGCCGTGTTTGAAGCGATTGAGGCGGGGCGGTCCCGCGACGAGCTTGAATCCTACGAGCCCGCGGTAAATGCCTCCTGGGTGCATACGGACCTCAAGCGCGTGCGCAACGTCAAACCGCTGTGGAGCAAGTTCGGCACGATCCTGGGGCTGATGCTCGGTGGCATCGACATGTGGACCAATTTCTTCGGGTTCTCGTTCTTCGGCACCATGCATCATGGCAAGCCGGACCATGCCACTCTGAAAAAAGCGTCGGAATCGAAAAAGATCGATTATCCCAAGCCGGACGGGGTTCTCAGTTTCGACAAACTCTCGTCCGTTTTCCTCTCTAATACGAACCATGAGGAAGATCAGCCGGTGCATTTGCGCCTCAAGGACGCGAGCGTGCCCATCGAGCACAATCTGCCGTGCTTTGATGAGCCGGCGCAGCGTTATTGCCCGGCTGGGGTCTATGAGGTCATGCGCGAGGATGACGGCAGTAATCCACGCTTTGTGATCAACGCTCAAAACTGCGTGCACTGCAAAACTTGCGATATCAAAGACCCGACGCAAAACATAAACTGGACCGTGCCTGAAGGTGGTGGTGGCCCCGTTTATCCCAATATGTGAGTGCGAGTGCTGTATTCAAAAACATTCCGGGGACTTCTGGTTCTCGCCGCGGGTCTGGCCCTGACAGGCTGCGCCGCCGGTTCAGGCTACGACTTCAGCAACATGTCGTCAGCGAACCGCATTGGCGGGCCGAGCCACTATGGCGCCTATCTCGCCGCGCAACAGGCGCAATACGATGGGGACACGGTCACCGCCGCGCGCCAGTTCCGCCGCGCCTTGCAGATCGGCCCAGCGGACCCGGAAATTCTTGAACGCGCTTATGTGCTCGATATTTCCAACGGCGATGTGGGGCAGGCCGCGCGCCTTGCCGAAGTGGCGCTGGAAGTCACGCCGGAAAATACATTCGCGCGACTGACCGTGGCGGTCGACTGGTTCAAGCGCGGGCATTATGCGGAATCACGGGAGTTGATGGAGGGGGTCGACGCGGGCGTCCTGACCAACCTCACCGTTGCCTTGCTTCAGGCCTGGTCCTATGCGGGCGAAAACCAGCCTGACACGGGTATGGCCGATCTTGCGGGCCAGCAGCTCGACGGGGTGGAACTCTTTCAATCCTATCACGGGGCGTTGCTCGCCGACCTCGCGGGCGATCTCAACAATGCGGAAGTGGGCTATGTCGCCGCGATTACTGGCTCCGGCGGGTCGAGCGCGCGCGTCGTGGAAGCCTACGGCAATTTCCTGGAACGCACGGACCGGTCGGCGGAGGCGGTGCGGATCTATGACGCCTATCTCGACATTGTGCCGCATAACGCATCGGTGGTCGCCGCGCGGGAACGGGCGAGCGCGGGCCGCGCGCCACGTCGTCTCGTCAACAATGCGCGCGCCGGGGCAGCCGAAGCGCTCTTTTCCGTGGCGAGCGTTGTTGCCGGGCAGGGGGCCTATGATGTGCCCGCGCTTTATCTGCAGCTTGCCTTGCACCTCAATCCCGATCTGGACGAGGCGCGCTCGTTGCTTGGTGATCTTTACGTGCAGATGGAACTTTTTGATCAGGCTGAACAGGTCTATGCCGCCATTAACCCGCGCAGCCCGCTCAAGTTCAGCGCCGATATTCAGCGTGCATTTCTGTTCAACCGCATGGACCGCGAAGATGACGCCATCCGCCTGCTTGCGCGGTTGACGAACAGCGATCCGCACTCCTTCCAGGCGTGGATCGCCTATGCCGACACCTTGCGCGGTGAAAGCGAGTTTGAAGATGCCGCAAATGCCTATGCGCAGGCTATCGGCTTGCTCGATCAGGAGCAGCAGTCGGACCCGCGTTATTGGTCGCTCTATTATTCCTATGGCATTTCGCTGGAACGCATCGGCGAATGGCCCGCGGCGGAAAACGCATTTCAATACGCCCTCACGCTCAATGAGGATCAGCCCTACGTGCTCAACTATCTGGGTTACAGCTGGATTGAGCGCGGGGAAAATCTGGACGAAGCGCTGGCCATGATCCATCGCGCGGTGGAGCAGGAACCCAATGACGGCTTTATCGTCGACAGTCTGGGCTGGGGCTACTATCAACTCGGCCAGTATGACGAGGCGGTGCTCTATCTTGAACGGGCAGTGGAACTAGCCTCCGGCGATCCGACTCTCAACGATCATTTGGGCGATGCCTATTGGCGCGTGGGGCGGACCCGCGAAGCGCGCTTCCAATGGAGCCACGCCCTGGGGATGAACCCGGATGAAGATCAGGTGCCCGTAATCGAGGCCAAGCTCGTCGATGGTCTGCCCGGTCAATCGGCGACGGCTGACAATCATGGCGGTAACTGAGCGCAAAGAAGCGATTTGGGCTTTCGCCCCGGCGAAGATCAATCTCTTTCTGCATGTGCTTGGCAAACGCGACGACGGCTATCACGACCTTGAAAGCCTCGTGACCTTTGCCGATGTGGGCGATCACCTGACGGCTGTGCCTGCGGAAAAATGGGGCCTCACAATCACGGGGCCTTTTGCCGATGGGCTGCGCGGCTTTGACCCCGATGACAACCTGATCCTGAAGGCCGCGCACCTTGCTGCCGAATGGGCGAGGGCCGAAGGGCTCACCCTGCCGCCGCTTCATTTCACCTTGGAAAAGCATCTGCCCGTCGCGTCGGGCATTGGCGGGGGATCGGCGGATGCCGCCGCCACATTGCATCTCTGCGGCAAGGCGGCGGGCTTTGCGGTGATCACCCGCGCACATTATGACGCCGCTGCGGTGCTGGGCGCAGATGTGCCGGCCTGCCTTTACAGTAAGCCCACATGGATGACGGGAACCGGCGCCGCGCTTCGGCCCGCCGTGATGACCTCGCGATTTGCCTTGCTGTTGGTCAATCCGGGTGTGCCGGTGTCCACCGCCGAGGTCTTCAATACGCTCGGTCCCTTCTCGCCGCGCGTGCCAAGAAGCGATTTTCCGAATTTTCTGAACCTTGAAGACCTTGTCGCGTTTCTTAAAGACACGACGAATGATCTCGAAGCGCCGGCTTGCGCCCTCGCGCCGGTGATCAGTCATGTGATTGAGGAGATCGCGGCGACGTCGCCATTGCTTGCGCGCATGTCAGGCTCAGGCGCCACATGTTTTGGGCTCTATGCATCGATGGAAGATGCCCAACAGGCCGCAAACGCGCTCCGCGCCGCGCATCATGATTGGTGGGTGATGTGCGGCTGATCCGCCTTAGTGCGCCCGTGAGATGACGAATTCCACGAGGTCCTGCATGACCTCGCGTGCATCGCTTTCTGGGAAAATCGCAAGGGCGTCTTTGGCGATCTCGCCATAGTGCCGCGCGCGTTCGATGGTCGCCGCGACGGTGCCGTGTTTTTCCAGAAGCGCCATGGCATGCTCCAGGTCTGCGTCGGACTGATCCACCTTTTCCATGGTGCGTTTCCAGAAATCGCGTTCCTCCGCGCTGCCGCGCCGGAAGGCGAGCACGACGGGAAGGGTGATTTTGCCTTCGCGGAAATCATCGCCCACGGATTTGCCGAGCTTGGCCTGATTGCCGGAGTAATCGAGCGCGTCATCCACAAGCTGGAAGGCGATGCCCAGATTGCGGCCATAGCTTTCAAGCGCTTCTTCCTCGGCGTCGGACCGTTCCGCAATCACCGCGCCCACTTGGGTGGCGGCGGCAAAGAGCGCGGCGGTCTTGGCCTGGATCACTTGCAGATAGGTGTCTTCGGTGGTCGCTGTGTTGTTGGCGGTGGCGAGCTGCAACACCTCGCCCTCGGCGATTACCGCAGCGGCGTTCGACAGAATATCGAGCACGCGCAGGTGGCCGGAGGTGACCATGAGCTGGAACGAGCGACTGAACAGAAAGTCGCCGACGAGCACGCTCGCCTGATTGCCGTAGACGAGGTTCGCGGCTTTTTTTCCGCGGCGCAGGTCGCTGCCATCGACAACATCATCGTGGAGCAGGGTTGCGGTATGGATGAACTCCACCGCGGCGGCGAGCGAAATGTGGTTCGAGCCGTCATAGGCGCAGAGTTTTGCCGCGGCGAGGGTCAGCATGGGGCGCAGGCGCTTGCCGCCGGAGGAAATGAGATAATCCGCGAGTTCGGGGATCAGCTCCACCTCGCTGGCCATGCGGTCCAGAATCTCTTCGTTGACGGCCTTGAGGTCATCCTCGACCAGGGCCTTCAACCGGTCCACCGGCGTTGCCCGCCGTCCGTCCTCAAGTGATACAACTACGCCCAATTCCGGCCCCTCAAATCCTCGGCTCATGCCTGTTGTTTTTGGCTTCCGCCGCGTTCAGTCTTGGGGTCACACTATGTCGGCCTCGCCGGTGGGGCAAGGTGCGGCGGGCGCGGTCGCGCCCTTTTGCCGCTGGCGGGAAAATGGGGGAAAGGACGGCCCTTTTTGAAGGAACTTATGCGGACCGTAAATCCGGTGGACCTGAGCTTTGTGCAGGATCTGCTGGGCCAGCACGGGATCCAGAGCTTCGTTTTCGATGAGAACATGTCGGTCCTGGAGGGCTCCATCGGGGTGCTCATCCCCCGCCGCCTGATGGTGGTGGATGATGAGTATGACGAGGCCGTGCGCCTGATCCGGGCCGAGGGGCTCGAGCCCTATGACGGGAAAAAGATGTGGTGATGACCGATTGTACCGAGGACGTGTTTCTGGGGGGCAAGCTGACCCTTGTCCAATCGAAGGACGGGTTTCGCGCAGGGCTCGATTCGGTTTTATTGCCCGCCGCTGCGCCGGTGCGCGCCGGTGACCATGTGCTTGATGCCGGATGCGGGGCAGGGGTCGCGGGGCTCTGCATACTTGCTCGCGTTGCCGGGGTGCAGCTCACCGGCGTCGATCAGGAGCCGGGGGCCATTCGTCTTTGTACGGATAATACCGCGCGCAACGGGTTTACGGAGAGCGCAACCTTCATCGAGGGAGATGTGTTTGACCTGCCTGAGCTGACGGGCCGCGACCGCTTTGACCATGTGATTTCCAACCCGCCCTTTCACGACCCCGAACGCGAGCGCATTTCGCCGCGCATTGCAAAGGCCGCGGCTCACGCCCTGCGTCAGGGCGAGCCCTATTCCAAGGCGCTGGGGTTCTGGATTGCGGCATGCCTCGCGGTGCTCAAAACCAAAGGCTCTCTCACAATGATCAACCGGGCGGAGGCCTTGCCCGCCACGCTCAAGGCGCTGGAGGGGGTGACGGGCGCCATCGAGGTCATTCCGCTCTGGCCGAAGGCGGGGGAGCCCGCCAAGCGCGTTATCGTCCGCGCGCGCAAGGGCGCCAAGGCGGCGGCAAAACTTCATCCCGGATTTGTGCTGCATGGGGCGGACGGCAGTTTCACACCGGAAATTGATGCCGCATTAAGGGACGGTGAGGCATTGGGGCTTTAAGTAGCTTGAGTTATCCCGGCCCACTTCTTAAGTAGCTGTCATGAAAAAATTTGTTGGAAATCTCGCTGAGGCTGTCGGCCTCGACCGCAACCCTCGCGTCGCCGTGGTGCGGCTTTCGGGCGTCATTGGCGCCGCCGGGGGCTTGCGCCCCGGGCTGACGCTGTCCGCCGTCGCGGGGCAGCTCGAGCAGGCCTTCACCATGGGCCGGGTGGAGGCTGTAGCGCTCGCCATCAATTCGCCAGGCGGCAGCCCCGTGCAATCGAAGCTGATCCACGACCGGGTGCGTGCCCTTTCTGAAGAACACGGCAAGCCGGTCTTCGCCTTTTGCGAAGATGTGGCCGCATCCGGTGGATATATGCTGGCGCTCTCGGCAGACGAGATTTTCGCCGATCCGTCGTCAATCATCGGCTCCATCGGTGTCATCTCGGCGGGCTTTGGCTTTCCGGCGCTCATTGAAAAGTTGGGCATCGAACGGCGCGTTCATACGAGTGGCGAGAACAAGGGCATGCTCGACCCCTTCCAGCCCGAAGACGCCGAAGATGTGGCGCGGCTTGAAGCCATTCAGCGCGATGTGCACGAAACTTTCAAGGACATGGTCAAATCCCGCCGCGGGGACCGCCTGAAAGGCGACGAGGCGGAAATGTTCACCGGCCAGTTCTGGGTGGGGCAAAAAGCGGTGAATCTGGGCCTCATCGACGGGCTTTCGGATATTCGCGCCACCATGCGCAAACGCTTCGGCTCCAAGGTGAAGCTGCGGGTGGTCTCGCCCGAACGAGGCTTCTTTGGCCAGCCCAAGCCCGATTCGACCGCCGGCCTTGGTGAGGGCGCGGGATTGGGCGAGATCTGGGGCGCGCCGGGCAAAGCGCTCGCCTGGCTCGAAGCCCGTTCGCTCTGGAACCGTTTCGGGCTATAAAGCCTCTCATGAAGTTCGTTGTTACCCTTCTCCTCATCGGCATGGCACTCGTGCTGATGAACCTGTTCGCCAAGCGCGGCCGCGACCGGCGCGACGATGTGGCCGATGCCGCCCGCCGCGCCACGCAGAAGGCCGCGGGGGTGGAACAGACCGTGCCCTGCCGGACCTGCGGCACCTACCGATTGGTGGACGACAAAAGCCCCTGTGACCGTGACGATTGCCCCTTCAGGGACGGGGCTTAAGGTGGGCTTGGTTGAACGCATACTAGGTAGGCGGTCCGATTTGCTTCTGGTCTTGGAGGCCTGCATCTTACTTCTGGTCATGCCCTTGTGGCTTTCCTGGTTCCTGGGAAGTCAGGGGATGGGGCACTTTCCCATTTCGGCAATTCCGATCGTTCTGGCGATTGCAGGGATTGCCTTCTATGCGCGGATTTTTGGCACTCGCTTCTGGCCAAACCGCCCCCGGAACCCGGATGCCTGACCGCTTGATTTCGCAGGTGCACACGAGGTAGCGTCCGGGGCCCGCCGCACCCGGCATAACCTTAAGTAAACGGCCAAGTTCCACACCATGACCCAGGCGCCCGACCGGTCCTTTCAGGGCCTTATTTTGACGCTCCAGCAATATTGGGCGCAGCAAGGCTGCGTCATCCTGCAGCCCTATGACATGGAAATGGGCGCGGGCACCTTCCATCCGGCGACCACCTTGCGCGCGCTGGGCCCCAAGCCCTGGAACGCGGCCTATGTGCAGCCCTCGCGCCGGCCCACCGATGGGCGCTATGGGGAGAACCCGAACCGGTTCCAGCACTATTATCAGTTCCAGGTGATTCTGAAGCCGAGCCCGGACAACATTCAGCAGCTTTATCTCGACAGTCTCGCCGCGCTGGGCATCGACTGGCGCAACCATGACATCCGCTTTGTGGAGGACGACTGGGAAAGCCCCACGCTGGGCGCCTGGGGCCTGGGGTGGGAGGTTTGGTGCGACGGCATGGAGGTGAGCCAATTCACCTACTTCCAACAGGTCGGCGGCTTTGAGGTCGACATCGTCGCGGGGGAGCTGACTTACGGGTTAGAGCGGCTCGCCATGTATGTTCAGGGTACGGACAATGGCTATGACCTCGAGTTTGGCGGCAAGAAACCAGACGGTACGCCCTTTACCTATGGCGATGTGTTCCATCAGTCCGAAGTGGAATTTTCCGCCTATAATTTTGAGCACGCGGACACGGAAATTCTGTTCCAGCACTTCAAGGACTATGAGGCCGAGTGCCACAAGCTACTCGCCGCGAAACTGCCGCTGCCGGCCTATGACCAGTGCATCAAGGCGAGCCATGCGTTTAATCTGCTCGACGCGCGCGGCGTGATCTCCGTGACCGAACGTCAGGCCTATATCGGCCGCGTGCGGGAGCTGGCGAAAGGCTGCGCCGCCGCATGGCTGGACAGCCCGCAAGGGCGCACGGACAAGGCGGATGCCGCCAAGCAGGAGGCGAAGTAATGGCCGACCTTCTGCTCGAACTTTTTTCCGAAGAAATCCCCGCGCGCATGCAGGTGGATGCCGCGCGCCAATTGCAAGAGACGATCACCAAGCGCCTCTCCGAAGCGGGGCTCGAATTCGACGCAGCGGAACATTTTTCCACGCCGCGCCGCATCGGCATCTTTGTCAGCGGCCTGCCCAAGGAACAGCCCGACGTTTCCGAGGAACGCAAAGGCCCCCGCGTGGGCGCACCGGAAAAGGCCGTTGAGGGTTTTTT
>SWCD01006843.1_pt1 | contig 15345 bp, 13 predicted proteins | sample 4693011 | NCBI WGS metagenome assembly SWCD01 (sample SAMN10267278, study PRJNA491770) | bioreactor metagenome | isolation source: DHS bioreactor inoculated with marine | place: Japan: Omine Ridge, Nankai Trough | reverse complement strand
GCAGTAATGTAACGTCCATTTTCTAACCATATTTCTTGAAGGGAAGGCAATGTATTTAGTATTTTGAATTGCTTCTCAAGATCAGCCAAATTGAATTTGGAATCATCTGAATTTATCGGTCTTTCACCTTTAGCAGGAAAGCCTCCGCCTATATCAAGATACTCAGGTTTAATGTTATACTCCTTACATAAATCAATTACCTCTTCAATAGCCCTAACATAACTATCAATTGTTGATACATTACTTCTTAAATGAAAGTGAATACCAAATATTTTAATATTAAGTCTTGTAGTTTTGATAAGGATTGACTCAATTTCTCTTTTTGACAACCCAAACTGAGTTCTAAAGTTTGGGTCATCAGGATCATATTCTTCTTGAACATTAAATCTAAGCCCAATCTCCCAATTATTTGTCAATATATTTTCAGATAAAGATTCAAATTCAAATGGAGAGTCAATATGAACCTTTAAGTTTTGAATGGAATATTGCTTTAACCAATTATGTTTTGCTACACCATTAACAAGAATATCATTAACATCAAATCCTTCTGCTAATGCTGCTCTCAGTTCATACTCAGATACAACTTCAACCCCGTACCCAAAACTTTTCCATTTTCTAAGAACTTGAGGTACAGGATGGGTCTTTAGAGAATACCAATTCCTTATTTTGTAGTTAGAATTAGAGAAAGATAAGTTTTCTAAAGAATCTCTGAGCAAATAATCTGTAAAGAGATAAAACGGGGTCTGATATTCATTGACACAACGTTTAACTATGTTACTCCAAAATTTATAATGTGACTTATCCATCAAACATTTCTAATAATTTAACTTTATCAACTTTGCCAGAAGTTAATCGAGGAAATTCTTTGAAATCTTTTAAGAGATATCCTTCAATACCTTTGTTTAACAATAAATTTTTAATCGTATTCTCTACTTGAATTTCTGACCTTCCTTCTGAAAGCGTTATTGCAATACATAGCCCCTTTCCTGATGATGTCCCTTTAAATAAAATTGAACACTCAGTAATGAAGTCGATATCATAAATCTCCTTCTCAATTTCTGAAGTATAGTAAGTATTGTTTCCAATCTCTATTTTATCCTGTACTCTTCCTTTAATATAAAAGAATCCTTCTTCATCAGTAAACCCTAAATCATCTGATAAAATCAATTCATTTTGTTTAATTCTGTCAGTTTCTGAAGGTCGATTACTGTATTTAATAAAACCAGCTTCTTCATTTCCTGCAATTCTACCAATCTTATAGGGCGAAAGTTCTGTTAAATCTTCTCCAAGTATATACAATTCATCTGTGATAAAAGGACGTCCGATTGAGTCAGGTCTCAAGAACAAGTCTTCTGGTTCTGTAATAGTACCTAAAGACTCAGTATTACCCCAAGACTCAGCAATATCCGATTTCAATAAGTTAAAAGCTTCTTTTTTTTCTGAGCCAGAAATTGGAGCTCCCATTATTAGAATATTTTTTGAGTACTTAAAACTACTATTCAAACCTTTGGATATGGAGCAAAATGTTCTAATTTGATCAGGAATAAAAAATGCCCAATTTATGGTCCGCTGATTTAAAGTATCTTGATAATCTTCCCATATCTCATAAAAATCATTATCACTTTGATAATCGTTGATAATAATTATACCACCAGAAATAAAGTTTGATAAAGCTAAGACGAGACCCCCAGTATAATATATTGGTCTCCCAACATAGAAAATAGTTTCTTTTGATAAGTTTAATTCCAAACACCACCCCAATAATTCTGTAATCATAGAATTTTGATCTCGTTCTATGCCTTTAGGAGTACCTGTTGTACCAGATGAAAATAATACACCCCATTCATCTTCTGGATTTGTATCAAAAGGAATATAAGAAAAAGGACTATTATTTTCAACAATTAATTGTTCAAGTTTTTTTGTATTTACAGTTAGGCTGGAGTATAAATCTCCTATTGATTCAAAGAATTTATCATAAATCAATAAATCTGTAGAAGTGTCTTGAATATTTGTTTTTAGAGAATCTTGGCTCAAATTAATATTAATTAGAACCACAGACTTTTTTATTCTAGAAACCGCAATAATTGTTGAGATCAAATCTATTTTTGACCTAATCGCAAGGCTAACTCTCTTGGAATCCGGAAATGACATTTGTATATTCCTTGCAATAATATTTACTCTATCATTTAGCTGCTTGTACGAGTATGATAAACCATTAGAAATAATTGCAGCATGATCTTTACGATACTTACCCCAATGATTTACACTTTCTGAAACACCAAATTGCATATTATCCGTTTTTAGTTAATATACTCCTCAAGACTCATTACTCTTGCGAAACCTTCATCAAGTAATTCACCAACGAATTCCCTGATTTCAGTTTGACCATAGTTTTCTGTTCCAGGTGTACCAGTTGCATCAATAATAAAGTCTATATAATAATCTTTATCATGGGCATCTCTTGCAGTTGATTCGCAACAGAAATTTGTCATAAACCCACAAATTACCAATTTTTTAATTTCCTTCTCCTTTAGATATCTCTCTAAATCAGTTTGTTGAAATGCAGAATATCTGATTTTAATAATATGCTTGCTATTCTCTACGATCTTTAGTGTACTATCATATTCTACATCCTCAGTATCTTCAATAAAATCAAACTCTTCCGCTTCTTCTTCATAATAATCATACATACGTCCTAAATCAGAACCATCAGCTTTATGAATATGTCTAACATAAATTATTTCAGAATCTTTATGAGACTCAATAAGCAAATTAATTTTGGAAACAGTCTGTTGAGCATCTTCACAATATAATTCTGATTCAGAATTTGTGTAAATGTTTTGAACATCAATAACTAATACTGCAGTTTTCATAATAATTTAATTTAAAAGGTGAATAATTATTTAATCGAATCTATCAAACGTTTCTTATCACGTTTTATATCAATACTATCATTTAAAGCATGTGCAATAATTGGTAAGGCAATTGTTGCATCACAATAACATTGAACAAAATTTCCATTATCTGATTCTTTTCCCCAGGAAATTGCTTCACTAAACGTGCAGCCAGATAAGCCTCCCCATTGAGGAGAGTCAGTTGTAATTTGTACTGCATACTTATGAGGATAATAGGTCTCATTTGTTCCTTTTCTCATTTCATGTATTATCCTGTTTGGGATTTTTCTATCTACATACAACAAGTCTGCAGTTACCGAAAATAATTGTATAAAGTCTTTAGGCACACCACCCCCAATATAGATTGCACCAGTATCTTTTACTGATTCGGCTAATGACATAAATTCACTGTAGTCTTTAACATTATCTATCGTTAAGTTAAACCCCTTGCTTTTTGCAATTAATGCCGCATCTCCATAAGGGCTATCAACTAATGCGGGACAAAAAATTGGGACATTGTTCATAGCAGCTTTTGTTACAATACTTTCAATATTCTTTTCTTTTAACCAAATGCCAAATTGGTACAAAAACTCTCTAGATGAATAACAATAATTTGAATCCAATGTCAAAATAAACTTAGTAATCAATTCTGTCATTTCAAGATAATTATCCTCTTTCCCAAGTATATCGTAATATCTATTGTAACCCTCTTTAAAAAGGTTATTATCATCATATTTTTGCGGACATTGATAATAATTATAACCCATTGCTTCAATTAAATCCTCCGAGATATTAGCACCTGTAGGTACAATTATATCTATAAAACTATTTTCAATTAGCCAATTTACAAGTTTCCATTGTCCTGTAGTCGAGAGAGAACCAGAATAACCAAGAATAATAGTTGTATCTTGATCCTCAATCATTTTTTTTATCAATCTATAAGCTATGGCTAAATTTTTTCCTTGGAAACCTGTATCTATCATTTCTTCAAGTATACCTGCTATCGGTTTGTTTTTTTTTAATTCAATTAATCTCGTCTTTTTTAATTCATTCATATTCTATTTATTCTATGTGTGTTGTAAAATTTAGCTCTTTTGGTTTTTTCTTTGACTTTGTGGGTCAGCCAAAAACCAAATGTGCGAAATGTGTGCTGGCTTTTATCTTAAAATGCTAATTCCCATCCTTTTTCTACTGCTTGAAATACTATTGGCATTTCAGTTTCAAATTGAGCCTGAGTAATATTTTCTCCAGCATATTTTGCCAATTGTTTTTTTCTTCGTCCTGTAAATGTTTTTTTACCTGCGGCATTTACAGCATCCAATTCAGCTTGAGTTTTTCTCCAGTTTCCATAAGTCGCATCAACTTGGTTAGGATAGTATTGTTCCAAATCTCTGACTGGTAATTGATAAAATTGATTATTCGTGTTAAGTCCTGGATTTCTATGTAAAAAGTCTGTAACCCCTGCTTGTGTTTGAGCACTTGGTTGATCAATTAATATTATTTGTTTGTCCTGATAAATACTTGAGTTGAGAGGAGTAAAAGCTTTTTCAATTGCATTTATTGTCCTTTCTGCTTGATCAATGTCACCATTCGCTTTTATTATTTGTAATGTTGGTCTGTCAGAATAAAATCGTCTTATCACCCGAGTTAAAAACTCAAATTCGCTTAATCCTTCAACAATCAGAAAGTTTCGTGGAAGCAGTAGATCTGCTGGACTTCCACCAAGCAGCTCAAACACTATGTATGGTTTTGTAAAATCATCAATTGATTCAATTTCAGTTTTTCCATCATTTTTTTCAGCTTTGAAAATCTTTTGGTTTGAATAATTATCTGCTACGAAAACTGAGGAATGAGTGTTAATAAATATCTGATCGGTTGATTCAGAAAGTTCATATAGTACATTCTTTAAATTTCTTTGAGCAGTTGGATGTAAATGTAGTTCTGCTTCATCTATAAAAAATAAGAACGATTTACCTTCATCTTCATTTTCTTTACGAAATTCAGCATATGTTTGGATTATGGCAAGCATCAATGCTCTTTGCATACCATCTCCTTTTTCTTCAGCTGTGGTTTCGATTCCATCATCAATTGTCGTCTCGAAATTCTTGAGTAAATCATCAAATACTGGAGGAGTCACTTCGAAATTAACTTTTGATGTATCAGGGAATTGTTTCTCAAGATTAACTTTTACTTTTCCACCAACAAGTTCAAATTGAGTTTTAATTTCAGAGTCATCTCCTTCAAACAAATCTTTAAACTTTGTTTGAAATTCTTGGTATTGTTCATTTGATTCAAGTATTGCTGATAATACTCCAGATAACATAATACCAATTGGAGTTGTCTTGGAGTATTTTGCAACTGAGTCGTAATATTGTTTTGTATTTATATACTCAAACTTTGGTAAAAAATCATTTAATGCGGCATCAAATCCAGTTCCCGGATTTACTTCTGCACCACCTACGAAAACTTTTCTCTTTTTTGGGTTTGAGCTTGAGCGTAATAACGTTACATTGTCAGAACCTCCAAGTACAGTTCTTATTTTTGTTTGATTTCCTTCATGAAGCATTTTATCTGCACCATCTTGAGCACCTGCAAATTCTATTTCAACTAAGATTTCAACATTAGCCTGACGCTTATATTTTAAATCATTCGATAATCCACCACGTCTTGGTCCATTAAAAAAGAATTCAATGGCTTCGAAGAAATTTGTTTTTCCACAATTGTTTTGTCCAACAACTATGTTGAAGTTGTCAGTCGTAAATTCGGTAGATTCTAATGACCGGAAATTCTCTATTTTAATTCTTGATATTTTCATTTTCTTAAGCTTGTTGCCAACGTGTTGCAAATATGGCCCGTAGCCGTTCACTTGCAATATGTTTTTTGATTACTTGTATGTTTATGCTTCTATTCATTTTTCTTGATAGCACTAAAGCGGCTATGGGCTATGATTTGCTGTTAGGTAGCGTTTTTATTTTAAAGTCAATGAAAAATTCCTCTACTTCCATCATCATACTTATTATATAATCTGAGATGTTGAACAAGTAAGGAATATTCACTTCTTGATTAGTCTTAGTCAAGCCCTTTTTAGCTTTAGCTGTTGTTTTCTTTCTAACTATTTGGCTTGTTTTCCAGTTCAATATTATTTCTGAATGAAGAATTTGGTTTCTTAATTCCTCACATCTTGTAAGAGCCTTTAATAATTCTTTAAAATAGCCATCCTCAAATCCAGGTAAGCTATTAAAACTATAATTGTCTTTTAATTTGTAATAAAGTGAGGCAAATAAGTTTACCTTATTTCTAAATGATAATTCTGCTGTAATCACTTCTCCAATTTCCTGTTCAAGTCCAGTCATCTGAATTATTCTTTTTTTTAATTCATCTTCAAGACTTTGAAAGTTCATTGAAATTCTACCAATTACTGCTGGTAATTCTTCAGGTGGACCAACTCTATCTATATAACCAGTAGGATCTTGATTTTTTTCAAAACTAAATACTTGGTCAATATATTTCTCTAGTTCATTCATAAATGCTACCTAACTACTGTATATCCACAACCTCATTGCGTATATTTCAATTATACCTTCTATATTGAAGAATTGCGATACGCTGATAATAAAGCTTCTCATAAAATTAGGTTCATGAAGCAACCAATTTTTATTGTGTATATCTTTTATTATCTTTTTTATTATGAATACCGTCTGCCAAATGCCTTATACTTTTTGATTTGATGGTTTAGTCAGATTATCATATGGTATTATGGCAACATCCAAATAAAAACAATTGTCTTTATTTACATAAAGATAATAAATAACTGATAAAAGTATGTACAACCTCAATGCCAGTCAAGACAGCAAAATGATGGTTTGTAACTACTTGAAAAGGTAGGGTGTTTTACAAAATAATTAGAAGCATCTTTAATAATTGAAGTACACATTTCCTCTCATATGCTTGTCAGGCCTACATTGGAATAGTATAAGAACGGGACTTTATTTTCAATAAACGCTTAAAACCGTGAATAAAAGGTTTTTGTCTCCCATTTAAACTTGCCCTCATTTAATGTGGCGCAGAGTATTTTATTTCCATCGGTACGAACATTAACCAGACCGTAGACAATGCCGTCAATTATTTTTAGTCTATCCAGGGATTTGCTTCTATCAGCCGGATTTAACGCTCCTGAAGAAGTTCTTTTATAAGAAACTGTTGTCTTTTTTTCATTCTCAAGTGAGATATTCATCGCACCGTTATCTGTTGGGTAATTGGCATATGAAATCTTGTAAGGATCACCAATCTTAACGCTTCTTGAAATTTCGGTGCTGTAGACTAGGGGAGTGATCAATTCGTCATTCTGAATTCTCTGGTAACCTGTTAAGCCGTGTGCTGCCACAATATTGGGTCTTGGGTGGGCATGTGTCTCATCATCACCCGAAGATATGATGGTGGCAGAGGCCTGAACGCACTCCAGGAATTCATAGGAGCAGTCATCGCTTCCATGATGACATGATTTAACCACATCTGCTGCCAACTCCTGTCGGTTGCCAATGAAATTGGAAAGAATATGCTGCTGGCTTTTCTTATTTAAATCACCTGTAAGTAATATTCTGCTTCGTCCATAATCTACTCTCAGAAGAATTGAATTACCGTTTGTGTTTTTCGATTGGCCACCCAGGTCTTTCAATTTGAGTTCTCCGTTTATGGTGTGTTCAATCGGGCCTAAGATTTTGATGGAAACAGGATCGTTATTAGTAAATCCTGGAAGAAATTTAAACGGTTTATCAGGGTTAAAAGCCAACCTTTCTATGGTCGCATTGGTTTCATTAACAACACACTTTAAGAAATCGGCCCATTCGCCTTGTAATCTTAATGGCGATGTGCTTTTTAGTCCATCTTTGATGGATGTTCTACCTTGTAACAGATCGTGAAGGTATCCTTCTTCTTCTTTACCCAGAAATCTGCTCTTTTGGTCGCTTTTCCACCATGATACCCCGGCATGATAAAAGTGCTTCACATGTATATGGTCAGTATCTAATTCTTCTATAGCTTCCTGGTCAGGACTTACTAAATCCCATAAACCGCCATAATGATCGGCGTCGCAATGTGAGCATATCATATCATCCAATTCAATGGTATTAGATCCGTAATCCTTTTTAAATTTCCAATCTACAAAATCGGCAGCACTCTTGCCGTGGGGTTGCTTCGAGCGTTTATAACCACCGTCAATCAAAACATGTTTTCTGTCAGGTGTCACAATTAAAATACCATCACCCTGTCCCACATCAATAAAATAGAGTTCGAGCAATGGCTCATCGCAAATATCTTCGCTTTTAATATAACCTGTGATACCTCTGGCCTTTGTTTTATATCTACCGTTAGATAGGTTGCTGGTCAGTAGTTCAATTCGGTCGCCCCAAAGGAGTTCAATTATTTCATTGGTTGATGTTGATGATTTGTACAGCTTGGCTGTTTCTGACTTTAAGTACTTAATAGTTGACATAGTATTAGTTTTAGTTAAAAATAAATATTATAAAGGGACTGACTAAGATACACATAATCAGTAGAAATAGCAAGCTTTTATTGAACAGTAATATTACTTTTGCCCATATTGATGTGCGAAAAAATAATGCTTCAGTGTAGTTTTCTAACTTGCAATCAATTTAACCTTCTGGTGGAAAAGGATCTGAACTCTTTGGATAAGTTCTTTCCTCTTGTATTTTACCATCTGATTTATGAATAACGACTGAAGTATCACCTTGATTTTTTGCAATCTCTATCGTCGCTTTTACCGCATCGGCTTTTGTATCTCTTGTTACTGATGCTCTTGTTCCTTTCTCAACTTTACCTTGCCACCCATCTTCCGTCTTTGTTACATGATACGTTTTTCTTTTCGTCATATTATTGTTCTTTAAAAGTTAATTTACAAATCACTTGGTGAGCTATTAACGTTCAATGTTGCCCATTCATTTGACTCATTGATTAGTATAGCATCATCAGAATCAATGAAGTTTTTAAAATAATCCCTCAGATTTGATGCAGAGGTATTTATTCTATTAAAACACCATGTTGATTCTAATACAGCCACAGCATTGAATTTTTTCAATTCATCATATAATTTCTGGTAATCACGATTATTTCGTAGATCATAAGTTAAAAAGTAAAGTGCCATAATTCTATATCCTTCCTTTTATTAAGTTAATAAGTTAACGATCATATAGCAGTAGCTATTTGTAGGATAGATTTTCTGTAAATAATAATGACACTCCATAAATGTCATTATTTAATGAAGTAAATTTAGGAATCTGAATTTCAAAAATCAAGACAGCAACATGGTGGTTTTTGACTACTTGAAAAAGTAACAGACCTTTATCTAAGAACAAGTTATATTTGAAATAACGTTAGCATGCATTATTGCTCATTGGGCCTGTTTGAGCTTCATTAGATTAGTAAATAGCTGCTATTATATAAATCAAATAAATGAAACCGTGAAATAAAGGTTTAAGTCTCCTATTAGAACTTGCTTTGGTTTAATGTCGCACATGCAGGTCATTAAATATTTTTCAACATAGTACTTGAAGCAAAATTTCAATTCATATGTCACTTTTATTTAATTATAATCTCGTCTGCCTTCTTCAAGTCATCTACTAATACCAAGTCATCAATATAGATATTTGTTGTTTGCAGATCCGCGTGACCTAATCCTTTAGATATGATCCGTCTGTCAATTCCAGCTTTGTCTGCAATAGTGGCCCAACTGTGCCTTCCAACATAAGTTGTCAAGTTAATATCCAATCCAATTTCTCGTGCTATTATTCGGAGGTATTTATTCGTTGTACTTCTTTTATTGCTAATATCTTTTCTGATAAGTTCATTACTTTGGGTTCTTTTAATAATTGGAAATACCAATTGACCCGGATTTACTGTCTCATGCCAATAATAGTCAAGAATTTCCTGTGCTTTTTTGTTAATACTGACTTCTATCCGCCTTTTTGTTTTGGAACGTTTATATGTCAATACTCCATCCTGAATGTCGTTTTTTTTAATAAAGGCCATGTCAACGAAATTGATTCCCCTCATATAAAAACTGAATAAAAAGTAGTTCTTAGCATGCCACATATTTGATCCTCGTTTTGATTCGAACTCTTCAATTTTCTTAATATGTGATTTTGGAATTGCCCTGCTTCTTGTTTTCTCCTTTTTTATCCTGTATTTATTATTTTCAAATACACTTCGACGGAATGGATAACAATTTGTGTCAATAACCCCTTCCGAAATAGCACGATTGAAAATTGTTCTGATAGTTCTCATATATACTGAAAGCCCATTTATTTTATTATCCTTAAAAGTTAAGTATCTTGATTCCAATTTTTCAAGCATGTTTTTATCAATCCTTGAAAAAGGAATATCCGATCCATGGTAGTTTTTAATGAAATTGATGGTATAAACATACAGATTAGCACTTCCTATCTTACCTTCATCTTTTAATAGCTTAATAACCCGTTCAGTATATGTAAAAAAAGTAAATCGCCCAAGAGGTTTTAGTCTTAGTTCTGCTTTCAATTGTTTCAGACTTAAATCATATAACCTATGTTCGCTTAGTAGAGTTTGAATGGTGTTTGTGTATTCACTATCTTTTTCTCTTAATTTAGAATTTACATAGGATACGTTGTGAATTATTTTACAATTCCCTTTTATTTTTCGAAACTTACTGTCCCAGTTCTTTTTGGGAATTGCATACCCAGTAGGAATAGATGTATAATACATATTATTACCTAATGTCTGCATAATTTGCAAGCAATTTGCAAGCAAATATCGTTTTTTTATGTTATATAACTATATATTAATGTTTTTTTATTTTTGATATTTAGCAGTTTGTAGGTAGTTTGATGTATTTTGAATACTTATTTTAACTTGCATGGGGTGCAAGTGGTCGCAGGTTCGAGTCCTGCCACTCCGACAAAGAAAAAGGCTTATACAGATTTGTAAGCCTTTTTTTTGTCGATTCATTACTTTTAGAGTTGCGTTTTTTATCTATATAATTAGACGTAATAGAATATATTATTTCTGGTCATTCTTTATTTGGATTAGAGACAAAATAATTCTCTTCAATATTTTGATGAATATTATTTAACACCTTATTAATCATGAGATTGTTAAATTTCACTGGTTCTTCAAAAATAGCACAATGTGCACTATTCGTGAACTCGATCAACTCCTTTTTGGGTGCTTCAACAAAGTTAAAATACTCCTTTGTCAGTGTATGAGTTGTAATATAATCATATGTACCGGAAATAAAATAAACAGGTACTTCCAATTTAGGTGCGTCCTTGAAAAAATTCACCTCAAACAATTCTGCTGTCCAAAGCAATTTACGCGATCGACTTTGGCCTTTCATGTATTTCAGTTTTTCCAGTAAAGTATATTCAGGTGCGGTTATTACAATATATGCCAAGCTGTTTAAATTGTTTCGATCATATACTATTCGTCCATTCTTTGCAATCCAGTCGCGCATATAAATTGCTTTTTCAAGATCGGTGCCACCACTGTACTTACCATTTATTTGCATTCCCGACAGAGCCCTGATATCCTTTCTGTTTCCATTTTCATTAGCTAGTTCTAGACACAATTGATAGGAGGACACAATGTTTCGTTTCATGTCAACAACCTGCCCGATTCCAATATATGCATAAAAATCTTCAGGGTGCTCTTTTATGGCTTGTAGCCCCAGTACTGTTCCTAATGAGTGTCCGGCAAGAAATATTTTTGGTTGATTAAACCTGTTTTTTAAATATTGAGTAATTTCATGTGTATCTTCAAGTAATTGATCCATACGAATGCTTTCAGGCGGAATGGAACGCTTATTCGATTTACCAGCACCTCGTTGATCCCACATGACCACAGTAAAATATTTTTCCAATTCATAATTATAGCGCCTTAACAAGGGCATTTCAGCGGCACCTGGCCCACCGTGTAAGAATAAAAAAACTGGATTGTTAGCATCTGCTCCCCTGATGAGTAACCACTGATCAACTCCTCCAACAGTAACTTTAACCAACTCTTTCAATGGCTTTACATCAACTAATCTAACTGATTTACGCACCCGTGGTGTCGCAGCACATCCGTATAAAAGGAAAATTAATAGAATAAAATATAAATATTTGAGAACCTTCTTCATCTTCATGGTAATCTATTGTTAATATTATACTCGATGATGGAAACTGTTATTTTAAATTGGTTTCCTCAAGCAATTGCTGGAATAAACGAGTTAGTATTTTTGCCTTTAAGCCATATGTTTAAAAATATCTATTTTGTATCGGTAACAGTTTGATATATATCCTAAACAACATATTAAAAATCTTGAGGACTAACGATTATTTAATGAAAGATACTTTTTGCATCCAGGCATCAGTTTCTTGTATCAATTCCCAACTCTGTCCACCGTTTCCGGTTTTAATAATTTTTCCGTTGTTTGAACTGGCGCTTGACCCAACAATAATACATACATCTTCATTGTAATAATCCAATCCAAGCAACCACATATTTTGTGGTCCGGGAGCTGGCCCCTGAGCATCCCAGTATGCGCCGCTATTATCCGTGCGTAAAATTTCATCATAGTCGAAAGCACCCCACCAGGTGGTTGCATTCAGCATTTTCAGGCAATTGATATCAGCACCATTTGTGCCGCCAGTGCCGGGCACCGAATCATTTCTCCAGCTTTGCCCGCCATCGTCGCTTATAACAAAATGGGCTTCCTGCCCATACACAATGTGCGTATTTCCTGACGAAGCTGCACCTATCCAAAGGTGTTTATTATAATTGTCGGCAGGAACAATTGAATCCCAGTTTTGTCCGCCATCATCTGTTCTGGCTATGAATCCATCGGTATTACCTCCTTCGTATCCGCCCACACAATAAATAACATTAGCATCTATGGCATGAATACCCTGGATGTATTTGTTGTGTAAAACATCTGCTTTAATCTCTAGCCAGGTTTTACCGCCATCGGTTGAATTATAAACCGTTCCATAGGAACCACTCACCCATAAATTATCCAAGCCTATCATAGAAATGGAAACCAGTTCCACCTCGGGAGGTTGTGAAGGCAATGTCATTTTATTCCATGTCTGACCTTTGTCAGTGGTTTTTAAAATGGTATTTCCACTACCAACAACCCAGGCTGTATTTTCATCAACTGCCCAAACATCATTCAGATTATTTCCTGCTAATGCTTGGTTACCTAGTCCTTGTCTCACCCAATTATCTCCACCATCCAATGAAAATAAAATAAGCCCATAGTTTGTGCTATCGGCTGCACCTACTGCCCATACTGCTTTTTCATATAAAGGTTCCGACTCGCTTTGATCTTTTTTACATCCAATCTGAATGATTAATGCGCAAAAAAGGATCGTGTTGAATAGCAAAGATAATGATTGTTTTGTTTTCATAATTGTTTAATTGTATAATTGCAGGTTAATAATCAGCTTGTTAATTATTTATTACGATCATTTATCCTGTCGGGTTTCAAAATGCATCATTCTGATCACCGGATTATCATTTTTCATAGAACCCATAAAAAAAACGCCCATCATTTGATGAGCGTTTCTAAATGAATCAATTTAATCTTTCTAATTTCCAAATTTGAAAACCAGCCCACCGTTAAAGTCGCCTTGTACTAAAGTGGCATAACTATTCAAGCTAAGTCCGCAACCAGAACCACCAGTGCCGATGCCACAGTAACCACCTACGCCGCCAAACGACATAGGTAACATTAAACGTCCTCTAAGAATCACGCCTACATGGTCGGAGAACATGAATTTCACGCCTCCTCCTGCAGTGATCGAAAACCGCCAGGTATCAGTATAAGCATCCAATGCAAATAAAGTTGCCCCTAGAGTAAACGACCCGAAAGGGATAATATCTGGATTATTCACTGGTATTTTCTTAATAGTACCTATTTGAAAATAACTGGTATTTACACCGGTTTGCTCATCAGAAAATCCCGGATATCCTGCATAAGCAGTGAACTTTGCTTCACTCTGCAAACCGGTATAACTGATTTCTATATCTACCACATCACGTATCGGAATAACCAATGACACGCCATAATCCACACCATCAGTAATTTTCAATTTGCCTTCATAAAAATTGATGCTCCCACCAAACATATATCCTGCAAAAGGCACGATCTCAATACCGCCCTGAGCGAACGAAAATGCTGGAATTAAGAGGCTTAATAAAAAAAGTTTGATTTTTTTCATTGTTGTTTTTTGTTGTAAGTAATGCGCAAAGAAACGAAAATTTTCATCTTACAACCTGCTTCGATAATCAGGTAAATGCCATTTTACATTGCCCGATGGTGGCCCGGCGGTCTGTTTTACCTGATGTCGTTCTATTAAAAGCTTTCAAAAAGACAATTTCTTTTGGCATTTCATATTTTTCGAGCTTTTCTTCAAGTTTGAGCCATGTGTTAAATATCTGCTGTTCGATATAACTGCTTTTTTCAATGAACAACACCATCTTTTGTCCTAGGTTTGGATCACTCAGCCCACCAATAAAATAGTCAGCAGAAAATAGGCCAGAAATTTTTTGTTCAATTTTTTCAGGGAAAAATTTCAATCCACCACTGATAATGACGTTATCAGCCCTACCTGTGATGCTGAATCTTCCTACTTGGTCTATTTCTGCCAGATCGTTGGTTTTCAGGCCACGAATGCCGAGATGTGGCGCATGGACCACAATAGATCCATCTTCAAGACGCAAAGAAATGCCAGGTAATGCCGAATACAAATCACTTTTGTCGGATCCATTTATTTTTCTCACAGCAATATGTGTGATGGTTTCTGTCATACCATAGGTTTGCCACACTTTTGTGTCGAGATGCTGTATTTGCATTAAAAGCGGAACAGGAATGAAAGAACCACCAATGATCAGCTTTTTGATATTGGAGAAAGCTACAGAATTTTCTTTCACCAGATTGCCCACCTGCAAGGGCACCATGGCTGAAAATTGTATTTGAAGTGCCGGGATTTCCGGTTTTGAAGAAGGTTCAGTAACGTACAGATCAAGCCCACCCACCAGCGCCCTTACGACCATCATTTTTCCGGCAATAAAACGCATAGGCAAACAGAGTAGAGCCTTGTCTTTTTTTCTAAGATCAAAATATGAGATTGTAACCTCCGCGCTGACTTCCATATGCTTTTTGAGCAATCTGATTTCCTTTGGTTTACCCGTTGAACCAGATGTATTTGCTATGATATATTCAGTTGATGAAAACCATTCTTTTACGAACGTATAAAGTTCTTTCTCAAACTCACTTATATTATCTCCTGCCAGTTTTTCATCGGTAAACCGGATCAAGGTTTCCTTTGAAAAGCCTTTACCCGATAAATAATATTTAGAATCCTTTTTATCCATCGGTAAGATTCTTCAAATTCCATTCATGATGATGACCATAATGTAA
>SWCD01012134.1_pt1 | contig 15346 bp, 15 predicted proteins | sample 4693011 | NCBI WGS metagenome assembly SWCD01 (sample SAMN10267278, study PRJNA491770) | bioreactor metagenome | isolation source: DHS bioreactor inoculated with marine | place: Japan: Omine Ridge, Nankai Trough | reverse complement strand
ACGGGTGATCTTGTCATCCTTGATGTCAAAGAATGCCCCAACGGTCAGCTTGTAAACCTGACCCGCCGCCGGCGGCAGCCCTTCGTCGGTTGCAAGATACCTGCCCTTGAGTTTGAATTCCGCTGCAGCACGCGATCCATCCATCGACGTCATCACTGCAACGTCTGACAGTTGCTCGTGATAGCACTTGTGCATGTGGGCCAGAAAATCGGCAAACTTCTTCTTGCCCCGGCGCCGGTCGCCCTGGCTTACGTCGTGCACGAAGCCTGCTCCAAGGCAGTCCAGCATCGTAGCGGTATCTTGTGCATTGAAGGCTGCATAATAGCGAAGGATGAGTTTGCGCGTAGCGGCTGCTGTCATGTTCGAGTTACCCCTCGTTGCCGTTTTGAAACTTGCTGCGCGTCATAGCAGTGGCAGCGCAAGCGGAGCAAGCTGGATTATGGTCCCGGAAAATTCGCGTGGCTTCTCCAAACAATCAACACCATCGTTGATTATCAACCATATTGTTGATAATTATTGAGCATGACACAGATCCTCTCGACCAATGTCACGGATATAGCCGAACGTCGCCTCGACATGGTGTTTTCCGCCCTGTCGGACCCGGTTCGGCGCGCCATACTGGAGATGATCGCCGATCACGAGTTGCTGGTGTCGGAGATCGCGTCTGCCTTCAGTATTTCGCTGCAGGCGGTTTCCAGGCATATCCAGGTTCTGGTGCGGGCCGGCCTGGTGCAGCAGCAACGCAGCGGCCGCATCAGTCGCTGCCGCATCGAAACAGGGCCGCTTTACGACGCTGCCGTTTGGCTCAACAGGTACACCCAATACTGGCAGGATCAGTTCGACTTGCTTGCCACGCTGCTGGATACCGGTCCGGCACCAACTGGAGAGGAGAAGAGTTCATGACCGCACACAACCCCGGCCTGCGCAAGATGGCGGATTTGCATCAGCGGATAATCGAGCTTCGCCAGCAAATGACCGAGTTGATGAAAGCCACACCGCAGGAAGTGCAGAACTACACCTTCAAGACCATTGATGGCGATGTCTCCCTGTCCAGCCTGTTTGGCGGCAAGCCGGATCTGCTGATGGTTCACAATATGGGAACCGGGTGCACGGGCTGCACATTATGGGCCGATGGCTTCAACGGCATCTATCCTCATCTTGCGAACCGGGCCGCATTCTGCATATCCAGCCCCGACACGCCTGAAACCCAGCAGGAATTTGCAGCCTCGCGGGGTTGGCGCTTCCCGATGGTTTCCCACCAGGGGTCCAGTTTTGCCGAGGACATGGGATATCGCGGCGAAGACGGAAGCTGGCATCCCGGCCTGTCGTCTTTCCGCATCGACAACGCCAAGATCACGCGCATTGCCACCACGCCCATGGGTCCGTTCGACGATTATTGCCCGGTCTGGCACATGTTCAACCTGCTGCAGGATGGACCGGACGGATGGCAGCCGCAGTACAAGTATGATTAGAAAATCAAAGGCCGGACAAACTGCCCGGCCTTGAATAAAAGGGAGGATAACGGCCTGAAGCCCCTATCCGAGATGTGGAACCTAGTTGTCGAGGAAGCTCCGCAACCTGCGTGAGCGGCTTGGATGCTTCAGCTTTCTGAGTGCCTTGGCTTCAATCTGGCGAATGCGTTCACGCGTTACCGAGAACTGCTGGCCAACTTCTTCCAGCGTATGGTCGGTGTTCATGCCGATGCCGAAGCGCATGCGCAGCACACGTTCTTCGCGCGGAGTCAGCGAGGCAAGCACGCGGGTTGTTGTTTCGCGCAGGTTTGCCTGAATTGCCGCATCGATCGGCAGAATCGCGTTCTTGTCTTCGATGAAGTCGCCGAGATGTGAATCTTCTTCATCACCGACCGGTGTTTCGAGGCTGATCGGCTCCTTGGCGATTTTCATCACCTTGCGAACCTTCTCCAGCGGCATCGACAATTTCTCAGCCAGTTCTTCCGGTGTCGGTTCGCGACCGATCTCGTGCATCATCTGGCGCGATGTACGCACGATCTTGTTGATCGTTTCGATCATGTGCACCGGAATACGGATGGTGCGCGCCTGATCCGCAATGGATCGCGTGATCGCCTGCCTGATCCACCAGGTGGCATAGGTCGAGAACTTGTAGCCGCGGCGGTATTCGAACTTGTCCACCGCTTTCATCAGGCCGATATTGCCTTCCTGGATAAGATCAAGGAACTGCAGGCCGCGATTGGTGTACTTTTTGGCAATCGAAATCACCAGGCGCAGATTGGCTTCCACCATTTCCTTCTTGGCGATGCGGGCTTCGCGTTCGCCTTTCTGGACGGCGTGCACGATGCGGCGGAATTCAGGAATCTGCAGGCCGGTATCGGATGCAAGCGAATGGATTTCCTCGCGGATGTCCTTGATCGTATCCTTTTCCTTGGACACGAAATCTTTCCAGCCATGCTTGGACAGCCGCGAGATGCGGCGCAGCCAGTTGGCATCAAGCTCTTCGCCCTGATATTCTTCCAGGAAGATCTTGCGCGGCACCTTGTGGCTTTCAGCCAGCCGCAACAGCCGACCTTCCAGCGAGATCAGGCGGCGGTTGATATCATACAACTGCTCGACCAGCGCCTCGATACGTGCCGCGTTCAGCGACAGTGATTTCACGTCCTCGATGATCTCTTCACGCAGTTTGCGGTAACGTCGGCCCTGGGACGGGGAAAGTGCCGTCTTTTCGGAAACTTCCTGATCCTGCAATTTGCGCAGCGATTTATAGGTCTTGGCGATGCGGTCGAAGGTTTCAAGAACGTGCGGCTTCAGTTCCGCTTCCATTGCGGCAAGCGATACATTTGCCTCTTCATCCTCATCATCGTCATCGTCGTCGGGTTGTTGAGCGGGTTCGAAATCATCAGCCGACAACACATCATCGCCGCTGCTGCGCGAACGGGTCTTGGCACGCATTTCTTCGGCGGCCTTTTCCCGCTTGTCGGCTTCTGCCTTGCGAGCTTCCTTTTCCTTGCGTTCACGCTCTTCCGGCGTAGGTGCTTCCACCTTCTTGGCATCAGGTCCGGCATAGGTGGCTTCGAGATCGATGATGTCACGCAGCAGGATTTTGCCTTCGTTCAATTCATCACGCCAAATGATAATGGCCTGAAATGACAACGGGCTTTCACACAGCCCGGAGATCATCGCCTCACGGCCGGCCTCAATGCGCTTGGCAATGGCGATCTCGCCCTCGCGCGACAGCAACTCGACCGTGCCCATTTCGCGCAGATACATGCGCACCGGATCGTCCGTACGATCAGCCGACGCTGGCGTATTGGAAGTTGTCTTGACGATGCCGGTTTTTGCGGTTTCAGCAACTTCGGTGGTGTCTTCGGTTTCTTCTTCCGTCTCAACCACGTTGATGCCCATATCGGTGAGCATCGCCATGATGTCCTCGATCTGTTCAGACGAGGTATCATCTGATGGCAGCACCTCGTTCAACTCGTCATAGGTCACGAACCCACGCTGCTTGGCGAGCTTGATCATCCGCTTTACCGCGGCATTGCTGAGATCAAGTACCGGTCCGTCGGCGACTGTTTCAGTCGTTTCCGCTTCGTCAGCCGGTTTGTTGGCTGCAGCAGTCTTGGTGGGTGCTGCGGTGCTGCGTGCCTGTGCTTTCGCCATGCCTGTACGCTCACTTTTCTGTTTCGCGCTGGGTTCGCTCTCGATCTAGAGGGCTGTCACAGCACTATTGATTCGCTCGTTCGGTTTGCATGTGTTTATGCGGGATACCCCGTTAAACATGCCTTAATCATGTTCGGCCTGCCGCCAGAGCCATTCGGTTTGTCTCATTCAAGCTGTCACTGGAACCAGATTACCGGTTTGCCTATCCTGCGGGATTTGCCGTTCTACCGGACGCCTCTCCGTAGCCGTCGATGGTTGCCTCGGCTCCAGTCATGGAATTCAGCTGATCCCTCACCTCGTTGAGATGATTGAGATTTTCCTCGGTTGGATCTTCAGCAAGACGCATTTCTGCGCGTTTTAGTTCCTTTTCCAGCGTCACCAGTTTCCGGTTCATCACCACCAACTGCTTCAAGCCCGTGCGAGCATCTGCATCTGCAGCATCCGTACCGGCAAACCAACAGTCATGGTGCCTTGCCTGGGTATCGAGTGCATCAAGAATCGCGCCCATCCCGGTCTGGATTAAGTGGTCACGCAAGTCGTGCTTTTCAAGGTCTGCCCCAGAGGCGCACGTATCTATGATTCGTCGGCGCAAAGAGTCAAGCTCGCTTGTTGGCACATCCATCGAGACCAGGTCATCAATCATCTCTTCTGCCAGCGCTGGATGGTTCGCCAAGGTCAGCAATATCAGTCCCGTCCGGCGTTGCGTGGCTGCATCGTGAACCGGCCGGCCGGCCAGCGCGCGAAGTTGTGGCGAGGCCGGGGTTTCAATTTCCCACGGCTCTTTCTGCCAGCGCCCGCGGCCACCTGCCGATAACCGGGCATTGCCAACCTTGCGGCCTCGTGATTTCTGCCATCTGGCGCCACCTGAGGCCTGCAGCAAACCGGCTACCCGTTCACGCATATCATCGGTGTAGTATTTGCGCACTGTCGGGTCGGCTATTGCATTGACCGTCTGCATGAGATCTGCCTCGAAACGGGCTTTGCGTTCAGGCGTCGAGCGATCATTGCGCGACCAGGCACGCCGCCACACCATGCTGGCCATGGGTTCGGCTTGCTCAATGGCCTGTCTCACTGCCTCCGGTCCACCGGAATTCAACAGATCATCGGGATCCTGCCCTTCCGGCAGCAGCACAAACTTCAGCGAACTGCCCGGTGTCAGCCGCTCCAATGCAAGGTCCAGCGCCCTGTAGGCGGCCTTCAACCCGGCATCATCACCATCAAAGCACAATACCGGTTCCGGCGTGATCTTCCACATCATGGCAAGCTGATCTTCGGTAAGTGCCGTACCCAGAGGGGCAACCGAATAGGGCAAGCCGGCGCGCGTCAGAGCAATGACATCCATATAGCCTTCGCAGGCGATAAGCGCGCCAGCATCATGGGCAGGCTTGCGCGCCTTGTCCATGTTGTACAAAATCGTGCCTTTGTGAAACAGCGGCGTGTCAGGTGAGTTGAGGTATTTGGCCGGTGCATCCGGGTTCATCGCCCGTCCGCCAAAGGCAATCACACGGCCTCTGGGGTCGCGGATCGGAAACATGATGCGGTCGCGAAACCGATCATATCCGGATTTGCCGTCATCGGGACGGAACACCAGCCCCGCCTCGTCCATCTGGTCAACTGAAATGTTTCCGGCCGCCAGCACCTTGGACAGCGCATGGCGATCATTGGGCGCAAAACCTATCCCGAACTCTCGTTGCACCTCGCCGGACAAGCCGCGATCAGACAGGTATCCGCGCGCCCTGGCACCGGCTGCCGTCTGCAATTGTGCAACAAAAAACTCCTGCGCCAGATCCATTACATCGTACAGATTGGCACGGCGCTCTTCGCGCGCTTCAGCCTCCGGCGACAGCTGCGGCAGCTGGAGCCCGGCTTCAGACGCCAGTCGCTCCACCGCTTCGGGAAACGGCACCCCTTCTTTCTGAACCAGATAGGTAAAAATATCGCCGCTTTCCTTGCACCCGAAGCAGTGATAGCGGCCCTTTCGATCCTCGCAGTGAAAGCTCGGGGTCTTCTCACCGTGAAACGGGCAGCACGCCCAGAAATCACCCTTGCCGGCATTTGTCTTGCGCTTGTCCCATTGCACAGACCGGCCGATGACCGAAGATATCGAAGTCCTCGCCCTTATCTCGTCCAGAAATGACTGCGGAAAACGCATGTTCCACCCGTATGACCCAATCCGGTCATCAAGAATTAGCACGGTATCAGTATCGCGGCATACCGTTATACCAAAGCAAGCAATTATTGACCCGTTTGGCCGATGTTCACACCCCGGGTCGTGTTGACAGCACTCATCCGTCCGGCCTGATCACGTCATCGGCCATGGGCAATAGATCAAATCCAGCCGGCTTGGGAACCTTGATCTTGTCGGTGGAAATTCTCAACGCGCCCAGCACCGGCGAACCGTCGGGAAGCCTGAACGCCATCAGCAGGCGCTGATAGTTGAGCGGCTCGGGCGGACCTCCCTTGGTTCTGGCAAGGGTAGTGGCAATATGATCATATCTCACCGCTCCCTGCGCCAGGGTTTCATCATAGGCGCGCGAAACCAGTCGATCAGCATCGCTTGCCATGAGGTCATTTGCCAGAAATGATCCAACTTCACTGCGCGCCCAATCCAGGCCAAGCCAGTGCGCCATGGACGACTCGTCGCCTACGTGTATGTAAAGCCATTTTTCCTGCTGTTTGCGAAACAGCACCAACCTGGGGCGTATCTCTTCGATCAGCGGGTGATCGACATTTCCCTCAGATTCAATCCAGGCACGAAAACATTGTTGAATGCTGCTGGTCCCCAATCGCCAGACATCGCTCAATTTGTACTGCTGGCCACAGAAATACCTGCCATCGTTCAGTTCCACCGTCACCTGCTGCAAGTGGCCAACGACATCAACGCAACCTGCAACCCAGTCTGCCATGTGCCTGAGGGTCCAGTTGGCGTTTGTCAGGTGGCGTTTCCCGTCTTCAGTCAAGCTGTACCCCTTGGGGCCTGGCACCAGCAGATCACAACCAAGCAGCTCTTCCAACTGGGTAATGTGACGACGCACTGTCTGTCGGGTTATGCCAAGTTCGTCAACGGCACAGGTCAGGTTCTGGGTCCGTGCAAGCACTACGAATGACCGCATCATCTCGACCATCATTGGCGGAGTCGACACGGCTTTACCGCTGGGTTTTTCAATCATGCTTTGTCTAACGCCATCAATTCCAGTGATTGCCCTGCTCCCGGCCGCACCGTACTCCGGTTACATGAATATTACCATATCGAAAAACCACTCACCATTGGCGGTATACAAATGCGCAGGTCAGTAATACGTTCTTGCAGTTGATTTTGACGTCACCTAACGGGATATTGTCGCCGAGTTATCGGGACACAGCCCCTTTTGGGGCTGCGTATCAGTGGGTGTGACTGGAGGAGATTGCGGAGTACTTGCTCCCCCCAGTTAAGGCATCGTGATCAATTCAGGGTTGCACCCACTGACTACCTATCACCGGTGTCTTCTCAGCCATTTCTGTGGAACACACAGCGTATTTTGGCCGAAACGGCCTGATTTAGCCAAGCAGATTTTTCACAACGGCTCCGGCTTTGGCAAAGTCCATTTGACCGGCATGGCGTTCTTTCAGAACGCCCATAACCCGCCCCATGTCTTTCAGGCCTGATGCATCCAGTTCCTTTACCACGCCGGACACTACAGCCTCGATTTCCGCATCGGAGAGTTGACGCGGCAAAAACTCTTCGATGATCTCAATTTCAGCTTTCTCGGTCGCTGCCAGTTCCGGCCTGCCACCTTTTTCGTAGGTTTCCGCCGATTCCCGTCGCTGTTTTATCATTTTTGACAGGATTTCCTGCATTCCGGTTTCTGTCAGGCTGTCGTCTCTGCCCGTTCCGCGGTTCTGGATTTCGCGATCCTTGAACGCAGCCGAGATCAACCTCAGGGTCGACAGCCGAATCTTGTCCTGTTCACGCATGGCCTCTTTCATGAGGGCACTGACCCGGTCACGAATAGAATCACTCATCTGTATTGCCTTTCATGGCAGGGCGTCAAAATGCAGGGCGACAACACTCGAATTGATACTCTGACCGCATCAACCGCGCAAGCGGCAGACGGGAAATGCCATATTTCATGCTGAATCACGTGAATTGTCTGCGCGCCAGCGCTTGACGCAGGCAGCGCTGCTATCTAGTTTCCCGCGAAATGTCCGAACGCAGCTTTTGCGCAAGGCTTATCCTCTAAAAAAAGGCCAGGAATTTCCTGGAAGGTCGATGCCGCCCACAAAGTCATCTTCTCGCACGGCAAGCCCAGCAACCGGCCGTGGCGTCATAACCACGCCCGCCTGGACTGAACTGGTCAAGACAGCCCGCCTTGTTCTGGCCGACGGAATGGTCATCGAGGGTTTGGGTCTCGGCGCAACCGGCCATGCAACAGGTGAACTTTGCTTCAACACTGCCATCACCGGGTATCAGGAAATCCTGACTGATCCGTCCTATGCCGGCCAGATCATCACCTTCACGTTCCCGCATATCGGCAATGTGGGAGCCAACGACGAGGACATTGAAACCTTCAACCTGGCTGCCACGTCCGGTGTTCGCGGATGCGTCTTGAAAGCCTCTGTCACCGATCCATCCAACTATCGTGCCGCAAAGCATCTCGATGCCTGGTTGAAAGCCCGCAATATTGTCGGCATCACCGGGGTGGACACGCGTGCTGTTACGTCTCTTATCCGTGATAAGGGCATGCCGAATGCTGTCATTGCTCACGATCCCAAAGCGAAATTTGATATTGCTGCATTGACCCGGCAGGCAGCCGACTGGCCTGGCCTTGTAGGCATGGATCTGGCCAAGGACGTTTCCTGCACCCAGCGTTATGAGTGGAATGAAACCCTATGGGACTGGAACACCGGGTTTGGCCAGCAGGACAATCCGCAACACCACGTGGTGGCCATTGATTTTGGCGCCAAACGAAACATCCTGCGCTGCCTGGCACAACATGGCTGCAAGGTCACGGTGGTGCCTGCCAGCACAACCGCCGAAGACGTTCTTGCCCTGCAGCCGGACGGCGTGTTTCTGACCAACGGTCCGGGCGACCCGGCAGCAACCGGTGAATATGCAGTACCGGAAATCCGCAAGCTGATCGACAGCGGCAAACCGGTGTTCGGGATTTGCCTCGGCCATCAGATGCTGGCGCTGGCACTTGGCGGCAAGACCGTAAAAATGCACCAGGGTCATCACGGCGCCAATCATCCGGTCAAGGACCACACGACCGGCAAGGTTGAGATCACCTCCATGAACCACGGCTTTGCGGTAGATGCAAAGTCCCTGCCCGACGGTGTCACCGAAACCCATACATCTCTGTTTGACGGCTCGAACTGCGGCATCCAGCTTGAAGGAAGGCCGGTGTTTTCGGTGCAACATCACCCCGAAGCATCTCCCGGTCCGCAGGATTCCCACTATCTGTTCGCCCGTTTTGCTGATTATATAGCCGCTTCCAAAACCTGATCCCGGATCCGGCAGGCGCGATATGAAAAAGACAGATATAGCCACCATGTTTGGCGCCGCAGATGTATCCACTTTTCTCGGTTTGCCAGCATGTGCAACACCTGACCAGGTAAGTGCCAGGGCCGCCATACTGGGCGTGCCCTGCGCCACACCTTATGCCTCTGTCGGTCCGTACTGCGCTGCAGGACCCGATGCCATCCGTGCAGCAGCAGCGCCTTACGCAGCCAATCTCGAGCATATGGACTTTGATTTTGCTGCACCGCTGTTGCCGGGAGGCCCGCAAGATGTCTGTGATCTTGGCAATCTTGACTACGGCGAGGATAACGCAGCCAATCGCGACGCAATCAGAACAGCAGTTTCCGCAATAGTTGATCGCGGTGCGGTGCCGGTTGTACTGGGGGGCGATGACAGCATTCCAATCCCCATGCTGCAGGCTTTTGAGGGCCGCGGCAAGTACACCATTGTACAGATTGACGCCCATATCGACTGGCGCGATGAAGTTGACGGCGAACATTGGGGACTGTCGTCCACCATGCGGCGCGCGTCGGAGATGGATCACATCGAGCGCATCATACAGGTCGGAGCCCGCAATATCGGTTCTGCCCGGCCCGGCGATTATGCGGACGCGCTGGCCTGGGGGGTCAGGTTCTTCACCGCCCGCGATATTGCATCACAAGGCATGGCACCGGTCATCGACGCCATCCCGGACGGGTCCAGCGTCATCATCTGTTTTGATTGTGACGCGCTGGATCCGGCAATCATGCCGGCAGTCATCGGGCGGGCACCCGGCGGCCTTGCTTACTGGCAGACAATTGAATTGCTGACTGCAATTTCCGGCAAGGCCCGGATCGCCGCGTTTGACCTGGTGGAACTCATGCCCGACAAGGATGTTGACGGACTTGGTGCGCTCACAGCCTACCGCATGGTGGCAGTGCTACTGGGTCTCGTTTGCCGCCAGTAGAACGACAAACTGCAGGACCGTGATCAATTCACGAACTGCAGCTTTTTGCCACCTGCATAATAGCCGTCTGGCTTTTGCTCAAAACTGCGGCACCCGGCCCCGCGCCCCGGAAACTCGCCGGACGGATCATACCGATCACATATGCGCCCTTTCTCAGGCCACCATCTGCCCTTGCCGGCACCTGTAGTGGATGTCCAGTCCAGGTCGCCGCCTTCTACCAGGGTAATGGTTGCCTTTTTTCCATCTATACGCGAGGCAACCACTTTGCCGTTCAGAAGCTCCTTGATTTCAGCCGCCGCCATTGTACCGCGATAAGGCGCGCTGGCATCGCCACTGCCACTGTCAGATGCCACAAGCCCGGCTTGCACAGCCGCCTTTGGTTTGACTTTCTTGCGCGGCACGGGAACTTGCTTGACGGTCGCGGTCTTGGCCCTGGCGGCATCAGCCTTTGCAGCCTCGCTGCCCGGCTTGGCCCGTGGCACAGGGATATCAGATGCTTCCGTGCCATCTGTTTCCGCCTTCGCGGCATCGCTGTCAGCCCTCGACCAGTTGCCTGCCCGCTTGACCCCGGTGTCCTCTGAATATGCCCGATCACCGGCAGTAACATGAGGTATGTCCGCCATAGCAACGGTAAAGCCAAATGCGGCCAGCAACACAAAAACACGTCTCATAAAGAACCTCTGTAACAATCCGTCTCCGGACAAAGCCTGAACTGATAAAACAAGTTAGCAGCACTGCGGCGCAATCTCAACGCCGTGTGAGAAGTCTTCTGTCGAGTGCGGTCGCCTTGACCATGGCATACACGGCTTTACCGGGCTTCAGCTTCAGTTCATGTGCAGATGCCCGGCTGATCCGCGCACGTACAGCCTGTCCGGCAACCGATAGCCTCACCTCGGCAAAAGCAGTATCTGCTTCTGCCTGAACTTCTTCTACCGTGGCTGGCAGCACATTGCGCAAAGACAGCCCCTTGGGTTTTACCAGACCGATGGACACGTCGCGCGCCCGGATACGCAGCCGCACAATCTCTCCCACCGGAAAATCCAGGAACGGCACTTCGACATGCACGCCCTTGGCCATCTCCAGCCCGGTCAGGGCGAATGTTGTGTTCTGCTTCTTCACCGTTGCTTCAATAATCGATCCGGCCTCGAACCTGCCGGTAAACGGTGGCAAGTCCAGTCGCGACATCAACTCGGCCGACCCGCCGCTTGCCTCGATGCGCCCGCCGGCAATCAGCACCAGCTGGTTGGCAAGCCGCACCACTTCGTCAATCTGGTGCGTCACATAAATGACCGGCACCTGAAACCGCTCCGGAATCTGCTCAATGAAATTCAATGCCTGAGCACGCCGTTGCACATCCAGCGCACTCAACGGTTCGTCCATCAACACCAGCCGGGGCCGGGTCAGCAACGCCCGCGCCATGGCCACCCGCTGTCGTTCACCACCGGACAAGCCCTGCGGCATGCGCTGCAAAAGATCTGCTATATCGAACACCTCAATTACATCGTCGCGCGAAACTTCGGGTCCGTCTCCCTTGGCGCGCCGCTGCGCGAATGCAAGATTGCCTGCCACATCAAGGTGTGAAAACAGCCGCGCATCCTGAAACACATGCGCCACGGGACGTTTATGTGCCGGCACGAATATATCCGTGTTTGACCTCAGCCAGTCATTATTGTCGAAGCGCACAACACCGTCCGCGCCGCGTTCCAGGCCTGCAATTGTGCGCAAGGTCATGGATTTGCCGGATCCATTTGGTCCGAACAAAACCGTTACGCCGTCAAGCGTCAGGGTCTCTGATACAGCAAGGTCAAAGCCACCGCGAACCAGCCTGAAATCCAGATCAAGTTGGCTGGCGCTCATTGGCCCACCTTCAGCGGGATAGACCGGTTAACGGCAAAAACCCCGACCAGTACCGCAAATGACAATAGCAACAGTCCCGCCGACAGCATGTGCGCAGTTGCATAGTCAAGCGTCTCCACGCTTTCATAGATTGCAATGGATACAACTTTTGTACGGCCCGGGATATTGCCGCCGACCATCAACACAACCCCGAACTCCCCCAATACGTGAGCAAAACCCAATACGGATGCCGTCACGATGCCGCGTCGAGCCTGGGGAAGGCCAACGCTGAAAAACCGGTCCAGCGGACCTGCGCCCAGTGTGGCGGCATCCTCCAGCGGTCCTGTGCCCATGTCCTGAAATGCCTGCCGCATTGGTTGCACCACGAATGGCAGCGAGTGGATCATCGAGGCGACTACAAGTCCGGTAAAGCTGAAAGTCAGCGTTTCTCCTGTCAGGCTAACCCACCAACCGCCCAGCCAGCCGGCAGGCCCAAGCAGGATCAGCAGATAAAACCCCAATACGGTAGGCGGCAGCACAAGCGGCAATGTTGTCAGCGCTTCAATCGGTATCTTCATGCGCGATTGTGTGAACGCCAGCCACCATGCGACCGGCGTCGCCAATATGAGCAGCAACACCACCGAGATAGTGGCCAGTTGTGCCGTTAGCCAGATCGCGTCGAAAACCTCAGCCGTCACGGGCGGGACACTCCATAGCCGAACCGGTTGACAACCGTGGCGGCCTTGTCTGACCGCATGAAGCTCAAGAACGATTGTGCCGCGGTATTGTCTTTGGCCCGCATGATCAGCACGCCATCCTGCAAAATGGGTTCGTGCAATATATCCGGTACATCGATCCAGTGTCCCCGTTGATCATCAGGCAGGCTGGCAAGTTGTGACTTTGCAATCAACGCTGCCGTTACATTTCCGGACGCGGCCATGGCAAATGTCTGGCCAATGTTCTCGCCATAGACGATGCGGCTGGCAAGCGTTTTCAACAAGCCCAGCCGATCAAGCGTCTGCTGCGCGGCCAGACCATATGGTGCCAGTTTCGGATTGGCCATGGCAAGTCTGGAGATCCGCGCCGCATCAAGCGACTCAAATGCAGTTCCCGTCAGCGGCAATGCATCGCGCGACCACAACACCAGAGTGCCTGTTGCGTAGGTGAACCGGCTTTCCGCAACCGCCGCTTTTCTGGCGACCAGCAATTCGGGCCGCGCCTGGTCCGCAGCCAGGAAAACATCGAACGGCGCCCCGGCAAGTATCTGGGTGGCCAGCTTGCCCGTTGAACCGGCCACCACAATCACCGAGTGACCTGTGTCCGCCTCAAAGCCTGCCGAGATATCGCGAGCAGGCAGCAAAAAGTTGGTGGCCACGGCTACAACCACTTCACCGGCTTTCGCCGAAGACGGGTGCAATCCCATCAAGATCATGCCGGTTACCAGCCAGCTCAGTGCAAGTTTTTTCATGAACGGTGCATACACCAGAAACGGCTACAGGGTTCAATAATTCACCACGAATTTTTGAAGAATGCCGAAAAACAGCCATTTTTCCATATGTCTGATTCCTGAACGACAGATGAACGGCCCGTTCAGCCAACATTCGGAACGGCTCGACTAGTGTGATCTTCATCGAACAACCTCCGGCACCCCTCAACAGCCGAATTAACCAGGGAGGATAGAAAATGACAAAGACATTCACAGTAGCAGGCCTGGCCGGCGCGCTCGTCATTCTCGCAGCCTTCTCATCCATGCCTGCACCGGCAATGGTGGCCAACGAGACCAACGTCACAGTGATCTACAAGACCAACCCGAACTGGCCATTACGCGGCATGATTAGCGTTGATCCCTGTGACATTCGCAAGTGTCAGGAGGTTTGACGCAACCGAATAACAACCTTTGAAGAACCACTATCCGGGGCAGCCCCTGGATGGTGTCAGGGAACCGGGCCGCGACAAACGCCGCATGACCCATCCGCCCCTCTCGCCATGCTTGTTTGGCGTGGCCCGGTCCCTGACTTGGATTCCTCGGTTACAGTCATTATATGACATATCAAGAGACTGACGGACTGCCCTAATCCTCTCTACCCCTAGAGGATCCCCCCTGCAAACCGGGACAGACTGTCAAAACTCGGAGGGCCCCGCTCACAAGCTGTGACGGGGCCCTTTTTTTAACCTCAAGAGGATGGTCGAGTTTACTCAACGATCACTTTGGCGCCAACCTTGACCATATCGTACAAGGAAATCACGTCTTCATTGCGCAGGCGAATACAGCCTGATGATACGGATTCACCAATCGTCCAGGGCTGATGCGTACCGTGAATCCGGTACAACGTATTGCCCAGATAAAGTGCGCGTGCACCGAGAGGATTGTCTTCGCCACCTTCCATGCGTTCCGGCAGATCTGGCTCGCGTTCGCGCATTTCCGCCGGCGGATGCCAGGCCGGCCATTCAGCCTTGCGCGATACTTTTTCCTCGCCGCTCCAGCGGAAGCCTCGCCGGCCAACACCGATGCCGAACCGCTTGGCCTTGCCGCCTTCCTGAACCACGTAGAGATATTTCTTGCGGGTGCTGATGATCACTGTACCCGGCTTTTCACTGGTGTTGTACGACACTTCAGCGGGCAGAAACTTGGAATCCATCTTCCAGGTGTTGGACCCGAAATTGTATTTTACATTATTATAAACCGAACCGGTACGGCTTTCCGCTGCCGCCTGTCCTGCGCCACCTGAAACTGCCGCCGCAACAATTGCCACTGCTGAAAGGATCGTTTTCAACTGCATCTTCCACTCCTCTATGGCCCTGTGACTAATACCACATCCTTGCGGCCACAATCGCTCTACAAACAGCTTAAGGTCAAGACTTAAGACCGCTTTAACGACACCTGAACATACCAATCAGGCCAGATTTTGCCAAACTGTGGCACAAAAGACACACAAGAATCAGTGTAGTTGGTGTTGAGTTGAAGAATCAGGACCGCAACCGATCATGATCAGAAAACCGAAAGCAGCAAACTTGTTCTCCACCAATTGCACCATCGCGTTAATTGCCGTTGCCGCGACTCTGGCGATGAGCACATTTTCCACGGCAAACGCCACAAAGTCGGCAAGAAAGTTTTTTTCACCAGACTATCTCGGGCAACCAGTCGCATTCTGTCTTGAAGGCGACAGGGGTTGCGGCAGGCCCGCTGCAACGGTCTGGTGTCAGCTGAACGGTTACGAAAAAGCAATAAGTTTCGCCCGCCGTTCGCCCGCCGCCGGAGCCGAATTGCGCTTTGTCGACACCGGCAACATCTGCACGGCGGGTGACTGCATCACATTCAGCCAGATTCAGTGCACGAAACAGGCTGAGTAACTTGTCGGCCTGCCAGTGCCAGTTACTGGCTGGCGAGCAGGCATTGCCGGTTGCCCGGCTTCACTCAATCGGCAACAGCAATTC
>SWCD01024519.1_pt1 | contig 15352 bp, 8 predicted proteins | sample 4693011 | NCBI WGS metagenome assembly SWCD01 (sample SAMN10267278, study PRJNA491770) | bioreactor metagenome | isolation source: DHS bioreactor inoculated with marine | place: Japan: Omine Ridge, Nankai Trough | reverse complement strand
AGTACCCGACGCCGTAGATCGTGTCGGAGGAGTTGTCCGCGTCGATGGCCCCAATGAGGAACGGGATGGCGCTCGGATCGCCCAGTTCGGCGAGCTCCTCCGCCGCTTCTCCAATGGCACTGGTATTGTTGTCGGCCAGCGCCTGGCGAATGAGCTCCATCCGGCTCGTGACGGCGTGGGGGGCCGTCGGCGGAGGCACCGCGGCGTCCGCCACGATCTCGGCGGCGGTCCGACCCTTGTTCTGCTCCCGCCAGAGAGCGTATTGATCGAGATCCTGCTCGAAGTTCACCTGCACCTGCATCTGGATGTAGGTCGACGCGAAGCTGCGCACGCCGGGATCCGGGTCGGACATCCCCAGGTGCATGACCTCGAAGAACATCGGATGGAGTTGCGTGTTGCCCATCATCCCGGGCGAGAATCCTTTGAGGATCTGCTTGCGGGCGCTCGTCGCGATCTCCGGCCAACTCGCGGCGAGGATCTGGTAGGGGCGCTCGCCGGGGAGCCGCGCCAGGTCCATGCCGATCCGCGCACCAACGGACCACCGATCGCTGTCCTGGACCGCGAGCAAGCGCTCTCGCCATGCCGCATCGTCCTGGTTGGGGGGGTCCTGCCCCCGCGCGGCGGCGCAGAGGGCGATGATCCCGATGAGGAATGCATGGACCCCGATGATTCTGGTCTTCATGGTTCTTCCTCCTCTTACGGCGGTTGCTACTCGGTATCGCACTCCCAGTACACCGCCATTCCCCATATGACCTTCGCCCGGCACCATCGCCCGGCTGTTTCGCTCTGGTGTAACGCCCGTGCTCCCGACATCATTACCTCCTGACTCCGGCGTACCGACAGCATGCCACAAGAGGCTGATCGATCGCTTACAAAGTCAGTTGAATAGCGAAATACACCCGAACATGTCAGAAAACCACCCAAGTGGGTCTATCTGTGGCTAAGGGAAACAGGAGAAACGGGTTGCAGTCGCCATACGGGCATTCATCACTCACGCAGCACCCAACGAGGCTTGCTGCGGCGGGTGGCCAGGAACGCCCATCTCGGAAAGACACAGGATCGCTCTTGGGCGGCGTGCAATCAGTCGTCCCCTGGAAGTGCGCTCAATCCCGTATCCTCAACCTCTGATTGACCCGAGATTCAGGGCTACTGGAGAGTAAGCGGCTGGCCATGTCACTTAAGGGGATCGTCCCCGTGCCGGGCAGCACGGTACTTGCCGTGGTTCGTTGGGAAGCGTCGCTCTGATACGCTAGTCGGTGCGCCGGGCTGAATCTCACCGAATGGCCGCACCGTTGCGGTCGCTATGGTCACCAGGCAGAGCCGGCTTCCTGACCGACTTCGGCTGCGAGGCTTGCTCGGCAGTTGGTCTGGGTATGTGCTCAGGGCACGATCACCGGGTACGAGCGAGCAGACGGCGGACCGCTTCGGCCTTCTCCGTGTCCGACACCGGCAGCGCTATGATGCCTCGGACTACCTCTGCAAAGTCCCGAGCAGACATCCTCGCGTAAGTCCTTGGATTCACGAAAGCGGGTGACCGGAATCGAACCGGCGACATCCCCCTTGGAACGCAGCGAGGAGCGCACGGAGAAAGCGGAAGCACACGGAGGGACGAGTAAGGGCGCCACCACTTCTACCAGCGAGCCAGGTTCGATGAACGGCGGCGCAGCTCGGCTCGGCATGCACCCCGGAAGATCTCCTCGCGGATCACGAGCACCCGCTCACTCGTCGGGGGTCACACAACCGTACTCGCTGAGCAGCAGCCCCAGGTCCGCTTGATCGGTGTCGCCATCGTTGTCGAGATCGCCGCTGTTGAAGCTGTCGGAACTGCCGCCGTACGCTGCCAGCAGGATGCCGAGGTCCTGCTGATCGGTGTCGCCGTCGAGGTCCAGGTCCGCGGGGCAGGCGGAGCACCGGTTGGCCAAGACTGAGATGTTGTCATCGGAGACGTTGGCCACCATCAGGTCCACACGCAGATCGCCATTCACATCGCCCGCGACCATCGAGTAAGGAGTGCTGCTGCCGGCATAGACCTGCTGGCGGGCAAACGTGCCGTCCCCGTTCCCCTTCAGCACGCAGACGGAGTTGCTGGCGATGGTACCGGTTGCCACGTCGAGATCCAGATCACCATCGAAGTCGGCCACCGTGCAGGAGACCGCCGTGCCTGCATTTCCTCCCGAATTGTATTGAACGGCGTCATCGAACACACCGTTGCCCAGATTCAGCAGAATGTGGACATCGGAAGACAACACAACCAGATCCAAGTCATCGTCGCCGTCCAGGTCGTGTGCTCGAATGTCGACCGGCGATATCCCGGTGGCAAAAGGAAGCTCCAGCCCGAACGTGCCGTCGCCCTCGTTGTACAGCACTGAAACGGTGTGCTCTCCCCAGTTCGCCACCGCCAGGTCCTGGTCCGAGTCGCCATCGAAGTCGCCGGCCGTAATGGCTCGCGGAAGCGCCCCGACGCTGCGGGTCCCGGCGAACAAGAAACTCCCGTCACCGTTGTTCATCAACAAGGCGATGGAGTCGGAATACCCGAGGGCCACCGCGAGATCCGCATCCAGGTCACCGTCCAGGTCGGCCGAAGCGATCGCGAACGGCGTGCCGCCCACGTCATAGGCGTCAGCCGCCAGATAGGTGCCGTCGCCGCAGTTCAGCAGTACCGAGATGTCCTCGCCGCCGTTGTTGGCGCAGGCGATGTCCAAGTCCAGGTCTCCATCCAGGTCGCTGAGCAACACGAAGAGTGGATTCTCCCCCACGCTGTAGACGCCGCCAGACACAAAATCACCCTCTCCTTCGTTCGACAGGATCGTGATCGTCCCCTCAGACACACTCGCCACCACGAGGTCGAGGTCCAAGTCACCATCCAGATCGCCGACGGCCAGCGAGCGTGGTGCAGGAACTCCCTCAATGTAGTCCGCCTCTGGATACCACCCGCACTGACCCCATGAAGGAGTGCTCGCGCCGGCCAACGCCATCGCGACCGCCGCCAACCGGCGAAGTGTCTGCTTCTTCGTGCGGTGATTCATGCCAAGCCTCCTAGTTCAGCCCGGCCCACCCGAACCGGGGAAGGGTGCGCCCCCCCTCCGCAAGTTCGGGCGCCGAGTTCGTCTCACAACAAGAACAGTCCACGTGCACAGTGACCCGAGTATCCATCTGAATGCTGCACCGTGGCTGCGCCCCTGTCAAGAGAAAACCCGACGAAAGGGATGTTAAGCAACGATACGCCGCCCCCCTCAACCTCATGTCTGTTCCTCCCGACACGAGCAGAAAAGCGGGTGACCGGAATCGAACCGGCGACATTCAGCTTGGGAAGCTGACGTTCTACCGCTGAACTACACCCGCAGCAGTGTCCGCCCATTCTACCGGCCGCCTCCCCGGCGACGCAAGGCACGCCCGCGCCCGGCCCTGGGACCTGCTTCTTTCCCTGCCTCAGGGCCGCCGGAGGCCGCCACCTCGCCCGCATCGACCCGCATCGCCGCCTGCTATCCTGCGCTCGCCAGACCACCCACCGCACCCACCCGCCGGAGGCGCGCCATCCATGCAGCCGCAACTCGATTCGATGCCCACCCCGCCGGCGCCGAGAGATCCGCTCGGCCATCTCGGTCGGCGCAACGCGCCAGCGGCGGCAGCGGCGGCCCTGGCGCTGCTCGGCGTGCTGCTCTTCCTCTCCGCCGGCTGCGCTGCGACGGGGGCCGGCGATCGCCGAGAGCCAGCGCCGAGGGAACCTGCCCCGCGCATCGTCAACATCATCAACTTCATTCGGGGCGTGGAGCCGCGCGCCCCGATCGATCTCATCGAACCCGTGCGCGCGCAGCTTCGCCTCGCGCGGCAGCACGATCTGCCCACCACCTTCCTCATCCAGTACGACGCCCTCATCGACCCGGCCTTCGTGGAACTGCTCCAGGCGGAGATCGGCCCCAACGATGAGATCGGCGCCTGGCTGGAAGTCGTCCAGCCGCAGGTCGAAGCGGCGGGCCTCGCCTGGCGCGGCAGATTCCCCTGGGATTGGCACACCAACGTCGGCTTCACCATCGGCTACACGCCCCAAGAGCGGCGCACGCTCATGGATGTCTACATGCAGCGCTTCCAGGCCACCTTCGGCTACTTGCCGCGCTCGGTCGGTTGCTGGATCCTGGACGCGCCGACGCTGAACTACCTCTCGGACAAATACCACATCACCGCCGCCTGCATCTGCAAGGATCAGATGGGCACGGACGGCTACAACCTCTGGGGCGGCTACTGGAACCAGGCGTACTACCCCAGTCGGGGCAACGCCTTCATGCCCGCGCAGACGACCGAGGCCCAGCTTCCCGTTCCCATCTTCCGCATGCTGGGCAGCGACCCGATCTACCAGTACGACACGGGACTGGGCCAGGCGCGCCAGGGTGTGATCTCGCTGGAACCCGTGTACGGCCACGCCGGCGGCGACCCCGCCTGGGTCCGCTGGTTCTTCGACGCCAACTTCACCGCGCCTTGCCTCGCCTTCGCCTACGCCCAGGTCGGCCAGGAGAACTCCTTCGGCTGGCCCGCCATGTCCAAGGGCCTGGAAGACCAGTACCAACTGCTCGCCGACTGGCGAAGCGAGGGCAAGCTGCGGGTCGAAACGCTGCAAACTTCGGGGGAGTGGTTCCGCGAGACGTTCGAGACCACCCCCGCCACCGCGGTCGTGGCGCTCGACGACTGGCGCGCAGAGGGCCGGCGCAGCATCTGGTACGAGAGCCGCTTCTACCGCGCGAATCTCTGCTGGGAAGGGGCGGCCTGGCGCGTGCGCGACCTGCACCTCTTCAACGAGCAATACCCCGAGCGCTACCTGCAGGCAACCGTCACCACCCACCACTGCACCTACGACACGCTTCCCGTCGTTGACGGCTTCAACTGGAGCCGACCGGGCGGCACGCTGGCGGGCCTGCGCCTCGTGCAGGAAACGAGCGCTGGTGATCTCCACGACCTCGAGTGCGGCGAACCGGTGGTCACCGAAACAGGTGACGATCGACTCCTGGTGACCATGCCGATCACAACTGGAGGCGAGGTGCGGCTGCACTTCTCGCCCCGGGCGGTGCGCATTGAAGTCACCGGGGCGAACGCCCCCCCGGGGCTGGGCCCTCGCCTTGACCTGGGATGGCGAGAAGTCCACCGCGATTGCAGGGATCGACGCCCACGGTATTCTCTATCGCCACAACGACTTTGAGTACAGGCTGCGCTGCGGTGATGCGGCTGTCCGGCTGGCGGAAGAAACGCCCCTCCTGCTGATCGCACCGCAAGGTAGCGCTGTGTCGCTGACGTTCTAGACGGTCGGCCGGGCGCCTCGCTCCTGCGCCTGCACAGCGGACCGCATTGCACAACCGGGAGAGACGACCCATGAGATCACCGCTGCACCTTGCCTGCCTGACGCTTCTCTGCCTCAGCCCGCACGCCCTCGCCGAGCCCGCGGCGGCGCGGCCCACGCCGCGCCCGGGCGAGCGGCCACAGCACACCTTCGCCGAACTTCAGCAGCAGTTCGCCGACCCCGATCTGCTCTACGCGCCCTTCGCCTTCTGGTTCTGGGATGCCCCGCTCGATCCCGAGCAGACCGCCCGCATGGCGGCGGAGATGCTCGCCCAGGGGCTCAACCCGGGCTACGCCCACCCCCGCCACGGCCTGCCGCACGACGAGTGGCTGACCGAGCCCTGGTTCGACGCCTTCGACGCCGCCCTGGCGCCCACCCGCGAGGCAGGCGGCTACCTCGGCTACTGCGATGAATACTGGTGGCCCAGCGGCCGGGCCGATGGTCGCGTGCTGGCGGCCCATCCCGAGTTGGCGGCCGTCTCCCTGGACTGCCGCACCTTCGATGTGGCCGAAGGCGACTCGCTGGCCTGTCCGCAGTCGTACTTCACGGTCGCCGCCCAGCTTGCCGAACCGTACGTTCCCGGGCCGCCCCGGCCCTCGCTCGGCGAGTGGATCTGGTGCCCCGAGGCGCCGGGCGAGAACCGCAGCGCCTGGTTCCGCTGCCCCGTCGTCATTCCCGATGACGCTTCGATTACCGCCGCGACCTTGTGCCTCACCGCCGACAATCGCTTCGCGCTTTACGTGAACGGCGAGCGCTGCGCGACCGGCGACGACTGGATGGAGCCGGTGCTGGTCGACCTGACGGAGCAGCTGCGCCCCGGCCGCAACCTGCTCGCGATCGAGGCGACCAACGCCGACGGTCCGAGCGGCCTGCTCTTCGGTGTGCGGATTGACTTCGCCGACGGTTCAGCGCAGCAGGTGCACTCCGGCCCGGCCTGCCGCACCGCCGCCGCCGCCGCCGAAGGCTGGACGAAGGGGCGCTTCGACGACTCCGCCTGGCTGCCGCCGACGCGGCTCGGCGCGCCGGGCGCTGCCCCCTGGTTTCTGAGCGACCTGGCCAACCGCCGCACCCCCCGCACCATCCGCAGCGCCACCTTGCGGCAGATCGGCGCCGGGGAGGCCTTCGAGTGGCAGGCCCGGCAGGGCGACTGGCGCATCTACTCCTTCGCCAAGGCGCACCACCGCGGCATCGACCAGGGCGATGTGAACTACCTCGATCGCCGGCTCGCGCCGACCTTCCTCGAACTGGCGCATGCGCCCTACCAGCAACACCTCGCCTCGGACCTGGGGGCGACCATCCCTGGCGTCTTCGTCGACAACGAAGGCGACTACGGCCACAAGCTCGCCTGGTCGAACGACCTCGAGCGCGAATACCGGGCGCAGACCGGGATCGATCTCTCGCTCGGCCTGCCCCTCCTGCTCGACCGCGATGTGGAGGGCCTCTGGCCGAAAGCGCGCTGGGACTGGTACCGCGCCGTCTCCACGATCTACAGCGATGGCTTCTTCGGCGCGGTCAGCCGCTGGCTGGCAGAGCGCGGCATGTACTGCATCTCGAATCTCTGGGAGGAATCGCTCAGCGCCCAGGCCTACGCCGTGGGCGACTTCTTCGCCGCCCAGCGCAGCGTCAGCATGCCGGGCAACGACTGCCTGGTGCACAAGCCGCTCCTGGTGCATGATTTCAAAGAGACGCAATCCGTCACCGAATTCGAAGGCCGCCGCTTTCAAAGCGAGATCCTGGGCGTCGCCGGTTGGGAGATGACGCCCGTCCTCATGAAGAAATCCGCCAACGCCGTCATCACCTGGGGCGTGAGCCACATCGTGCCGCACGGCGTCAACCTGAACCGCAACCTGGCGACCATTCCCTACCCGCCGGACTGGTACACGAGCAATCCCTACTGGCCCTGGATGCATTTGTGGACCGACTTCTGCCGCCGGGCCAGCTTCGTCAATTCCTGCGGGCACACCGTCCCCGATGTGCTGCTGCTCAATCCCATGGACAGCGTCTGGGCGCTCTTGGGCGGGCGCGTGTTCGACCCCGAGCAGCCGGTGTCGTTCAACGATCTCTTCAACTCGCAGGCGACGACCGGCGAGGAGGGCATCTCCCTGGCGGAACTCGAGCGCGTGTACAGCAGCGCTATCAATCAACTCACCGCCGCCCGCGTGCAGTACCTCATCGCCGATGCCTACTACCTGCGCCAGATGACCGTCGATGAGCGCGGTCGACTCGGGCGCGGCCCCTTCGAATTCCGGGCCATCGTCGTCCCCTCGCTCTTCCTGCTGCCCCTCGACATCGCGGAGCGGCTCGTGGCCTTCGCGGAAGCGGGCGGTGCGGTCTACCTGCTGGGCGACCTGCCCGTCGCCTCCGCGGAGCACGGCCTGAACGATCCGCGGCTGCGCCGGCTGATGCAGCGGCTGGTGTCGCTGCCCAGCGTGCAGCGCGCTCCGGAGGGCGTGGGACAACTCGTCGCGGCCGGGGCCGCCCATCTCACGCCGCAGGTCGAGTTTGCCTCGGGCTCGTTCGAGCTGCTGGACCTGCACCGCCGCATCGACGGCCGCGACTTCTTCTGGCTGGCCAACAACACCGGCGCTCGCCAGGAGAGCCTGCTTCGCTTCCGCGACGCCCGCGGCGCGGCGTTCAAGTGGGACTGCGAGTCCGGCGCCATCACCGCCTTATCCTCGGAAGAAACCGACAGCGCCAGCCGCGTGCGCCTTACCTTCGAACCCTACGAAGCGTACTGGCTGGTCTTCGATCCCCAGGGCCGGCCGCACGCCGCGCCGACGGCAGCGCCCGCGGTCGCCGCGAAGCCGACTGTCTTGCCCGGGCCCTGGCAAGTGCGTTTCCAGCCGACCGTCCAGCCGCCTGCCCCCACGCCCGGCGCCACTCAGGAAATCCCGGCTGCATTCCAGGGCGACGAGGGTACGCCGTTGCCGCTGCAAACATGGACGGAGTTCGGGCTCGGCGACTTCAGCGGCTACCTCGACTACACCACGCACTTCAGCCTTGAGCAGGCGCCCCGCCGCCTGCGCCTCGACCTTGGCGAGGTGCGGCACGTCGCCGAAGTCTGGGTCAACGGTCACTCCGTCGGCCAGCGCGCCTGGCCTCCCTTCGCCTTCGACCTCACCGACTTCGCGAAGCGAGGCGACAACGAACTGACGGTCCGCGTCGGCAACCTGCTCTGCAACCGCATGCGCCGCTTCGGTCGATCCGGCTGGACCACCCCGGCGACCGACGACTTCCAGGCCGGCCTGCTCGGCCCCGTCACCCTCACGCCGCAGCCCTGAGCGGCCTCAACGACCGCGCCACAGCAGAGCTGCATGCCGCCGAGAGCGACGCCGACCGACGCCCGGTCGCCTCCGCGGCTCACCGCACCGAACGAAATCTGTCCAGCTTGACGCGCGGCGTCAAGTAGTCATCCCGCGGCGGCTCGGCGTGGCAGAGGGCGGTCGAGAGGTACTTCTTGTTCGAGTCCGGCAGGATCGTCACCACCGTCGCCTCCGGGCCCAACTCCTCGACCAGTTGCATGGCCCCCACCAGGTTCCCGCCCGAGGAAATGCCCACCGCCAGACCCAGCGTGTGGCAGAGCCCCTGGGCCATCAGGATGGCGTCGCCATCCCAGACATCCACGACACGATCGAGCTCATCCAGCTTGAGAAGCGAGGGAATGAACTCGTCCGAGATGCCCTGGATGCGATGCTGGCCCACCTTGTGCCCGGTGCGCAGCGTCGGCGAGTTGGCAGGTTCGAGCGGATGCACGTGCACCGGCCTGCCCTCGCGACGCAGGTAACGCCCCACGCCCATCACCGTGCCCCCCGTTCCCACGCCGGCGACAAAGGCATCCGCCTGCCGGCCGAGCATGGCGAGTTGCCGCTCGATCTCCGGCCCGGTGGTCAGTTCGTGAGCCTCGGCGTTGGCGGGATTATCGAACTGCCGAGGCAGGAAGACGTTCTCGTTTTCTTCGGCGTACTCGTTGGCCATGGCGATCGAGGCAGTGAAACCGCCCTGCGCCTTGGAGACCGGAATCACCTCGGCCCCGAAGTTGTGCATGAGCAGCACTCGCTCCTGGCTGAGCCAATCCGGCATGTAGATCCGTACGAAGTGGCCCAGGGCCCGGCCGATGGCGGCGAAGGAGATGCCGGTGTTGCCGCTGGAGGCTTCCACGATCGAATCGCCCCGTTTCAGCTCGCCCGATTCGTAGGCGGTCCGCATGATGTGGGCCGCCATGCGATCCTTGACCGAGCCGGTCATGTTCATCGAGTCGTACTTGGCGTAGACCCGGCGGGGCTGGCCGTCGAAGCGGTACTCGATTTCCAGGAGCGGTGAATCACCCACCAGCGCCGCCACACTTTCCGCGGCGGATCGCCCCTCGATCTTCGATGTTGCTGCCGGCATGCTCGTCCTCCTTGCGGCGAGAAGCATAGCAGCCTCGCCCAAGCTGTCACCCCCGCTCAACCGCCTTGAATTCACGATGAATCAGTGCTCAATCGGCATCGTTGCCCAGCGCTTCGCCGCCCGACGCTTCGACGCCCGGCGCTTCGCGACTACAACGCCCTTCCCCCTCCGTGCTCGCCGTGAATTCCCTGGCGCCTCTCCCCCCTCGACACTCGTCAATCCAACCGCAAACGCTTCGGCCGGCGCACCGTCTTGTCGCTCTCGACGTTGCCCGTGTTCCGCGTCCCCGCCGGCTCGAAGAGGATGAGCTCCACCTCCTCCTCCGACACCGGCCGATGTTCCACGCCGCGCGGCACGACCAGGAACTCGCCCGGCCCCACCTCGACGTTCCGATCGCGAAACTCCATGACGAAGCGGCCGCGATGCACCAGGAACAGCTCATCTTCATCGTCGTGATGGTGCCAGACGAAGGCCCCCTTGAACTTGACGAGCTTGACCTGCTGACCATTCAACTCCGCGGCGATGTGCGGCGACCAGTATTCGTGGATCTGGGCAAAGGCGTCGGCAAGGTTGATCTTCATGCCTGGATCATACTCGCCCACCGGCGGCCACCTCCCAAAGCCGCCGATGGCATCGGCGCGGATTGGCCGCTCCTGTTGCCCCCGCCCTGCGACGACCATTCGCGGTTTTCCCCCCCACCCGAACGGGGGGCCGCCTCGCCGGCGATTCCGGCTTTCTCTTTGACTTCGAGCCGTTCGGTCATCTAATGAACCTGGTGAGTGCGCTCGCGTGCGAACGGCTGGGGCGAGCCGAGCGATCCGCCCCCGCCCGCCGCCTGACCGCCACCATCGGAGACCCCGGCAGCGAGGCAGGTCCAATGAGACAGAACCACACACAGTCGACTCGAGGGCGGCTTGGCAGCGGCCGCGCTCTCGCCACCCTCAGCGCCCTGGCGAGCGCCTTCACGATGCTCCTGACGCCGGCGCCCGGCGCTGCGGAACCAACCATGGAGGAGTTCCTGCCGCTCACCGCCACGGTGGTGGTGCGTGACAGTTCCTTCATGCCGCTGACGCAGATGGTCGTGCAGGCGGTGAATCACGAATTCGGCCTGCGGGCGCAAACGGAAACGGATGGCAATGGCATCGCCGTCTTCCGCCTCATGCCCGGCACCTGGGACTTCGTCAGCATGCCGACCCACAGCGGGATGTGGTCGCATCCGAACCAAGGCTACTACCTCGTGGCGACGGATGAGGTGTTCACCGATTCCTGGCGGCAGATCACGCTGGAGCCCGACACCACCGTCACCGTCAACCTTGAGTCGGCCATCTTCGACTTCGCCGCCCGGGAGAACTACCTCGGCTTCGTGCACTCGCCCTGGGGCAAGTTCCTGGAAGCCAAGCCCGCCGGCGTCACGACCGCTGGCCAGCCGCTCACCCTGCACACCAACGCCGGTCTGACGGCGGCGGCGTATGTCGCCTCCCCGCGCACGGAGGGCGAACTGCTCTACTTCGTCACCGAACCAGCGCCGCTCGTCTCACCCTTGACGATCGAAGTGACGGAGGCGAACTCGGCGCTGCTCGCCATCGACGCCACCGATGCCGCGGGCGCGCCGACGGACTACCACGTGCAGCTCAAGCATCTTGACTTCACCTGGACCTGGTCTCCCTGGTACACCGACGCCGTCGCCGGCCAGCCGGGCGTGCGCCTGGCCCCGGGAACGTACCAGATGCTGCGCGCGGTTGACGCCTGGCAGGACTCGACCCGCTATCGGCTGATGCTGAATCCCACCGTCGTTTCGCTTGAGGTGGGGGAGGAACTCGCCCTGTCGATGGGCGGGCCGCTGCAGGTGCAACAGGTGCGCGCCACACCCCGAGCCGCCGCCGACTTCGCTCCCGCCTGCCAGATCTGGCTGCCCGTCCGCGACGCCAGCGACAACGCCGTGCTCTTCGTCGACACCTGGACGCGCGGCAGGGTCGTGCCGACCGTGCACGTCGAATACGACTCCCAGACCAGCCCGCCCTTTGCGGTCAACGACCTCTTCATCGCCTGGCTGGGCGAACAGTTCGATCGGCAGGATGACCCGACCTACCACATCGACTGGGACTTCGGCCCCTGGGGCGCCGGAAGCCGCAGCGGCGATCTCTACGGCCAGGCGGAACGGCGGCAGTCGATCCACGAAACCGAGTCGCTGCTCGCCCAGGCCCCGCGCATGCTGGAAAGCTACCGCCTGCCCCAGGTGCAAGACCACGATCGGCAGGTGCAGGCCATGGCCGAGGCGATCGGCGTCCCCGTCGACTTCCAACTCGGCGTCATCAGCAACATCGCCTACTCGGGCTTCGAAGACGAAGTGCAGCACGGCTACAAGACCGAGATCTTCATCGACGCCGGCCTCGCCAGCGCCTGGCCCGCCGGCCACTTCTTCCTCGATCACGAGGCCGGGCATGGCCGCATCCACAAGCCCCCCTGCCGCTTCTATGCCTACGGCTACTTCGGCGAAACCTACGCCACGCTCGCCGGCATGAAGGGACGCTCGCTGCTCTTTGGCGGCGAGGAATACCTCACCTACTTGCTCGGTAACCATGACAAGTTCCTGCACCACCAGCACGGCGACCCCCTGCAATACCCCGGCGATCACATCGAGACACTGCAGTTCGTCACCCACTACCTCAACACGATGTACGGCTGGCGGCCGCATCAACGTATGATCCTCGAATGGGACAACGCCCTGCGCGGGGCCCGGCAAGCGCTGGCCAACTCCTTCTATTCCTTCTCCGATCCGGAGCAGTTCGCGATTCTCTATTCCTGGCTCTGCGGCGAGAACCTCTGGGCCCTCTTCACGGCAGCGGGATTCTGGATTGAGAGCGATGCCATCGACGCCGGCCTGGCGGTCATCGATTCCTACATCACAGCAACGGGGTTGCGCCTGGCGATCGGCTACAACGCCGTCATCGCGCCGCGCACCAGCATTCCCGTGGAACTCATCGCGCCGGCGCCGGGCCTCAGCACCATCGAAGCGACGATCGAGTTCGATCCCGATCTCGCCACCGTGCGCTCCATCTGCGCTCGCGACCTGGCGCTGAGCCCGGATTGCACCATGACCTTCGAGGAAGTCGAGCCCGGCATCGTGACAATTCAGATCAGCAGCACCACGCCGCTTCTCGGCGTGGGCAGCGTCGCCCAGGTCAATCTCGATCTGAAACCCGGCGCTTCCCCGGCGCTGCCCTTCACCATCACCAGCGCCACCGCCGATGGCGCGCCGATCCCGACGCTCGACGGCGCGCTGGCCCTGCCCGACACGCCGCTCGTCATCCCCTTCCCGACACTGCCCGAAGCGAACTGCGGCGAAGCGTATTCGATGACGCTTACCGCCACGGCCGGCTGGCCGCCCTACACCTGGACGCTCCTGGAAGACGACCTCCCGCCCGGCTTCACCCTCGACGGCAGCACCGGCGAGATCAGCGGCGCCAGCAGCCAGCACGGCGAATACCTCTTCCGCCTCGCCGCCACCGATGACAACAACCGCACCGGCACCCGCTGGTTCACTATCAGCGTCGGCCTGCCGGGCGACCTCGATGACGATGGCGATGTCGATCAGTCCGATCTGGGCCTCCTGCTCGCGTCATATGACATCGACGCAGGCGGCGACTGCGACGGGGACGGCGACACCGACCAGTCCGACCTGGGCATCCTCCTCGCCCACTACGGCGAGCAGTGCTAGTTCGCCACGACTCCCCAGTGGTGCGCGCCGCCGACCATCATCTCTGAGGGAGACAGCACCCGCCGATGAGTCTACTCCCTCAAGGATGATCCGCGACGATCATGCCGTGCTTGCGAATGATCTCGACGAAGAGCGCCGGATCGAAGGGCTGGCTGCGGGGCAATCGCTCGTGGCACTCTCCGAAGAAGCGCTCGAGCCCCCCGGGGGTGGCGATGATGTAGAAACGCGAGGGCCTGTCGGTAGGGTTGTGAAAGCAGTGCTGCACACCGCGCGGGCCGAAAGCGACGGCACCGGGCGTAAGCTCGTACTTCGCCTCGCCGACAACGAGTTCGATCTCTCCCTCGACGCCGATGAAAGTCTCATCTTCGAGCGTGTGGGTGTGAAAGGGAACGCCTTCCTTCGGCGGGCACACAATCTCGAACAGGGAGAACACTCCACCGGTCGCCTCGGCCGAGAGAATGCAACGATTCTCATGCATGGCCACCTGATGTATCACGCCTTCGCCAGGCTTTCGAAACAGAGGCGCGGCCGGGGTGCCGGCGTTTGAGGGAGTCGTGCTCATGATGGGTGAGTCTCCGGTAGAAAAGACAACGCCCATGTCGCCTACGCAGGCACCGTCCCGACTGGGCGGCGGATTATCGCCGTGTTCATGAACATGTCAAGGATAGACGCAACGCGAAGTCGAACGACGGTCCGCCGCGCCCGCGGATCCGCCAAGAACTCGCCCGAGCCTCGCAGACCGACTTCGCTACCACCCGCACTCGTAATCGGCGAGCAGAATCCCCAGGTCGGTCGCACCAACCTCGCCATCGCCATCCAAGTCGGCCCGCGGATCGAAGAACGGATCGCCGGGCGGCAACTCGTAGGAGGCGAGCAACAGACCCAGGTCGGACTGGTCCGTGTCGCCGTCCCCGTCCACGTCACCCGCGCAGAGCGGCGGGCCGCAGGGCGCACGAAAAGGGCGGGCCCGTTTGGGCCCGCCCTGAACTGCTTCATTCTCACCAGCGCTTCACAGCGCTGGCGTCACTTGTGGAGGGTCAGCGGCAATCACGGCCGTAGACGGCGAGCAGCAGACCGAGGTCTTGCTGATCGGTGTCGCCATCGCCGTCGACATCGCCGCCGTCATCGACCTCGTAGGACGCCAGCAGGATGCCCAGGTCGCCCTGGTCGATCATCTGGTCGTGGTTGAGATCCTCGCCGCAGACGTTCCGCAGCGGCTCGAAGCCGGGCACGTCGAAGCCGAGCTTCGCCATCTGGGCCTCGGTCATCGGATCGATGAAGAACATCTGGTGACCGTCCCAGGTGTCCTTGCCGATGCCCGTCCACAGGCTGGCATCGCCGGAGGGCGGATCACTGACATCGCCGATGTAGGTGAGGTAGTCCATCTTCCAGGACTGCTCGTAATCGAAGGGCATGGGAATGACGCCCTTGACCCAGCTGAGAACCTTGGTGTCCTCATCCCAATCCGCGAACTTGATTTCACCGGTGGCGTTGTACTGCTCGATGGCCTCGTTCTCACCTTCGTAGAAGTTGAGGTGGCACTCGTTGCAGCTACGGCCGTCGCGGGTGATCGTGTGCGAGGTGAAGGGACCGAAGGCCGACCAGGCGTTGCCATCGTCGGTGAGCGACTGGAAGGTCATGGGGAAGATCTTCCCGTCCTTGTGCCGGTTGCCCAGGATGATGAAGTCGGTCAAGGCGCCCTTGGCCCGCTTCACGTGCGCCTGCTCCTGCGACTCGAAGTGGCAGTTGTAGCAGGTGGTCACGGTCTGGGCGTGGCAACTCGTGCAGTGCAGTTTGCCATGGTGCCAGTCATAGGGGTGACCGGCGGGTTCCTGCTCGTGGCAGTCCAAGCAGTCGGCGTCGATCGCACCCGGCTCCAGCATCGAGTCATACGCCATGCCGTCACCGTGCAGGTCGCC
>SWCD01000249.1_pt1 | contig 15372 bp, 13 predicted proteins | sample 4693011 | NCBI WGS metagenome assembly SWCD01 (sample SAMN10267278, study PRJNA491770) | bioreactor metagenome | isolation source: DHS bioreactor inoculated with marine | place: Japan: Omine Ridge, Nankai Trough | reverse complement strand
GAACTTGATTGTGTTGTTCTCACCGGCCCACATGGCCTTCGATAGATCCTGGCCGACCTTCGTGCTGTCCACGTCGAATGCGGCAACGAACTCAACATCGCCGACGTGGTAGCCACCGAAGTCGACATGCATCAGGCCGGGAACGTCAGCGTCGATAGCAACATCGCGGTAGTACTCGATGCCTTGGATCAGGGAGTTGGCACAGTTGCCGACACCGGCAATCGCGACTTTTACCTTGCTCATCTGTTTCCTCCAATGAGGCTCCGGGGGACCTCTGTTTCTTGCTCTGTTCGTGCGAATGCAATCAACTGGTCGAGCCAGTTGATGTCCGCCTCGGTGGTTTCGATGTTGTGCCGCAGCAGAGCGGCGGTGTAGAAGTCGGCGCTGCCCTCTGTCCTCGACCGTTGCAGGGCGGCCTGTGCCGTCTTGAGCCTGCCGGTCATGTGGTTGCGTCGCCGCTTCAGAGTTCGCAGCCGTGCCGCTGGCTCCATGTATTGAAAGAAGGCCAGCCGCATGTTGAACCGACGATCTTCGTCATCATCAGCGGAGTCGAGGATTCGGGTGAGTTCGTCGGCACCCGTGGTAGTCAGTTTGTATGCCTTGCGACGCCCCGACTGGCGGAGCGCCTCGATGAACCCCCGCTTCTCGAGTCGACGCAACGCCGGATACAGGGTGCCGAACGACACCCTGGTGAACCCGAGCTCGAGCAGGCGGGCCTTCAGTTCATATCCATGGCGGGGTCGCTTCCGGAGCAACCCAAGGACGGCGAGATCAATCATGGGTAGCACTATATCGATTCGATACAACTATATCGAATCGATATAGAAATCCCCGGATGCGGGTTTGGTCGCCGATTTCCCAGGAAACGGTCCTATCATCCCGGCGCTATGCCACGTTGGTTGCTGCGCGCCCTTCTTGTTGGCGCATTCGTCGTTCCCGGCCTACTCCTGAGCACTGTTGCTGCCTGGGGTGTAGACAAGGTCGTGCATCTCGACCAGGTGAACCGCAACGTGGCCCTGGCGGGAATTCCGGTCGGCGGAATGACCGAAGCCGAACTGGACGCCGTCCTCGACGAACTCTCGGCGGCAACATCGACAGAACCCGTGGTCGTCTCCGCCCCCGGGCTCGATGTCGAGGTGAGCCATGCCGAAGCGGGTATCGCGATCGACCGTGATGCAGTCAAAGACGAAGTCTTTGCCGCAGGCAGGGATGGCAACCCCGTGGCGTCGTTCGTTTCGTGGCTCGGCGGCATAGGTAGTGCTGAGGACATTGGCCTCACGTACACCATCGATGTGGATGCGGCGGCAGCGATGATCCGCTCGGCCCCCGGCTGGGTGAGCGTTGCTCCCATCGAGCCGCGCTTCACGGCTGCCACCGGAGAGGTCGTGGTCTCCCCGGGTGTCGATGGCACCTACCTGGATCCCGAGTTGGTAGCCGAGGCCCTTGCCGCCGAGGTTGCTTTCGGTGCAGCACCGTTTTCGGTGGATGTGGATTGGAGCCCGATGGCTCCGCAGTTCGATCAGTCTGATGTGGCGGCCGCTCTGGCAGTCATGGACGATCTCACCGATACCGACCTGACGGTCAGAGTCAATGGGAAGACGGCATACGTCGGCACTACAACCATCCGCCGCTGGGTGGATTCGGCCCTCGGTGCCGACGGTCTGGTCCCCGTATTCAACGAGGACCGCGTGCTCGAGTCGCTGGGGCGTTTGCTGGACGGCTACGCCACCCCGGTTCCGCAGCCGACCTATCTGGTCTCCGCGGGGACGGTCACCTATGGGCTCGATGGCGAACCGGCCCGGACCTGCTGTGACGTGGGTGCCGCTGATGCTCTCTATCGTGAGGCGCAGCGTGGAGGTAGCTCCTTCGTGTTCCTGCCGACCCGGCTGCTCGAAGAGGACGGCGGGATTGAGCGTGTCGAGACTCTGGGTATCACCGAACTGGTCAGCGAGTTCACCACCAACCACGCCTGCTGTGAGAACCGGGTCATCAACATCCACAGGATCTCCGACATCGTCACCGGCTACGTGATGCAGCCGGGGGAACGGTTCTCGGTGAACGATTATGTGGGCGAACGAACCACTGAGAAGGGCTTCGTCCCGGCCGGGAGCATCCAGCAAGGCCACCTCAAGGATGACGTTGGCGGTGGCGTTTCCCAGTTCGCCACCACCCTGTTCAACGCAGCGTTCTTTGCCGGCCTCGAGTTCGACGATTACCAATCACACACGATCTATCTGAGCCGGTATCCGTTTGGTCGTGAGGCGACCATCAACTACGACGATGTCGATCTGGCCTTCATCAACAACACCCCGTACGGAATCCTCATCTGGGTGGAGTACACGGAGACTTCGATCACGGTGCAGATGTACTCGACAAAGTATTGGGAGGTCGAGCAGACCGACCAGCGCACCTGGCGGTCCGGAGCCTGCCGCTCCGTTGAGACGTTCCGCGCCAGCACCAACCCCGAGGGTGTCGTTGTCGAGGATTCGGTGCGAGCCCGGTATCGCCCCGGCGAGGGGTTGGATTGCGCCGGAAACCCGACGCCGCGGCCGTAAAGGCGCCGTTCGACAGTTGTCCCTTTGTTCACGGCTCGTTCATTGGTGCGCAAGGTCTCCCCTGAAGACTCGCTGACAAGCGATCCCGAGGAGGGAGATTTCATGAAGCGCAGAATCACGATGGTGCTTGCCCTGGCACTGCTGGCATCGTTTGCGGCGGTGGCACCGGCGGCAGCGACCGGTAGGCACGCGCCCGACTACACATACCGGGTGACGGTGGAGAACCTGACCGAGAACCAGATGCTGACTCCCGTGGTAGCCGCCACGCACAGTTCGAGCTTCAGAGTGTTCAAGCGGGGGCAGGAGGCCTCCAACGGTGTCCAACAGCTCGCCGAGAACGGTGGGGTGCCCGTCCTGGTCGACGAGCTCAATGGCAACTCAAAGGTTGAAACGGTTGCGGTCCTCGGGTCCGGCCCGATCGCCCCGGGCGATTCAGCCAGTTCGCTCATCACCACCGATGGCCACCACCGTCGTCTTTCGGTAGCCGCGATGCTCATTTGCACCAACGATGGCTTCGCCGGCCGCAGCTCGGTACGTCTCCCGGCGCGGGTCGGCAATGAGCGTACTTTCTATGCGCGAGCATACGATGCAGGCACTGAGATCAATACTCAGGACTACTCGGATCTGGTTCCGCCGTGCGACGGTCGCGGGGAGACCGGCGCTTCGAATCCAGACTTGGCGGAGGACGGCGTCATTCGTCGTCACGCCGGAATAGTCGCCGGCGTCGGCGATCTAACCGTTGCTGATCATGGTTGGGATGAGCCGGTGCTCAAGATCACAGTCGAGAGGGTTCGGACGTACCAAGTCACGATCACCAACCTCACCGATGGGCAGCCGCTCACTCCCGCCGTCTTCGCCACGCACGAGCGCTGGGTGAGTGCCTTTGACGAGGGTTCGTCGGCAAGCAACGGCATTCAGCAACTCGCCGAAAACGGTGGCGTGCCTGTGCTGGTCGATGAGTTGTCGAGCAGAAATGGCTTTGGCACGGTCACCGCAATTGGCGATGCTCCCATCGGCCCCGGCGCAAGCATCTCCGTCGACCTCGTGGTCGATGACGGATTCCGGCGGGCATCGCTGGCGGCCATGCTGGTCTGCACCAACGATGGGTTTGGTGGTGTCGACTCGCTGCGGCTCCCCCGCTGGGTGGGTGATCAGATCGATGTCTACGGGCACGCCTATGACGCCGGCACAGAGATCAACACTGAGGCGTACGCCGACCTTGTCCCGCCATGCGATGGTGCCGGTGGTTCGGGCGTAACGAATCCGGCGCTGGCTGAGAGCGGCGTGGTTCACTCTCACGCCGGGATCCGCGGCGGCGCCGACCTCGTTCCTGCAGTCCACGGCTGGGACGGTGCCGTCCTCCAACTCACGATCGAGCGCACCAGCTGATCGAGGCCCGTCACGAGCTAGAAGTTCGGGGGTGCCCCCAAGGCGCCCCCGAACTCTCTTTCCCGAGATACGGCCACGGTCGAGCTCGTTTGCGGCGAAACCCGAAGCCGACGCCATCAGCCTGTGCCAGACTTGAGGGATGGAATGGAATCGTGATGGCGGGCTGATAGCCCTTTTTGTTGTGCTGTTTCTCGTCGCGGTTGTTCTCGCCGCGGCGGAGACCGCTCTGGTTCGTGTATCTCGGGTTCGCATAGCGGCGCGAGCCGAGGAGGGCGGCCGTCGCGCCAGGAGAACCTTGCGTCTTCTCGATGATCTGCCCCACGTGCTCAACACGACGTTGCTGGTCGTCCTGCTCGTCCAGATCGGCGCGGCAACGGTTACCGGGATTCTCGCCGACCGGTGGTTCGGCAGCGGTGGGGTGACGATCGCATCGATCGCGCTGACCATCTTCCTGTTTGTCTACTCCGAGGCCATCCCCAAGACGTATGCCTACCGCAACGCCGCCACGGTCGTGATGGCGCTCGCCTACCCGGTGGGATGGCTCACCACCGCGCTGCGGCCCATTGTCTCGGTGCTGGTGAAGTTCGCCGATCTTCACGCTCCGGGGCGCGGTATCGCTACCACTCCGACGGTCACCGAGCGTGAACTGCGCAGCCTGGCGGCCGCAGCAGCCACCGAAGGAGAGATCACCGATGCCGATCTCAAGCTCATCGAGGGCGCCTTCCGTCTTGGTGACAGAGTCGCAGAGGAGGTCATGGTTCCTCGCGTCGACATGACGGCGGTTGCTGCATCCGTGACTGCCCGGGAAGCGCTCGAAGTTGCGCTTGCCCGCGGTCACCGCCGCGTTCCCGTCTATGACGGCACCATCGACAACATAGTTGGGGTCGTCCGCCAACGCGATCTCGTCCGTAGTCCGGAACGTATCGTTGCCGATCTGGCATACCCCCCGATGCTGGTTGCCGAGCCCAAACGGGTCCTGGAGTTGCTGCGGGAGATGCAGACGGGCGGCACCCACGTAGCCATCGTCATCGACGAGCACGGCGGCACCGCGGGAATGGTCACCATCGAAGACATTGTCGAAGAACTGTTCGGTGTTGTCAGCGAGGAGGGGACAATCTCGGCGCGGCTGGCCCATCGTCTTGACGACCAAAGCTGGGTTGTGGACGGCCGGATGCTCACCGAAGACCTGGAGAATGCGATCGGTGTCAGCCTCCCCGAAGGAGACTGGACCACCGTTGGGGGCATGGTGATGGGGCTGGCCGGCGAGCTCCCTCGTGTTGGAACCCAGCTCAAAGCCGGCGATCTCGAGTTACGGGTGGCCGGCGTGGCCGGACGCCGGATTCGCCGCATCGAGATCACCGTGCCGCATTAGGGAGCAGACGTTGCAGCAACTCGTGACCATTCACTCGTGGACGCGCTGGCTGGTGCTGGTCGCACTGGGCGCCGGCATTGTCTTGGGCGTGGTCCGCTTTCGACGCAAGCGCGACTGGAGCCCGCACTACTACCAACTGATGGTGATGGTGGTCGACATCCAGGTAGCCATCGGTGCCGCCATCTGGCTGTTCTACGACGGGTGGAGGCGCGGCTTTTTCTATTCGGTCCTCCATCCGGTATCAATGTTGATCGCTCTGTCCGTTGCCCATATCGGGTTCGCATTCGCCAAGCGCCGAGCCGAAATGAGGTCCTGGCTGTTGATGGCCGGGGCGTCTGCCGTGGCGCTGGCTCTGATCATTGCCGCGATCCCCTGGGATCGGCTCTAGACCCGAAACCGCCTTCCGGCGATCGTCTCCCCGTCCCGCCACGGCTGATCTGTCTCTGGTCTGGTGTCGAGAAACAGCTCGAAGTAGCCGATCTTGTCGAAACCGAGGTCGTGGTAGAAGCGAATTGCATCTGAATTGCGGCCGACGACCTTGACATTGAGGTCGCGGTGCCCTTCGTTTCTGATGACTTCGACAAGATGCACGATCAGTGCCCGGCCCACCCCGGCCCCACGGGCCTCGGGAGTGACGATGATCGGCTCGATCTCGAGCGTGCTCTCGTCGCTGCCCGGCTGAAGGCCCGTCATCCCTACGACTACACCGTCCCGTTCCGCCAGCCAGATCCGTTGCCGACCAACCTTGGCGAGGTGCTCATCGAACTGCATGCCGGGGTTATCTCCTCCGATCCCCGGCGAGTCGTAGATGACCCGGTGCCACTCGGTCAGTTGGGCCCAGAGCCCACGGCAGGTTTCCAGATCGCGGTCCGCGTAATTGCGGATGTCGACAGCCATGTGCCTCCTCCGAGGGAATACCACAAAGAAGTATGGGTTACTGCAAGGAGCACGACAATTCACTGGACGTAGTCATGACAACCACAATCCTGGGCATCGCCGGCAGCCTGCGGCAGGGGAGTCTCAATCGGGGCTTGCTGCGAGCGGCCGATCGGGTGCTTCCCGACGACACCAAGCTCGAAGTGGCCCATATCTCCGACCTGCCCATCTACAACTGGGATGTGGAGCAAGAACACGGGTTTCCCGAGCCGGTGCGGCGCTTCCGCGACCAGATCGTTGCCGCCGACGCGCTGCTCATCGCAACTCCCGAGTACAACAATTCAATCCCGGGTGCACTCAAGAACGCCATCGACTGGGCGTCGCGGGGCGGTCTCGAATCGCCGATGACCAGGATGCCTGCGGCGATCATGGGTGCGGCGGGGCGGCTCGGATCCGTGCGGGCCCAGATGCATCTCCGGACGATCCTGCAACACAATGACCTGCAGGTCGTCCAGAAACCCGAGGTTCTTGTTGCCGGCCGTGCTTCATTCGAAGACGGCGAGCTGGTCGACGAGCGCTACCTCGATCAAATCCGCCGTCTCCTCGCAGCCCTGCTGGAACTGGTCTAGGCCGAAGCCCCGAGAGAATCGATCAGGAGATCGTTGCGTTCTCGACATAGATGTTCCGCACCAGCGGATCGATCCGAACGAGCATTCCGGCCACGGTCACTATGGACTCGACTTCAGGAGCGGAGGACGAAGCGACCTCCGCAAGGACGTCGATTTCCGTATTGCCGTAGAGATCGTTGTTGACCGTCGCCACCGTCACAGTCACCGTCGCGGTGGGCCCGATCGGGCGCACCCGCTTGACCCTGCCCTCGCACCTGACGGTGGCTCCGGCATATCGGTTGTTGAACTTCGTTCGGGTTTCGAAGCTGAGGTCGTTGCCACCGAAGAGCTCCTCAGCCATTTCGTCCACGTCGATGTCGCCGGTTGGTGCGGGCGCGGTCGGGGCGGTCAAGGCCTCTCTCCAACCGGCTACGTCCGGGTCGGCAGGTGCGACTCGCTCCAGCTCACCGACCCGCTCGGCCGCTTTCCGATCGTCACCAGCAGCGGCGAGAGTCTCTACCTCAAAGATGCGTTGATCGATGTCCTCAGGATGATCCGCTACGGCTTGCCGAATCCGTTCGGCTACGTCGGAGAGGAGACCCTGCTCGCGGTCGATCACGTTTTCGTCGCTGACCCCGGCGGTCGGTGAGGTAAGCAACTGGGCCGTGGCGACGAGCCGCTGAATCGACGAGGACAAGCGATTGAAGTCACTCTCGAACTTGGCTCGAGTCATTCCGATGTGATCCTCCGTGATCACCGCGTTCGGGTAGGACGCCATGAGGCGGTAGAGGCCGCTACGTACCGACGGGGTGAGGAAGGCGGCAAGACGCTGTTGGTTCGATGTCTTGACCTTGAACGCTCCATCGAACAGCGGATCGCCGACCTGGGTGTCTTTGATTCCGAGGAATTTCCCGATGAACGACGACAGACCGCCTTCACGCTTGAGCTCGAAGCTGAAGCCGGGGGAGGGGTACCGCACCTGGTAGCGGGTGTGGGTGGTGGAGTTGTTGCCGGAGCGAGTCACATAGGTGTCGATCCTCACCGGCAATCCGTTGAGAGTGCCCGTGATCGTCGGCCGCGAGAAGCGGCCCGGGATGCTGATGTCCAGGCCGAGTTGGTTGGCGACCGCGGTCCAAACACCGATCGTCCGTTGACGGGCCTGAATGAGCAGAACGGCCACCAGGGCGATCACGGCCAGGGCAAAGAGGATCGGCATCAGTACGCTCCACCCAGCTTGGTGTGGTCCCAGGTGATCACCTTCGCCGGCTCTACGATCACCGCCGTGTTCTTCGCTGCGAACCGACCGAACGCGGCCTCGAGGGCATCGTGATCCAGCTCCATCGGAGTGTCGTTGATCATCGGGTACTTGGCAGCAAGGCCGCCGTAGATCGACAGCACGTATTCCGGGTCGGTGACGAGCCGGGCGGTGCCTTTGATCATCACCCCTTGGAGTTGCGAATAGTCTTCGCCGGCCTCGACGAGAACCGTGAAGTTCGGATTGCGGGTTAGGTTGACGATCTTCTGTGACTTGGTGAACGACCGGAACACAACCTGGTCCCCGTCCATGACGTACCACATGGGTGCAACGTGGGGCCACCCATCTGCGCCGATGGTCGCTACCTGAAGGACCGTGTTGGCGGCTAGGAACTGTTGGATCTCGTCCGGCGTCATAGTGATGTCTTTTCGTGCCATGGGTGCAACATAGTGGCCGATGCGGAATGCCGCCCGGCCGGGTAGGGTTCCTTCTCCGGCACGGGCGACCCGATGGGCGGCCGATGCTGGGCAACGACAGTGACACGAGAAGACCCACGCCCTAGCGGCGGCCCGAGTTTCTTCTGGAAACTCGAAGCTCCCCGCAGGGAAGCCCCCAACCCTCCGGGTGGGGAGAAGGGAACCGATATGGCCAAGAAACTCACCGCACCAGCCATCAAGGCTCGCAAGGGCGGCGACAAGCTCACGATGGTTACCGCCTACGACGAGCCGTCGGCCCGCATCGCCGACCGCGCCGGCGCCGACATGATTCTGGTCGGAGACTCGGTTGCCAACGTCGTGCTCGGGCGCGACGCCACCCTGGCCATGTCGGTCGACGAGATGGTTTATCACACCGCTGCCGTCATGACCGCCGAACCAACTGCCCTCGTCGTCGGCGATATGCCATGGCTCAGCTACCACACCACTCCCAACGAGGCTGTTCACAATGCGGGCCGTCTCATCCGCGATGGCGGCGCCGGGTCGGTCAAGCTCGAAGGCGGGCGCAAGCGTCTCGATGTTGTCAACGCAGTGCTTGACGCCGAGATTCCGGTCATGGGCCATCTCGGCCTCACTCCGCAGTCGGTTCATGCCATGGGCGGCTACCGGGTGCAGGGCAAGCAGGCGGCTGCCGCCTACGAGCTGATCACAGATGCCAAGGCGCTCGCCGACGCCGGCGTGTTCGCCATCGTTCTCGAAGGCGTTCCCGATGTCGTCGCCGCGATGGTCACCGAAGAGATCGCGGTTCCCACCATCGGAATCGGTGCCGGCGCCGAGTGTGATGGTCAGGTGCTCGTGTTCCACGACGTTCTCGGTCTCCACGACAAGCGCACCGCCAAATTCGTCCGCCAGTATGCCAACCTTGCCGATGTCGCCGTCGCGGCTCTCGAGCGGTTCTTCAACGACGTCCGTTCCGGCGAGTTCCCCGGCGAAGCCGAGACCTATCACATGCCGGAGGAGTCGGCCCAGATCTTGCGCGAGCTCAGCGAGACGTCCAGCACACTCCCCGGCTCAGGGATCGCAACCGACAGCTTCCTCGCAGACGAGGCTATGGAGCAGTAGGTGTCGAGGTCCGAGCAGCCACGCTGCTCGCAGCAGCCGCCGTTACGAGCTCACCCTGATCCATTCCCGCGGGTATGGCCAGAAAGGCATTGAGAACGACGGATCGATGAGTAGCTCGTTGTTGCTCGCACAGACGTAGTCGGTCGAGCCGCCTCCGGTGGATGAAGGTGACTCGACGGTGAGGGCCGGGCCGCCATCGAGGATCAGATTGAGGACGATGTCTTGGCCCTCGATCGCAACCGTCAACAACGACCCATCGGATTCCCACGTTCCGAACGAGCCGCCGGTGAGAACAAACCGGGCGTCGATACCGTCTATCACCTCGGTGAACGTGGTCTCCCTGTAGTCGAATCGGAAGGTCCCGTCGTCGAAGAACGACATGTTGATGCCACCGCCCTCGTGTGTTGGGTCGGCGATGCCCAAGTCCCGATACAGGGTCACGAGCAGGTCGGCAACGGCCTCTGGCTCGGCAGCCCATACCCCCGCGGGACAGAGGCCATCCGCTGTCGGCAGCGGTTCCTCCTCCTCTTCACACTTCTCTTCGGGCTCCACCAGAACTGCGGTGAACGAACCACCGGTCGTTGCTACAAGGATGGAGTTGCTTTCGGTGAAGTCTGGTGCGATTGGGCCGAGCTCGGTCCCGTCGTCGCAGACGCACTCCGGTCCGAAGCACCAGGTTGCCTTTATCCCTGAGGTACTGAGTTGGTCCTCCCCCCACGGCCACCGCACAATGCCGGGCCCGGCCATTTCGAACTCAAAGAGCAGAGCTTCGGCTCCACCCAGAACTGGCTCGAGCGCAAAGGTGCCTTGTTCCCCTGGCGGAGTGCTGAAGCTTCGCTCCCGGTCTGCCACCACCGGGGTCTCTCGAGGCAGCCGAGAGACCGTGCTGTTGCCGATTCCGGGACCACTTGCGTAATCCCAGGCGGCACTCAGGTCGGGACGGCGCAAACTGGAGGCCGCCCATGTCGCCAACGCATCATCGGGCAGGCTGCCCAGGATCTCTGCGACTCTGGCGGAGTCGCTCCCCGGCCCACGAATGTCGCCGAAGTATCGGACGAAGTTGGCCCAGCTGTCTACACCGTTGTCGTGGAGATAGGAGAACAGAGCGATGTCCTGGTAGCTGGCGGCAGTCGTGGTGTGGCCTCCGATTGGTCCCACACCATCGTGATAGCCGTTCCAGAAATTGCGGCTGATCACGGTACCGCCGGCGAATTCCTCTCCCGCCCAGGATGCGTATCCCTCGTCCATCCACAACACCGGATCGCGCATGAAACCATGCGGACCGTCGGGATGGATTGCCTGCTGATGGCAGTGGGTGACCTCGTGCATGATGGCGGCTGTCTGCTGCCGAACGGTTCGAGCACGGAACACCTCACCCATGATGATGATGCAGGCGACATCACCGCCGGTGGTGGCGTCCTCAAACAAGCGGACCAGGGTCTCAAATGAGGCATCGCTGGCGAAGAAGGCCCGATACAGATCGAGATCCGCCTTGAAGGCACTGAACGCGACGGCGGAGAAACCTCCTTCGAGCAGCCCGAACTCGCTGAGGACAACAGCAATCTCACCGGGATGAGCGTGGCCGGTCAATCGGGTGAACTCGCTGCTCGCCTGATCAACGATCTGCTGATAGGCCTCGCGTTCCGCTTCGTCGGTAGCGCGGTACGAGACGAGGGCTGCGTCGGGCTCGAATGCGGGCGCTGCCGAGATCGTCGCTCGTTGTTCGTCGGTGATCTCGGCGGCGTTGAGAGACAGCGACCACATCAGCCGTCTCAAGTCGATTGGCGGATAGGCCTCCACCCCCGCTTCCAGGGCCGGTAGAAGCAACTCGAGCGCCTTGACCGCGTCGTCAACCGTCCACTCGCCGTTGTTGGCGGCCTCGAGAGCTACGAGTTCCTCAACGAGGCCCAGATCAAACTCGGCAGCGAACCCGGAAGACCCCGATGTCGTGGTGAGCGGAGCTGAGGAGGCGGGAGTGCTGGGCGGTGACGAGGCGAGGTCGTCATCAGCGCTACCGCTGCACGCACCGGCGATGATCGCCAGCACAGCGCAAATCAGAACGAGCCTCCGCAACACCTTCCCTCCCCGGGCAGCTGATCGTAAAACTACGCGAGCAATGGTGGTTTTGGGGAGGCTTTGAGGTTCACGATCAGCTCGCAGACGAACCAGGCCGGGCCATTGAACCCAGCTTGTCCATGGCGCAGGGGGCGTGATGGCGTGGTCGCGTACGGGCCGTTCGGAAGCACCACAATGCCGGCGTCGAAGTTGCACCTGCCCACAGATCGAACGAGCAAGGGGACGCCGGCGGCGTCCCCTTGCTTTGCAACCACCGCCGGCCGTCAACCGTCGATGATGCCAAGGAATGCTGCCGCCACCTTGGCGTGGCCGTCATCCGTCACATGCAGGCAGTCGGCGCCACCGACAAAATCACCAGCACCGAGTGTGCCGAAGGTCTCGGCAACCTCTGCGTCATACCTGGCCGCCACCCGACGGACCACATCATGGACACCATCGAGGCTCCCGTCCGGGGTGCCTTCGAGCAGCATGGCGCCAAGTTCGATGGCCCCGGGGATGGCCGCCAAATCGCAGTACGGCACCGGATTGTCGTAGGTGCCCAGCACTATCGGCGTCTCGGCACCGGCAGCCGTGCGCAGTTCACCGACCACGCCGTCGAGATCGACCTCGTACTGGCCCATCTCCATGATCCACGTCGTCAGGCACTGCTCATTGAAGCCGGTGATGCATGCGTCCTGGATGGGTCCAGAGACATCATTGCCGCCCACATGCAGGGTCACTGCCTGCACGTCATTCCGCGGGTTGTGATCGTGGTTGCGCCTCTCCAGCATCGGAATGGCAACCGGTAGTTGCTCCGACGCCACGAGGGGCGCAGTCACCCCGGGGAGCGTATCGGTGGCAGGCCGGGCGAGATTCACCAAGCGCAAACGACGGCAGCCGTCCCTCCATGGGGCCGGATGACAGTCCAGCTCTCGGCGCAGCTCGTCGGTGAGCACGGCAACATAGCCACTCGAGGCGGGCTCAGTTGCTCCCTGGCCGTATGCCCAGGAGTCACCGAGAGCCAGGTACACCGGCCTACCCCTGGCATGGCCGCGGCTGGCGGCTGCCGGCGCCGCCACTGCGGTCAACGCCAGGGCGAGCGAAACGAGAATCACCATTGCCTTTGTCGTATGCCGCATCTTCTTCCTCCTCTGTGCGACTCCCGTCACCGTATGGCGATGCCGACGTGGGGCCTATGGGGGACCAGCCCCATGCCCCGTGAACGTTCCGGTCGGCACGATGGGGAACCTTGCGCTGGAATGGGCAGAGGCGGCGGGACGATCGGTCACGCCTCCGGGCGCACGAACCCGGTCCCGAAGGCGATTGCCGAGAGTTCGTGTCGGCTGGCGATCCCGAGCTTCTCGAAGATGCTGTGTATGTGGTTCTCCAGTGTCTTGACGACGATGCCGAGTTCTGCGGCAGTCTCGCGGTAGGTGAAGCCGCGGGCGATGAGAACAACCACCTCGCGTTCTCGTGGCGTGAGCCGGTCGATGCCGGAATCGTCTGTGACGGCCTCATCGATGTCCAACAAGTACCCGGCAACCTGGCGCGATATCGGTCGTTCCCCCCGCAACGCTTTGTTGACGAGTTCGGGAAGGTCCGGCCCGATGGCCTGTTTGGTCAGGTAGCCGTCGACACCCTCGCGAAAGAGTCGAGCGACGTCTTCTCGCGACGTAGAGATGGTGACAGCGAGGAACGCGATTTCGGGATCGGTCTTGCGGACCTGCCGGAGGACGTCGACGCCGGATCCCTCTTTGATCCTGATGTCGAGCACGACGAGATCGGGCTTGCGGTCCCGGATCATGTCGACTGCAGCGGTGACGTTGTCCGCTTCGCCAACGATGTCGAACTGGTCACCGAGGATTGCCCTCGTTCCGACCCGACTGAGGTGCTCATCCTCGACGATGAAGATGCGGGCCCGGCTCATGATGTTGGCCAGGTAATTGCCACCTGGGTGCCGGTGCCGGGGGTCGTGGTCACATTCACCGCAGCACCGACGTTCTCGGCCCGCCGCTGCAGGCTGTGATCCAGGCCGCGGCCCGCGGCAACCGAGGTGGGATCGAACCCGCGGCCACGATCGCGAACAAACACCTCGATCGTGTCCGCTTTGAGCTCGGCATAGAGATCAACGGTGTCGACGCCGGCGTGTTTTGCGGCGTTGAGCAGCGCCTCGCGGGTCGCGGCGAGGATGGCACGTACCCGGTCGTCACACTCGGCGTCGCCACGAATGACCGACTCAACCTTGATGCGATGCACGTCCTCGATATCTCCGCAGATTGCCTGCAGCTCCGCACGGGCGCTGTGCTCATGGGGGGAGCGGTACTCGGAGATGGTGTTACGTAACTCGCGTTCCTGGCGGCGGGCGAGGTATCGAATCTGGTCGGCGTCATCGGCGTCCCGGCTCATGACGGCGAGTGTCTGCAGGACAGAGTCGTGGAGCCGGTTGGCGATGTCGAGCCTTTCCTCGTGGCGCGCCTGAGTGGCGATTGCTGCATCGAGTTCGCTCTGAACCGACATCCGTCGCCGCTCCTGGAGACGCAGATGGTCGTACGCCCAACCCACCAAAATCCCGATCACGAGGAATCCGACCGAGCCGGCGGCGGGGACAACCCCTCTGTCGTCCAGCCAGTGCACTACTACCTGCTCTAGCCCGATGACGCTGCCCGCGACGATCGTGGGCCGAATCGTATATGCGTAGGCAACAACGAAGAGATTGGAGTTGAGCCAGCCACCGTGGAAGAGATGCTCGGCACCAGCAATGGTCGGAGCCATCCCGATGAAGGCCGTCACCAGCACATCGCCGATGACGAACCACAGTCGACCCATCTCGTCGGCCCTCGTGACCCACCAGGTCAGCGCCGTCCATACGGTGGCGAGCGCGAGTGTGCCCCAGGAGATGACTGTGTCGGCGCCGGGGTCGTTGCTCGGGGTGAGTACGACGAGAATCGCCATCCAGGCCCAACCGAGTACGCGAAACAGCAATGTGATATTGCGCAGGGTCGCGTCGATCGGGAGATTCGGCTTCTCCCGCGTGCGGATGCGCACCATGAATTCGAGCATACCCGTCGCCGATTGCCTGCGTAATGCCCGGTCTCGTCCCCCACTAGATACAGGGGTGACTCCCCCATAGTCGAGCGGTACGGTGGAGACATAGGTTGGACTCATGGAGAGTTCGGAAACATCGAAGCGGGACGGAAACCGGGACGCGATCGTCGAGTTCCTCAAGGACGCCCATGCGGCCGGGTTCCTCAGCAATGAGTTGGCGACGTCCCTCTACTGGTTCCGGATGGACCAGATCGAGCAGTCGCCGCCGGCCCCCGAACCCCGGCCCGCACCACCCGCTCCCGAACCTGCTCCCCATCGGGCCTTCCAACCATCGCCGGAGCCGGTGGCCAAGGCGCCGACCCCGCCCCCCGTATCCGTTCCGGTGTCGCCCGAGCTGCCGCCCGCCCCGCAGCCTGTCCCTGCGGCAGCGTTTACTCCCACCCGCAAACCGGAGCGTTCCCGGGCCGAGGTCTGGGCCCGCTTCGCCAAGATGCGCTCCAAGAAGCTCTGGGGCACGTTCACCGCCGACTTTGCCGCCAACGCACTCACCTACCTCGGAGTGTTGCTTTCGATTGTCGTCATCTATGTGTTTTTCGCCTTTGGCTACTTCGGAGAAACCATCGACGAGCGGCCGGAACTGCTTGTGCCGATCGTCGATGGT
>SWCD01011981.1_pt1 | contig 15392 bp, 12 predicted proteins | sample 4693011 | NCBI WGS metagenome assembly SWCD01 (sample SAMN10267278, study PRJNA491770) | bioreactor metagenome | isolation source: DHS bioreactor inoculated with marine | place: Japan: Omine Ridge, Nankai Trough | reverse complement strand
TGCACACGCCGGACAAATTGACCACCCAATTCCAATTTAAATTGACCATCTAAACCGGAGCAAAGTGACCACCCTATATTTTCACCAAAAAAAGAACGTTTTCATCGTGCCAGATTTAAAACAAATTTAATCAATTTCTGTATTTATTAATTTTCTTTTTCTTCTCATTGATTCCCCGCTTAGTTCTATTCTGTGTGATTGATGGATCAACCTATCCAGAATGGCATCCGCAATAGTCTTCTCACCAATGATGTCGTACCATCCCTGAACCGGTATTTGTGATGTTATTATTATGGAACCTTTGCTATGCCTGTCCTCTATTATTTCTAATAATGCAATTCTGTTTTGGCCATCCAAAGACTGAAGGCCAAAGTCGTCCAAAATAACCAGGTGCTGTCTTTCTATTTTAGCCAGATCCTTTAAATAAGAACCATCAGCTTTAGCCATTTTCAACTTAGAAAACAGTTTTGTGGTATTAAAGTACATCACTCTGTTTCCTTCAATACAGGCCTGATACCCCAAAGCTGTGGCAATATAACTTTTGCCTGCACCCGTACTTCCGGTTATCAACAGGTTTTCATTCTGTTCGATATAAGTACATTCTGCAAGCCTTAAAAGTTTATTCTTATCAATGTTTCTTGTTTCATCATATATGATATTCTCTATGGACGCCTTATAATGGAATCGGGCATTTTTGATGGCTCTTTCGATTTTGCGGGTGTTGCGGTCATCCCATTCGGCATCGATGAGCATGGAGACGAACTGGTCCAATGTGTAGTCGTCTGTTTTTCCTGTTTCGATGGCAGTATTAAATGCTCCATACATGCCATAGAACTTCATTTGTTTCATTTTTGCCAGTGTGATTTCATTCATCTTTTTTTGTTTTTATTTATAATAGTTTTCTCCCCTGATATTGCGATGTTCGGGCAGTTCAGAGACTTCCTGTGGTTCATTTGTCAGCATATCATAACCGTTTTCCAGAATTTTCTGAATGATCTTGTAGTTATATATATTATATTCCAATGCCCGTTTACAGGCATTGGCTAATCTTTGGTTACCCACCTTCCTGGCATAGGATAATACCCCCATGCAGCTCTTGTAGGATTGTTCGGGATGTTGTTTCTTTTCCAATAGTTGGGTAATAAAAACTTTGACATTTTCATCTATCGATGCACCCCAGTCAATAAAGCGTTGGGGTGTCCACTCAGTGATGAACTGGTGCGTGCTTGCCAGGTGTTCTTTTACCGTGGTATAGTTGTAGGTGGCTTTGCTTCTTGGATGAAGGGCAATGCGATTGTATTTATAATATACTTCCACTTTACTACTGGTAAACATGATCTTGACTTTTTTGCGGATATACTGGTAAGGAACGCTGTAATAATGTTTGTCTTTACCTAAAAGTACATGCCCGTTTTGCATTACCGTGGCAAAGGCCAACTCCTTAATTTCGTAGCGCTGTACAGGTAGTGGAGATAAGGTTTGTTGTTCTACTTCTTTAAATAATTGCAATCGGGATGCAGGTCTTGCCGTAAGCTTTTTGTCGTTATGCACCTTAAGGGCGTTCCATACCGCTTCATTGAGGTCTTTTAAGCGGTGGAACGTCTTACCCCGGAGTGCTGTATAAATCCTTTGATAGAGGATCCTGACGGCTCCTTCTACCAGTGATTTGTCCCTGGGTTTATATACCCTGGCAGGAAGAATGGTTGTTCCATAGTGTTCGGCAAAGTCAAGGAATGTCTCGTTTAAAGTAGGTTCATAACGGTTACTTTTGGTAACAGCTGATTTTAAGTTGTCGGGCACGATGGCTGCCGGTACACCTTTAAAGAAGTGCAGCGCGTTCTCAATGGACGCAATAAAGTCTTCTTTCTTTTGGCTCAAAGAGGCTTCGGCATAAGTGTACTGGCTTGCCCCGAGTATGGCTACAAAAAACTGAACCTCGGTAATCTCTCCTGAGTTCTTCTCAACCAGTTGTAATGTTTTACCTGCATAGTCTACAAACATTTTATCCCCGGCTTTGTGGTTCATATGCATCACTGGGTTTACCTTTTTGCTCCAACGGAGGTAGTGTTCGCTGAACTGGCTGCTTTTTAATCCATCAGGATGCTTATTATAATACTCCTCCCACATGAGTTGTTTGGTAACCCCTGTCTTTTTGAGTTCACGCTCCATGTAAGGAAAAAAGGCATAAACGGCTTGAAGCCTGGGTGAAAGTTTTTGGGACTTATTGCTGCTGAATATCGCTTCCAGTTCCGTATCACTCTTCTGCCTGATGTCTTTAATACTCAGGTGAAGCAATTGATAAAGGGCAATGTATTTCTTTACTGTATTTCTTGAGAGCGATAAATATTTGCTTATAAATATTTTGCTTTTGCCCTGATGGTGAAGGGTAATTACTTTTCTAACTTTACTCATGTCTGCTAACTTATTGGCCATATCCATACATTTTTTAGATCAAATGCATGAAAATACGGCTTTGGCAACATGAAAAAATTCTTAATTTAGGGGTGGTCAATTTGCTCCGGTATGGGGTGGTCACTTTCCTCCGGAATAGGATGGTCAGTTTAGACCGGTAAGCCTGGTCAGTTTACTCCGGTTTGAGGTGGTCAATTTGACCGGTTTTTGCAATCATTCCCCCAAATAGAATTAGATAAATTTCTTCATAACAGTCTGTGCCTTTCAGAGAAAAGGAACAACCAATCAGAACGGCTCCCCAAATAATTGCACTTGCAATAATTATTGAACCAATTGATCTCTTTTTCATTATTTATTGTTTTGGTTAATGGCACTAAGTTAGAAATTATTGCAAATTCTCATATGGTTAGTGGTGAAATCATTCCGTCAAAGACACATTAAATGACCATTGTGGTATGTTGGTATTACTTTTCTGAGTAAGCACGCTCCCTAAGAGCACCTCAACCCATTTGAAGGATTACAGAAGGATATAAATCCCTTTTTGATTTTCAGAAACACATTCCGAGGTATATTACCCTTTGAAGGTTCAGATAATATTTGACGGGGGCTTATAACGAATATTTAAAAACTCCACCAGAATAAACTGATGGAGAATGCCATACCATATTCACAACCATATGAATTGGTGTGGATACATTAAAGGTACTACAATCAAGAGCGTTTGTCAATAAAAGAACCCCTGCATCAAATAAACCGTAAGTTGCAGGGGCAAACTAAGAAACTAAAACAGTTTTACTTAGCATTGTAAAAAAGTTTGGTGAATATAGACTAAAAACCCCCGCCAATCTTTTAACCCTAATTGACGGGAGCTAATCTAAAAACCCTGCTATGAACAAGGTTCTTTAAAGGTACTATATTGAGCTTCATTTGTCAAGGGATTACCTCACCTTCACCATCTTTCCATTGGCAACATTATCACCTACCTGTAACCAGTAATAGTAAATCCCATCAGCGTATCTTTCAGCATTCCACATAAGACTCTGCATGCCCTGTGGCTGGTTTTCTTGAGCTTGATAGACCTGCCTACCCAAATGGTCGTATATGCTCAGAGAGACTTTCTCAGGCTGTTGTAACTCGTATGACAGGGTTGCTCTGGTGGTGAAGGGGTTGGGCTGGGTTTTAATGCCATACAAAGTAATGTTCTCACTTATTGATGAGGCACAGGCTTCTTCAACTTCTTCCTGTGTATTACAACCAAGGGCATTATCATGTATTTCCGTTGTTCCGCTTGGTGCAACCAAATAATCGCAAATGCTTTGCATATGGCAGGTGGACAAAGATTCATTATCGTCAATTATCAGGTCACCACCTATAGAAGTAAGGCCCTCCAATCCTACCAGACTGGTCAGACTGGGATTATACGAAATTTTAAGATTTCCTCCTATTGATGTTAGGTTAGACAAGCTTTCCAGTGAAGTCAGGGAGGGATTATCAAGGGTAAACATCCCCATATTAATACCAATAATAAGGTCACCACCAATGGATGACAATCCTCCCAATCCTGTCAAGCTGGTCAGGCTATCATTACCTGCAATTGCAAGGCTTCCATCAATGGAAGTAATGGTATTCAGACTATCCAGATTCATAATGTCATTTCCAGTTATAGAAACACTGCATTCCAGGTTGCCATCGGGACCTGGATATACCACGGGGAAGTGATCCACGTCATATTGACTCTGAAAACTGTACCCACCATCCTGTAGGCATGGTAGAGTAGTACCACAGGCCACGGCTAATTGTATGAAACTTGAACACCCTTCTGCGTTACTATAAATTTGAATATTTCCGTTTGGATCAGACAGGCGGGCACATAAGGCCTCAATTGAACAATTACATAACTGGGTATTATTGGTAATGCTCAGTAAACCTTCAATGGAAGCCAGATTATTCAAACCTGTAATACTGGTCAGGGAATTGTTATCAGTAATCGAAATATAACCCCCAATGTAATTAATTCCTGCCAGTCCATCCAGACAGGTAAGAGCATTGTTATAGTCAATATCCAGATCACCTCCGATGGTCGTTAAATTTTCCAATCCTATAAGACTGGTCAGTGATAGATTTCCTCCTAAATTATTCCCATCCCCAATAATGAGAGCACCTCCTATAAATGAAAGTTCTTCTAAACCTGTCAGGTTATATAGAGAAGTATTACCGGAAATATATAAGTTTCCACTGATGGAATCCAGGTTTTCAAGGCCAGCCAGGGTTGTCAACATCTCGTTGCTCCTGATCAACAGATACCCATCAACAGTATTTAAGTTATCCAGACCAGAAAAAGTTGCAAGTTCTTCGTTAAACAGGATACCAAAATCACCTCCAACTGAAGTTATACTTTCCAGTCCTGTAAGAGAGGTCATAATATCATTTCTCATTATTTCTCCGCTTCCTATGTATGTCAGATTGCCCAAACCTACCAGATTTATTAATGAATAGTTCCATCGAATAAAAAGTTCACCACCGATAGAAGTCAGGTTATCCAATCCATTCAGGCTAATTAAAATATCGTTATCCTCAATTGCCAAATCACCCTCAATGGATATCAGGTTATCCAGACCACTCAAGTTGGTTAAAGCATCATTATACTTAATAGCCAAATCACCTCCTATAGTAGTCAGATTATCCAAACCCGTCAGGTTTGTCAAGGCATCACAGCCACCAATTTCAAGGAAATCTAAAGTTGATGTCGCGTTTTCCAGTCCTGTAAGACTTGTCAAAGCATCGTTTGTTTCAATTGTCAAACCACCCCCAATATAAGTCAGGTTATCCAAACCGGTCAAACTGGTTAACGCATCGTAATTCCTAATAACCAAATCACCCCCGATAGAAGTCAGGTTATCCAATCCGGTTAAGCTGGTTAGGGTATGATTTCCGACATATTCATATACATCAATTCTAAAATTACCCCCAATTGAAGTCAGCACGTTCAATCCATTGAGATTTGTGATATCATCTCCAATAATCCACACAGCCCCTTCAATCTCTGTGCAACCAGGATTATTAATAGCAAAACTATCAATTTGCGCCTGGGTTGTAAAGGTGATGCCTTCAGGTAAACATCCCTGTGCAATTATTGATAATGAAACTAAACTGAAAACAATTGAAATAATTAGATTTCTCATAGCAGTGGGCTTTAAGATTAATAAATAAATTGGGACAGGAAAGATACAACAATAACAGCTAAATGTCAAGTGGTTACCTCACCTTTATCTTTTCGAGTTGCATACTGAGTTGATGGATAACGCAACTCTTTTGGTGAAGTTGATGTTATAAGTGATTGGTTTTTAAATACCGTTGCAACTGAGTTGCATGATAACGCAACTAAAACGCAACTCTTTTGGTGAAGTTGATGTTGTAAAGTGCTGTGTTTCAAATGTAGGCAACATCGAGTTGCGTGGTCACTTTAATAAAAACGCAACTTACATCAACTACTAATATTAGGAAGAATTAATGAAGTTTACGTGGATGCCTCCCTAGGATTTTAATTCAATCAATGCTTTAATAAGCTAAATATAAAGTTGGACATTTACCTATGAAGAGGGTGCTTTTTTAGCTAAAGTCCATTAACTTGTTTGCAATTTCCTTTTTCGCCTTTTCTTCAAATCCTGCAAAATAACTTTGGGTTGTTTTAGTATCTGTGTGACCGAGGCTCTCCTGGATAAATTCCATGCTGGCACCCTGCCTTACAGCATTAGTAGCATAGCTATGTCGTGCCCAGTAGTAGGAAATATTCCCAGGTAACCCTAACTCTTCACACAGCTTCTTTATGTGTTGATTAATGAATCGTACAAAGTTCTTCACCCTGAAGTGATTTTCCTCTGCTGTAAATTGATCTGATATAATATCAAATACCAGGTTGTTTGGAGCCTTATCACTATTTCCATAGGTGGATATTACTTTCTTAACATAATTCGTTAGATACCCTGAAATGGGCTTTAAATTGGCTTTAGAAGTGTGAATGGTCTTTGCACGGTAAAAGGTTACCGAATCCCCTTCTATCTGCTTATATCTTAACTGAGCAATATCCTTAGCATTAATTCCATTGAGTGAATAGCTGAAGAACCAGAAGTCTTTCGCCTTTTGCTGTTCAGGGGTCTTCGGCTTCGATTCAAATAATACCTTCAATTGTTCTATTGACAGGGCTTTTTTTACTTTGCCTGAAGATGGTATCTGATATTTTCCCTTTCCAAATGGATAATATGCTTCTTCCAATTCACCTTCCCTTATAGCTTTATTAAATATAGCTCTCAGGTTACGGAGGTATATCCCAACAGTGGTTATGCTCCGTCCTTTGGTTTCTATCATATACTTTTCAAACCCTTCTAACCATGTGGGTGTTATATCCTGAAAAAAAAGATTGGCTGGTTCCAAATAACCCCGATGATTAAGATAATCAGTAATAGCATCTTTGCTATGCCTGTAGCTATCAGCAGACCCTATACGATCTTGATCTAACAAGTATTTCATGTAGGCACCATAATGATACATTACTTTCTGCGCATCACCAGATTTCCTGTAAAGTCTTTTTTCAAACATTTCAAATGTAAAAGGGTCGAGTTTGTCAGCCACTTTCTCTGCTTTACTCAGAATACCATTAAGTGTTACTCTCAGTTCCTGAAGTACTTTAGGAGGCTTCTTCGTATTCCAGGCTTTGTCGAAATCATTTTCATTTAGATCAAGTCCTGTAGGATAGATTTTTGCCTTCTTTGTCGTGGCATCCCATACCCTTAATTTAACAGGGTACCTGCCGTCCTTCTTAGCCCTTCTTTTATCGAGGTAAATGGTGATCTGCGGTTTCATGGCTTTATATTTTGCACAAAGATATTCATTTGCACACTATTTGCACACAAAATAGATTAAAATAGGAATATTACCTTAATAACAGAAAGCTATGTGATGCTCTATATAAGGCGTTTTTATTAGCATAAGCATAAGATAATGGTAATAAAAGAAAGGTGTTTTTTCTGACTGGCAGTCAGGAGGTGATCGGTTCAGGTCCGATATGCTCCACGTTAAATAGGCAGTTACAAGGTTAGCTGCCTTTTTTATTCGAAACTGTGTAGACACACGAAAAAATTCGCATGCCAGTTAGGGCACATGCTTACTCCTCTATTACCACTTGCACCTGCTTCAGAAAACATCTTCATTGCTTGTATGTAAAAACAAAAAGTTATAATTTTACGGGCAATAACTTAAAACACATTGATTATGAGTAAGAGTATTTTATTTATTTCGTTTCTGGCAATCATGGCTGTTGGATCGTGGAGTTGCAACAAAGACAATGATGATGATAATGGAGATGGATGTTCCACAGCATGGGCTACTGAACTTTCCAATCAGATCACAGCCATGTCAAACGCGGCACAGGCATATGCACTCGACCCAAGCTATGAAAACTGCCTCGCCTATAAAGCTGCTGCCCAAGCTTATGTTGACGCTTTAGCACCTTATGGCAATTGTGCCGCACTCATCGGACAGAGCCGTATCGCGTGGCAACAAGCACTCGACGATGCCCAGCAAGGTGTGGACGATATTGACTGTCAACCTTAATATTGCCTTGTATCATAACTGTTTTGGGCCTGCATGATTAAAGGCGGGCTGCTAAAATATTGATTTTCTTGATGTTCAGGGATTTTTATGTTAATTGGTTGAGGATGATCTTAATCAATCGACTTTTGATCGTGGGAGTTTACAAACATGATGGTGCCAAGTTCGTTGTATCCTTCAAATACTTTTTCCTTTTCGTGCTTGATCTTTTCTTCCCTGAAACCGATCATGGTCAGTCCGGCATCAGCTGAATGTTTATTGATCAATACTTTAGATGACACTTCAGGCTCACTCACCAGCACATTGATATTTTTATAAGTGATTGGCAGGCGGCCTTCTACCACTAGTTTGTTTAAATTCTCTTTGGTTTGCTTTTCTTCACCAGGTTTACAAATATCAAATATTTTAATGTCGCCTGTTTTCCAGTCGGGATGCCCCAGGATGATAAAGCTTAGCAGGATCATCAGGTTGGCATTTTCGGTATCCGTAGATTTGATCCAGAGGTGGATACCGCCCTTATAATCAATTTCACGATGATCGCTCGCCAGGATGATCACATCAAAATTACCGGCATTTACGAGCGCGAAATTTTCGATGATAAAACTTACATTATCCCCAACATCTTTGTTATACTCAAAAATGACCATGTTATTTTCCATGCCTGCGATCCCCGGTATTTGAATGGCTTGCGCAATGGCCGACGTATAGGAAGGGGAAATGATCGTATCCACATACACATGGCTACCAATACCTTTCACTTTCTGTATCAGCCTTGCCAACTCCTGTTCCGATTGTTTATTGGTCTCTTTTGAATAATAACCCTCTATGCGGTGCAAGTAGGTGCCAAAACCGTATTTATAAGAAATCCAACTCAATAACTTAAATGCTTTATCCCGCTTAAAAGAATCTTTAGAGATACAGATGGCACTCGGGCGCCACTCTTTAAAAGTTTTTCTACCACCCTTTTTTTGAAGATATACCTGTAAATTCCGGTTCACCTGAAAAATCGCATTTGAAAAAATGGAGGCAAATCCTTTGCGGTTTTTATAGATCCTGTTGAGGTATAAATACATCATCGTCATTACTGCAAAGGCAAGTAAGGCATAAGGCGTATTTATTTTAAACATCACCCACAGGGATACAATAAAACCCAGTAATGATAAATACCACCTTGATTTAAAAGACGGTCTGTAGGATGGTGATGAGCCGAAATGATTCAGGAAGGAAATTAAACACAAGGAACCGTAAGTTACCATGAAAAACATGGAAATAATGGATGCCACAGAGTTTACATTTCCCAAAGCAACAAACAAAAGCGCTATTAAAACCGTTACCAACGATGCGTTTATAGGCTCATTATCCTTGTCTCTTCCTTTGGCAAGCCACCGGTTTACCGATTTTGCCGGGAAAGCCCTGTCCATAGCAAGTGCCTGCAACGTCCGTGGCGCTACCATTACCGAGCCAAGTGCCGAAGAAATAGTTGATGCGGCAAGGCCCAACGGTACGGCAATGGCGCCATAAACGGCAATTTTCGCCATAATCATCTGGTCGTTCATCATATCCTCAGGGCTTGCTGAAATAACAAATTTGTAAACAATGAATAAATAAAGTATCATTCCGATGATTGTTGCTGAAATGGTACCTATCGGGATGGATTTGGAAGGTTTTTTTAAATCCCCGGAAAGCCCTACTCCGGCTGTCATACCTGTAAAAGCTGGAAATATTATGGCAAAAACAATGAAAAAGTCGCTGGAATTACGAAATTGGGTTTCAAAAAAACTGAAGCTGTTCCCCTCATGATATTCTGTTGTCCCAAGAAAAAACAAGACCAATGAAGCGGCCAAAATCGCCACCACAAAATACAAGGCTTTCACACCCAGATTAGCGCCTTTGGTTAAAATAAGGGCGGCTAAGATCAACATCGAAGGGATGCTTATAGCCTGCCTGGGTAATAAAATATCGTAGGCTTCAAAAACATATGAAAACACAAATTCAAAAGCTTCCGTAAAGGCGATCACATAAAAAGCCACGCTGATAGCCTGCGACATAAAAAGTGCAATGCCAATGGTAGCACCTATATTCAGACCAAAGGAACGGGAAATAATAAAATATTCACCACCGCCTTCCACCCTTTTATTTGTAGCTATCTCCGAAATGGCCAGGGCTGTCGGGATGGTTACCATATGGCCCAGGAGAATGATGAGAACAGCTCCCCAAAAACCCAGTGTCCCTATAGCAAATCCGAATCTAAGGAATAAAATGGCTCCCAAAATTGTGGATATGGCCGTGAAAAATACAGGAGCAGTGCCGAATTTATTGTTAGAGATGTTTGCTTTCACCCAGGTTAATTTTGGTTGCAAAAAAATCAAATTTAATGATATTTCTCATAGTTGGTCTTTCGTTCCGCAAACTTGAGTGCTTAATTTCTATCTTTGGCGCCATCATTAAAACAAAATTAAATTAATTCTTATGAAATTATCAAACATCCAGAAATTTATGGCAGCTTTTGTAGTTGTTTTTCTTATCAGCTTCACTGCTCAAAGTCAAACTGTTGCCAAAGAGTCAACTGAGAAGGCGAGTATCAGCGAATCGAGCCGCCCGGTAAGCACAACTTCAGTAAGTGCTGAACAAAATACTATTAAAGCTGAAAAGCAAGTGCAGAGTGCACCAAAAAAAGATTGTGATGATGCCAAACCAAGTGATAAGGATTGTGCTAAATCGAAAGCCAAAGCATCCACATGTTGTGATAAGAAAAAAGTAGCAGCGGATAGCAAAGAGTGTCAGGATAAAAAGAAATCCCCTGAATCTTCCGGAGATAAAAAATAAACCATCCGAACCCGCTTCTTTTTAGCGGGTTTTTTTGTTTAATTAGCGAGGTAATACTCCATCGAATTCACCACCCGTACAATTTTTATATAAGGTGTATTGCTATCGCGATCATAAATGGAAAACTGACCCTGCCGGGCTGCTTTTAATTTCCCCAGCTTGCTTTGCGAATCTTTGGCAAATTGAATAGCCACTTCCCTGCCTTTGGCAGTGGCCTCTTCCACCATTTCAGGTTTTATTTCATTCAGCTTTGTAAATAAAAATTGTGTACGGTTATCGTAATCCTGTGGCTGGATAGCGATACCTTTTTTACCAAGCTCATCCACTTTTTTCATCACTTCCCTCACCTGGTCCACTTTTTCAGTATATACCGTAACCGTACTTTTTGAAGAGTACCTGTAATTTACCTGGCTTGGATTGTAATAATCGCTGGCCTGCCGGTCGACTGTTACCAGTTGTGAAGTACTGATTTCTTCATCTGTAAATCCGTTGTCTTTTAAAAAACTGATCAGAATTTTCTGCTTGTCTTCCATTTCTTTATACAGCGAACTCAAATCGTTACTCACCTGCTTAAAAGTGACCGGCCAGATGCCAATATTCGCTTTTACTTCTTTTTCAGCTAAACCTTTCACACTGACAACCCTATCGGTCGACTTAAAATGGGTAATGCCCATATAAATGAACAGGCCTAATAAAGTCAGTCCGAGACCGACAAATAACCCGGCAATAATGACTGATCCGTTGTTTTTTTCCATTTTTCTTATTTTAAAATACACGCCAAATTTAAATAAATAATTGCCTTTTAAAATGAAACGAAGCTCTTTCCTAAAAAAGTATCTTTGCAGGGTTAATATGTGTTAAATACATGCAACAAAAAGAGGCTTTATTTGGAAAAACACTGGAACAGCTACAAAAGATTGTGCTTGAAGCGGGATTGCCCAAATTTACTGCCGCACAAGTTTGTGATTGGTTGTATAACAAGAAGTGTACTTCCATTGAAGAAATGACCAATCTTTCGAAAAATGCTAGAAGCCTGCTCAGCGAAAAATATGAATTGGGATTAAGCGCTCCCATCCAGGTACAAATAGCTGCCGACGGTACAAAAAAGTATCTTTTTAATTCGGGCAGTGGTTTTGTCGAAGCAGCATATATTCCTGAAAAAGCCAGAAATACGCTTTGTGTTTCGTCGCAAGTAGGTTGCAAAATGCGCTGTTTGTTCTGTATGACGGGCAAACAAGGATTGCAGGGAAACCTGACAGCCAACCAGATACTGAACCAGGTGCGCAGTATAGCCGAACATGACCAGCTTACCAACGTCGTGTATATGGGTATGGGTGAACCATTTGATAATCTTGCTGAGGTGATGCAAAGCCTGGAAGTGCTAACTGCCGAATGGGGATATAGATGGAGCCCAAAGCGCATCACTGTTTCAACCATTGGCATAGTACCCGCCATGAAACACTTTTTAGAAAACAGCAACTGCCACCTGGCTGTGAGCCTGCATTCGCCATTTGAAAGCGAAAGACGGTTGTTGATGCCGGTCAGCCAGAAATATACCATCGAAAATATTATCCATGAAATTAAAAGTCATGACCTGGGCAGACAACGCCGGATTTCTTTTGAGTACATCGTATTTAAAGGGCTGAATGATTCACCAAAACATGTAAAGGAACTCGCCCGGATATTAAATGGTATCCGTTGCCGGATCAACCTGATACGTTTCCATGAAATACCCAATACCCAATTGGAAACGACAGATGAAAAACGACTGGAAGCATTTAAGGAAGAGTTGAATGCCAAAGGCATCACCACAACCATCAGGGCATCACGCGGGCAGGACATTGATGCCGCATGCGGATTATTATCAACCCGGGAAATGAGCAAAAAACAGGATTTAAAAAATCTGACACTCGATATATGAACATAAAGAAAGGTTTTGCCAGCGACAACTGGTCAGGCGTATGTCCTGAGATCATGCAGACATTGCAGGAGGTAAACCCTGCGCACAATGAAGCTTATGGCGAATTAGATGATCCGGTAACCGAGGCAGCCGTCAATACATTCAAACAGCATTTTGGTGATGATATTGCTGTATTTTTTGTTTACAACGGCACGGCAGCCAATGTGCTGGGGATTTCACAAATGATGCAGTCGTATCATGCAGTGGTAACTGTTGGCACAGCTCATCTGAATGAAGATGAATGTGCCGCTCCGGAGAAATTCATGGGCTCAAAAATATTAAAAGTGGAAACGGAAGATGGCAAGCTCAGACCGGAGCATGTAAAACCATTTTTAACCAGCTTTGGGTTTCAGCACCACGCCCAGCCCAAGGTAATCAGCATTTCGCAGGTAACTGAACTGGGAACCATTTATACACCCAAAGAAATAAAAGCCCTTGCCGATTTTGCCCATGCAAACAATATGTTCCTTCATATGGATGGTGCCCGAATCTCAAATGCAGCTGTTGCGCTTGATACTGATTTGAGAAGCTTTACGGTTGATGCAGGTGTGGATGTGCTTTCATTTGGGGGTACAAAAAACGGGCTGATGTTTGGCGAGGTGGTCATCTTTTTTGGAAAAGAGAAGGGCAAGGATTTTGAATACCTTCGAAAGCAAGGGATGCAACTGCATTCGAAAATGAGATATATATCAGCGCAATTTGACCGCTACCTGACAGATGATCTCTGGAAGAAAAATGCATCACATGCCAACCAAATGGCTAAAAAGCTGGCGGATGCAATTTCTGTATTTCCTGAATTAAGAATCACACAGGAAGTGAAAGCCAATGGCGTATTCTGCACCATGCCTCCTGAGTTGATCCCAAAACTACAGCAGGATTACTTTTTCCATGTTTGGAATGAAAAACCTTCTCTGGTGGGAGAATCAGCTAAAAGCCATGTGAAAGAAGTTCGATTAATGTGTTCTTGGGATACCACGATAGCAGACATCGATGGCTTTGTATCCCTGATAAGCAGACATCTGAATTAGCTTAAGAACAAGGTTCAGAATTATTTATGCACCCGCTTCACGAAATCATCCACATCGGGTACGCCACCCTGATATACTAAATATCCATTGTATGGCTCACGATGGGTAATTTCATCGTTTATGGGTGTCAGCATCATTTCTTTAACCTTTACAGGATCATCCGTTTGTCCCAGTATCCAGCTTAGTTTCACCCAGGCAACCTCGGGCAGCATATTTCCTGCTGGAATAATACCTTTTGCCATCATATCGCGGCCTGTATCGTACACAAACATATGCACATAGCCCCAGATGGTTTGTAAGGTCATATACATGTGCACCCCTTTGGCATGGGCACGTTCAATAGCCGGATAAAGTTCTTTGTTCACGTGTCCGAGTCCGGTTCCCACGATGATCACTCCTTTATAACCTGCGTCTACCAATGCATCCAGGGTGTCGGGTTTCATGCCAGGATAATAATACAACATGGTGACTTCATTGCTGAAATAGGGCAAAATTTTCACGTTTCTATCGCTCCGGCGTTTGTTATAATCCGTTTTAATCGGGTTAATTTCTTTCCGGCTGATGCTGGCAAGTGGGGTGTCGCCAATGGTTCGAAATGTAGAACGATACGAAGAATGCATTTTACGTACTCGCGTACCTTTATGCAATAGTCCGTATTCATCCGAGGTAGGGCCGAACATACAAACCATAACCTCGGCAATGTCCGATTGTCCGGCTGCTTTCATGGCGTGCATCAGGTTCAGGGCGGCATCAGAACTTGGCCGATCAGATGATCGCTGTGAGCCCACCAAAACTACCGGAACAGGCAAATTCTGACACATGAACGTCAAAGCTGCACCCGTATGATGCAAGGTATCGGTCCCATGACCAACTACGATGCCGTCCACACCATTTTCAATTTCTTTACCTATAGCTTTGGCAAGGGCCATATATTGTTTGGGCCCCATATTTTCGCTGAAAACGGCAAACACTTTTTCTGTATCCAGGTTACAGATATCGGCCAATTCGGGTACGGCACCATATAATTCGCCGGGTGAAAATGCGGGAATTACGGCTCCTGTTCTATAGTCGAGGCGCGATGCGATGGTACCACCGGTTCCGAACAACTTTACTTTAGGTAATCCTGGTGTGAAAGGAAATTGTTTTTCAGGTATCTTATAAATTGCTTTTTTATAGCCTGTTTCAATCATACCGGTAATGGTTTTTATGTCAATACCAATATTATATCCTGTAATGATTTTGATCACGATGTGCTGGTCATCATCATTTTCAGAACGGGGTAGAACCGTTCCTTCAAATAAGCCTCGTGTGGTATCTACTTTGGTAGTGCCCCATACACGCACCTGGTATTTTTTCAGCACTTCAAGTGCATCTCCTTTATATCCCTGAAATATATCTTCGGTCATATTATTATATTTTCTTTAACCCATCCCTAACCCATCCTCCGCCTGCCATACTGTTCGGCGGACAGGAAAGAAGTGAATTGGGGTTCAAACTATTTTCTTACTCAATTCTTTTAAATCCATATTGCCAAGCGCCCGTTTCCTGAGCTGCCCCAT
>SWCD01006349.1_pt1 | contig 15393 bp, 12 predicted proteins | sample 4693011 | NCBI WGS metagenome assembly SWCD01 (sample SAMN10267278, study PRJNA491770) | bioreactor metagenome | isolation source: DHS bioreactor inoculated with marine | place: Japan: Omine Ridge, Nankai Trough | reverse complement strand
TTCACCATACTCAACAATGGTTTTATTGTTGGGGAAGATGGGGCCGGTAACGGGGTTTTTTACTGGTCGCAAGATACCGGCATGAATTGGATGGATTATGACATTGGCACCCATGATGCATTTCGTTTTGTAACTTTTACCAGTGGCATGAACGGGTGGATAGCCGGTAACAATGGCACCCTTTTGAAAACCATTACCGGAGCACTAACATGGACTGAGGAAATCACTGGTACTACAAGCGATTTGAGTTGTATAAACTTTATCGGACCCTGGCAGGGATATGTTTCAGGGGACAATGGTGTAATTTTAGGTACCGGTCTACCCACAGGAACTGATGAATTCACTGAAAATATATGGCTTAATATATTCCCAAACCCCACCAGTTCTGCACTTACTTTTCAATTATCTACTAACACGCAACAACAATCAGGAAATATACACATATATGACGCCTTAGGTAAAGTTGTTTTCCAGACTGAATTATTAAGCGACAAGTTAACGATTGACATCAGTCACTTGCCGGACGGAATCTACTTTGTTCAAATGCCAGCCAACGATCAATTGATCACAAAAAAACTCATCATTCAAAAATAAAAATAGTGGAAACAAAAGGCAGCTAATAAATTGATTATTAACACTAAAATCTATTCGAAATGAAAAAAAGTATGATTTTAATTATCCCTTTTTCTATGTTGCTCTTTTTCAACATTGCATCTGCGCAAAACAACAATTTTATGCTTGATCAATCGCCAATCATAATGCCCGAATCAAACTATCAGGGTGTTCCGTCAGTGGCATTTAATGGAACTGAATATTTTACAGTCTGGGCAGATAATCGCACCGCAGTTTCTTCTGTGTTGATGGGAACTTTTATTGACCAGGAAGGAAATATCTTAAATCCCGCAGGAAAACTATTACTTGAATCGCCGGGAAATAAGAATGAACCAACAGTAGTATTCGATGGGACAAATTTTTTTGTTACCTGGCGTGATGACAGGAATGGGGAGGATGATATTTTCGGCGCGCGCTTTTCATCAGAGGGTGAATTGATCGGTGATGAAATAGTAATATCTACCATCGGTGGTGATGAATGGGGACAAGAAGTCACTTTTGATGGAACCAACTATTTTGTGGTTTGGAGTGATTACCGCAATGGTAGTGCTGATATCTACGGTGCAAGAATTGACCAATCAGGAAACGTATTGGATCCGAATGGAATTGCTATTTGCAATGCTGCAAGTGATCAGGAATATCCGAGAGTAAGTGCGGGAGCGAGCAGTTATATTGTTGTGTGGGAAGACTACCGTATCGATCCTGCAGCAGATTACTATGGGGGTAGAGTCGGATTTAATGGTACTGTCCTGGATACGGATGGCTTTGTAATAAAAGATGGACCGGAAGATCAATACTGGGGTGATGTTGATTACGATGGGGTTAACTGGTTTGTCATCTGGGGAGGAACATATGAAATTCTTGGAACACGAATTAGTTCGTCTGGAAATATTCTGGATCCCGGTGGAATTGTGGTCTCACCACCTAATATTGATGGCTACTACAATCGATTAGAATTTGACGGAACGAACTATTTAATTACCTGGTATGACTACACTGCCGATATAAGAGCGGCCAGGATCACAACTTCGGGCACTTTATTAGACCCCGATGGGATTGATATTTCAGTGCAGTTTTATGATGAGAGCTTTCCGGCAATTGGCTACGGTAACGGCAATTTTTTTATTGCCTGGATGGATGAACGAAACGGCGGTTATGGTGCAGATATTTACGGCGCAAGAGTATCGACAAACGGAACGCTATTGGATACAGATGGATTATTACTTTCAGCATCAGCAAATAAACAGACATATCCGGGTTGTGCCTTCGATGGAGTTAATTACCTCGTAGCCTGGCAAGATAATAGAAACACCGATACGCTAAAAATTTATGCAGCACTTATCAATCAAGTGGGAAATATTATTTCTCCGGGCGTTTTTCAGCTTTCAATTACACCCGGAAATCAAAGGTATCCGTCTGTTTCCTATGATGGCTCAAATTATTTGGTTGTTTGGGCAGATGAAAGAGAAGGTTCGGACATATATGGAACCCGGGTCTCAACCCAAGGTGCTATTCTGGACCCTTCAGGAATTCAGATATGCACTTACTCTGGGACGCAATCAAGTCCCTCCATATCCTCCAATGGTTCGCAATCACTTGTAGTGTGGCGGGATTACCGCTCAAGCCAAAAAGAAATCCGGGGAGCCAGGATTGATCAATCAGGAGCTGTTCTTGAGCCCGATGGCTTTCAAATATATTCCGGTGCCAATTGTGGAAATGGAGGGATAGGCGTAACGTTTGGAAGTGATTCATATCTTGTTGTTTGGGCAAAGGATAGTGGTGGCAGCAATCCCTACGATGTATATGGGGGAAGAGTTAGCCCGGATGGAACCATAATAGACCCGGGAGGATTTGTGATATCTTCAGCACCAAATAACCAGGATGGCCCTGACGTTGCATTTGATGGTACAAACTTTTTTGTGGCATGGATGGATAACCGGAATGCTGTTTTAGAAGATGATATTTATGGCGCAAGAGTTTCAACCGACGGTACTATTTTAGATGCATCTGGCATTCCTATCACAACTGAACCCGATTACCAGCAGGTACCCGATGTGGTCTTTGATGGAGACCAATACATTATTGCCTGGTTTGATAAGGGTGATGAAATGAATCTAAAAGCTACAGAGATTGATCTTTCAGGAAATATTACAGATACTTACACAATATCAGATCAGTTTGGAATGCAGACGTATCCTTCACTTGTTCACGGACCCGAAGATCAGGTTTTGGTTACTTATCAGGGATTTGCAACAGAATACAACAATATAAGCTACAATGCTGACCGAATCTGGGGAACATATCTTGGATTGTATATTGGTGTAGATGATTTCTACTCAAACATTTCTGAAGCTTTTACTTTAAGCCAAAACTATCCCAACCCTTTTAAGAGTTTAACAGTTATAAGTTACGAGTTGAACTTGATTAGTGATGTAAACCTGAAAGTACTTGATTTAAACGGTAATGAAGTTACCACACTGCTAAACCTAAAACAATCCCCCGGTAACTATAAAGTTGAGTTTAATGCACAAGATTTACCAAACGGTATCTATTTCTGTTGCTTAACAACAAAAAATCGCACTAAAACGATGAAGATGGTAAAGATTAAATAGCCGTTCACAAAGTGGCGTGCATAACTGCAAAATGTGTGCTGAAAATCAAAGTGTAATTAAAAAACTAATCTTTCAATAAGCAATCAAATCTTAAACCTTTATAAAAATAAAACCATGAAAAATTTACTCTTACTTTTAACTTTTTCCTTTTGCCTTTTTACTTTATCGGCTCAGGAATACGCCGATTTCGAGATCACCGGAACCAATGAAGGAACTGGTACTTTTTCATTTGCTGCATTATCCAATTTTAGTTGGGAAGCTATAGGCGCCATCAATGCACTCCAAATACGCGACGACGAAGTATTTGATGATGGTAATACATTAGAAAACATCTTTGGACAGGCGGATTACGCCGAAAATATCAGGATTCAAAACTACCCCAACGGTGAAGGCATGGCGGGCTATCCTGTTGTTTCCATATCACAACTGACACTTAATTTTGATGAAATAACACCTACAGAAGGATGGGGATTTTGTTTAGTGGATGTTGATGTAGAAAATTGCCTGATATCTGCCATTGATAATTTCGACAATGAAGTTCCAATAGAGGATATTGATCGTTGGCTCATCGAGCTTTTCGATGCCAATAATGTTGATTTCGGAGTAAACATCCCTAAATGGGATGCTTCTCATGCTGCGCTCCTTGGTTCTGATACCCCTACAGACTACCTGGTTTACAACAACCTGGTAATTGGCGGGTTGGATGACAGTGAAGCTGCAACTGGCTTTTTTATGCCTGATATTCCACTCAAATCGCTAACCATTGTTTACGAGAATCTTCAGGAAACTCACTTTACTTCTTATCACTTCTATTTAGCTTCATTGGGTCCTACAAGAATTAAGGATACCAAAAAAAATCTTGTGCATTTGTATCCAAACCCTGCAAGCACATCGCTTACGTTTCAGTTAACCTCTCCCTCACACACTTTAAATACAATAAATATATTTGACAGATTAGGAAAAGTTGTATTGCAAACAGAAATACGAAGCAATAAGCACACGATCGATATCAGCTATCTGCCTGGTGGAATGTACTTTGCACAAATAATAGTTAACGGTAAACTGATTACAAAAAAAGTAATTATTAAACATTAAAATTTAAAAAAATGAAACGAATTATACTTTTCCTAATAATTGTCAGTACGCTTCACCCCCTCTTTGGGCAAACCTTTGGAAATGCGGTTGACCTGGATGGTATCGACGATTATGCAGTTGTGCAGCATCACCCCAGCCTCAATCCGATGGACGGTAGCTGGAGTGTTGCATTCTGGCTTAATGCTGCCGATATACCTCAAATGGCTCCTGTAGTTATGAAACGATTTCCTGAACCCGGATTTACCATGTATGCTTTCGGCTTTGGGAATATAGATCCTCATAATCCTGAATTGGGAAAACGTATTCGTGTTAATTATATTGAGGATGCTGGCATTACCGAAAGAAGCGGCTATACTCCAGATGAATATATTGATGGATACTGGCATCATTATGTGATAGTTGCCGACAAAATTCAAAACGGTGTTGTTATCTATATTGATGGCCAGGAAGTTGAGTTTACACATATGTACAATTTGGGTAACTGGCCGACTATTGAAAATGAAAATGTAGTTTATATTGCGAATAGTAGCTTTGGTTCAACCATCCAGGGTATTCTTGACGAACTGAGCATCTGGAATAAAGCACTTTCAATTACCCAGGTTCAACAGATGATGTACGACACACTTTCTTCTGAATACTATCAATCAGTTGATAGCGGACTTGTGGCTTATTACAGGTTTGATGAGTTTGAAGACCTAGGAACAGGAAATGCCGGTTCAGATGATTTTCGCGATCTCTCATTTTATGGCAATCATGCTGATGCTGAAGGCGAACCGGCTCTATTACCATCGGGTATTTTTGTTGGAATTGAAGAAGAAATGGAATTGCTGGAATTTAACATTTTTCCCAATCCGGCGAGTTCAGTCGTCAAACTTGCCCGTATGGGTCTTCAGTCGGCAATCTTCAGTCAACAATCCGTAGTTGTGGAAATCTATGATTTGAATGGCAAGAAGCTGATTAAAAAAATAATACCAGCAGGAATTGAAGAAATTGAAATGGATGTAAGCTATTTAAAAAGCGGGGTGTATTTCTGCCGTTTGTTTTCTGAAAAATATAGTGCAACCAAAAAATTAATTATTCAAAAATGAAACAATCTGTCATTTCGACCGGAGGGAGAAATCCCCTGATTTTGTGCGGTTGTCAGATGAGGCCTCTCGTCGCTTCGCTTCCCTGCCTGCTGACAGGTAGGCCTCGAAATGACAAAATAATTTTTAAAAACCAGACCATGGAAAAAGTAATTATCCTCTTCATTTGTTCACTGTTTAGCATTCAACTCGCAGTATCCCAAACAGCCTCCAATATCAGCTTAGTCAGCCGATGGCCCCACGGTGCTTGTTATGCCGCTACACCAAATGGCGATTACGCTTATGTTGGAATTGGGGATGCAATGCAGGTAGTTGACATTTCCAATGTTGAAGCACCGTTTTGTGTAGGACAGGAAATGTTGCCAAACTTCATACACCAAATTTTTATTTTAGGTGATTATGCATATGTGGCAGCCGATTCTGCCGGCTTGCGCATTGTAGATATCAGCAACACAGCCTCCCCGCAGGTAACTGGTTTTTATGATACAGGCGGATGTGCTTACGACGTTTATGTGGAAGGCAGTTATGCCTATGTAGCTGATGAAAATAATGGATTGCGCATTATTGATGTAAGTAATCCAGCTTCGCCCCAAGAGGTAAGTTTCTACATGATAAATGGTTGTGAAAATGTTTTTTTAGCGGAAAGTTATGCATACATCACCTGGTTTTATGGTTTGGCTATTATAGACATAACTGACCCTCTTTCACCGCAGGAAGTCAAAGTTTATTCTGGCGGCATGTACACTGGCCTTTTCGTTGAAGGAAGTTATGCCTATTTATCTGAAAATAGCGTGGGCTTATCAATCCTTGACATAAGCGACCCGCAACAGATATGGACAGTTGGATGGGTAAATTTGTCGGGGTATTGTCTGGATATATATAAGCAAAATGGAAATGCATTTGTTGCAAGAGATGGATTGGGCTTGCAAATAATTGACATCAGCAATCCAGCCTCACCAGTGGACATGGGTAACGTTAATACCTGGGACGCAAGGGCTGTTTTTGCCACAGGAAGTTATGTTTATGTTGGTGACGGATATGCCGGGATGCGCATCATAGATATTAGCGATATCGAATCACCGCTTGAAGCTGGTTTGTATGATCCCGGAGAATATGCAATGGACATTTACCTGAAGGATGGCATTGCATTTTTAGCTGATGATGCTGATGGCTTGCGTATTATTGATGTTTCCAATCCGGCACAACCACTTCAGGTTGGCCATTATCTTACAGATGGATTGGCCAGAGGTGTATATGTGCAAGAAAACTACGCATACATTGCCAATAAGGAAGGTTTGCGCATTATTGATGTGAGTAATGTTTCGGAACCAGTTCAGGTAGGCTCTTTTAACACAACCGGTGATGCACAAAACGTCTTTGTGTCTGGTTCATTTGCCTATTTGGCGGACTGGTTAAAAGGACTGCGCATAATTGATGTCAGCAATCCGCTTTCACCGCAGGAAGTGGGCTATTTAGATACGGGAGGTTTTGCAAATGACGTTGAAGTAGTTGGTAATTATGCCTATTTAGCTGATATGGCCGATGGCCTGCGCATTATTGATATCAGTAACCCTGCGGCTCCGCAAGAAGTGGGTTTTTACAACACTGATGGCGATGCCTATGATGTATTTGTTGATAATGGCTATGCCTATATTGCGGAAAGCACTGGCAGTTATGGACTTTGTATCATCGACGTCAGCAACCCTGTTTCCCCCCAGAAAGTAGGGTCTGTTAATACTCCCGGCTCATCACATGGTGTTTATGTAAATGACAATTGGGCTTATATCGCTGACATGAATTCCGGCATACGGCTTATTGACATCAGCGACCCCTCCTCACCCGTTGAAGATGGATATTACGATACGAAAGATTATGCTCAAAGTGTTTTTGTAGTTGGAGAAAACATCTATCTGGCTGATGGAAATGATGGGCTTTACATTTTAGAAAATGATTTCATTGTTGATATTCATGAATCAATTGACGATATAAAAGATCACGATTTCATAATATACCCCAATCCTGCTTGTTCATTCCTGAGTCTGCAATCCGAAGTCTTTAGCCTCCAATCTAAAGTTGTGGAAATTTACGATTTGAACGGCAGAAAGCTACTTGAAAAACAAATTCCTGCTGGAAATGAAACTATTGAAGTTGATGTAAGCCAAATGCCCAGCGGTGTGTATGGCTGTAGGCTAAGTACTGAGAATAAAAGTGTAACTAAAAAACTAATCATTCAAAAATGAAAACGACTGTCATTCTGAATGGAGCGAAGCAAAATGGAGAATCTCCTCATAACAACAATCCACATATTACGCAATCGGAGATTCCTGCCTGATCGGCAGACAGGCTTCACTTCGTTCAGGATGACAACAAAAACACAGCCTTATTAAAAACGCCTCATTCAAAAACAACCCATCATTCCAATCCAGAATTATCATGAGTGTTCTCTCCGTTTAAGGAGCGTGCTTCCTTGTGAGTCATAGAATTGTATAGCAGCAAATCAACATCCATAAAAAATACTAGCCTCAAACAAACATCAGCTTCTTGTATTTCATTTATATTCGCCTGTAATAAATCAGGCCCGAATGCACCTATATAAAAGCTACATATTTGCTATTGTCCGAAAACTTAGGGCTGCTATTGCTGACCTGTTACCCATAGTTTTAGTAGTTGTTTTTTTTCAGGTAATCGTTATCAGGCAACCATTCCCCCATGTATGGGACGTTATTTTGGGGATCTTGTTTGTTGTGGTGGGATTGATGCTTTTTGTTGAAGGCCTCGAAATTGGATTGTTTCCAATTGGCGAAACTATGGCCTATGCCCTGGCAAAAAAGGGAAGTCTGCTGTGGTTGATGATCTTTGCATTTAGCCTTGGGTTTTCAACGACAATTGCCGAACCCGCTTTAATCGCTGTATCCAATGAGGCCGCCATTGTTTCATCGGTTGCCGGATTAATTGAAAATGACAAAGTAACCATGGACAATTACGCTTTGGGCTTACGATTATCAGTAGCTTTATCTGTTGGTCTTGCCATCGTTATTGGGGTATTACGTATATTAAAAGGCTGGCCAATTTATTATCTGATTATTGGCGGTTACATCCTGGTGATGCTGATGACCATGGTTGCCCCCGAGGAAATAATTGGTCTGGCATACGATGCTGGTGGCGTAACAACTTCAACGATTACCGTACCCCTTGTTACCGCGCTTGGGGTAGGGCTTGCAAATGTGATCAAAGGGCGAAGTCCGCTAACTGATGGTTTTGGACTCATTGCTTTTGCATCACTATTGCCCATGATTTTTGTTATGGCTTATGGTATGTTATGGTTTTAACTTAAAAAATAATATTTGATGGGATTGTTTATGGAATTTATTGAGGTGTTACTTTATACTTTCCGTGATGTATTGCCAATATTAATATTGATCATCATATTTCAGGTAGCAGTTTTAAGGCAGCCCATCCCGCATCTGAAAAAAGTAATACTCGGTGGGGTTTATGTGGTTCTGGGTCTCTCGTTGTTCCTGATAGGACTGGAAAAGGCCCTTTTTCCAGTAGGTAAAATTATGGCTACGCAACTTTCCAGCCCGGCTTTTATTGGCCAAACAGAAAATGAAGTTTCACACTGGTGGTCATATTATTGGATTTACATTTTCGCAGCACTCATCGGGTTCTCTACTACAATTGCCGAACCATCGCTTATCGCTGTGGCAATTAAAGCCAGTGAAGTTTCTGCCGGAACGGTAAGCCAGCTCGGTTTGCGCATAATTGTAGCCGTCGGTGTAGCATTTGCACTGGCTTTAGGCACCTTCAGGATAGTAACCGGAACACCCTTATATTTATATATTTTGGTAGGGTATGTTATTGTAATTATCCAAACCATCTTCGCACCAAAAAAACTCATCGCACTGGCTTACGATTCGGGTGGCGTAACAACGTCTACCGTTACCGTACCATTGGTAGCAGCTCTCGGGCTGGGTCTTTCAAGTGCAGTGCCTGGTCGCAGCCCTGCCATTGATGGATTTGGACTTATTGCGTTTGCAAGCCTTTTTCCGATAATTACAGTACTGGGATATGCCCAGTTTATGGAATTGAAAATTAAATTGTTAAAAAAAATAAAAACAGAAGACGATGCAATTTAAACTAATTATGGCTTTTGTTAAGCCCAACATTACTGATGCTGTTGTGGATGCCATGAAGCATGCAGGAGCCACCGGTGCCACCATTGTGCCTGCACGGGGTACAGGCATTCATGAAGCAAAATCTTTTTTTGGTCTGAGTATCGAAGACCAGACTGACATTATTATTTTCCTGGTGGAGGAACATGTGGTTGAAAACCTTATGGAAGTAATACAAACAGCCGGTAAATTCGAAGAACCCGGTACCGGCATTGCCTTTGTACTGCCTGTGGATCATATTGCCGGACTTCAAAGCCAAATGAAAAAGTTCAAAAAACAGGCACGTGATAAATATTTTTAATCGGTTTTATTCGATTAACAAAGGTTAAAAAAGAATATTTTCTCATTAATTTTGTGCGACTAAGTTCTTTAAACCTTCCCAAAAAAGTCAAAAGTTAAAAGTTAAATGAACAATTATGGTTAAAAAAAGAAGTTATCAGAGTGCCAGGGATGTGATGAAAAAAAAACTGGTTTTCATGGATGGAATGGCCACAGCAGCAGAAGGCGTCGAAAAAATGCGGGAGGAAGATGTAAAGATCCTGATTATTGAAAAGCGCCATCCGCAGGATGCCTACGGAATAGTTAATGTGCATGACTTTATAAAAGGGGTGATTATCCCGGATAAAACTTCGGAAGAAGTGAATTTATTTGAGATCATGACCAAACCAGTTATTAGCGTGCCTGCCGATATGGATATCAGATATGTAGCCAGTTTGATGATGAAGATAGGGCTCCACATGGCTCCGGTAGAGGAAAACAAGGAATTCATTGGCATGGTTTCACTTTCTGACCTGATCATAAGAAACATGCACTTTTAATCAGCGACATGTTTCATTAGGTAACCAACTTTATCCGCTTGGTTTTAATTGTTGTACTTTGTTTATCCTGCCGGAAAGCTTATTCCGGGCAAATTTTGTTGCTTGAACAACATTAAAGCAAAAAGTATGTTTCCTGTATTATCCTGAATCAAATCGTTTTTAATACTACTCTGAATTTTTCAATAAAATAAAACTTCATTTGCAATAGATCAATCATCCATTAAGAACTGTTTATAATTCTTCCTTAAGATATAGCGCTCTGCCAGTCATATTTTCACAAAGATTCGTTGCTTATCAGGGTTCTTTTCCCTTTTTTAACGACCCCTATCCACTGACTTCCTATCCTCCTACCCTATTCATTATCAAGAGAAAATATTGACAATCCGTTGAGATTTTCGTATATTGCTATCCCAATATTGAGCAACAAACAATGTTGAACTTAGTATTTACTTAACGACCTGAAACCATGAAAAAATTAGCCCTGCTTTTCACAGTATCAATTGTTATTTTTAATGTATATGCGCAAACCGGCTGGCAATGGCAAAATCCGCTACCACAGGGGAACCCATTAAACTGCATCCACTTCTGTGCGCACTCCGGCTGGGCCGTAGGAGAAAATGGCACGGCTTTGCACATGAAAGATTACGGAGAACCTTGGGAATTGATCGACCTCGGAACCGATGAAAACCTGAATGGTGTTTATATGCATGATGACCTGATGGCTTTTATGGTGGGCGACAATGGCATGCTCCTGTTTGTGATGGAACACGTTGAAACCAATACCTACGAAGTAAAAAAGCTTGATAGCAATACCGACAAAGACCTGTTTTCAGTTACATCAGATATCAATGACTGCCCATGGGTATCAGGCGATGAAGGAACAGTGCTCCGATCAAATGATTTTGGCGAAACATGGGAAAAACAGCATGTTATCTTCGGGTACGAGCTGTACCAGCTATCCAATATCGAATGTGAGGAAGCATGGGTTGTTGGAAGAGATGGGTCCGTTAAATATACGCAGGATTTTGGAAACTCCTGGAGTTACAGGTCGGTACCTACATCCCTGGATTTATTATCGGTGCATGTAGGTACATTTGAAAATATCAGGGTTGTAGGCCAGCAGGGCGGTATCTGGCATACAGCTGATAAAGGCCTGACATGGACACAGGAACATGAAGAAGCAGGCTTCGAATTATACGATGTAATTAATATAGGTCTCAATTCCGCTTACGCAGTAGGTACAGATTCTAAAATACTGGAAACCCTGAATTATGGGGATACATGGACTGAGCCGGGAACTGATATAACATTGTATGATACACCACTGAACGATGTAACAGATCGCTGGGGAGTAAGCAACGTTTATGCAGTTGGTCACTATGGGGTGATATTAGAAAATTCAGGTGTTGAAACCGAATTTGAACTTCAAACCCAAGGACAGCTTGACTGGCTTTATTCCGTTGAATTTATGAATGATTCTGTTGGCTGGGCCGTAGGAGGCCAGTATATTGATGTTTTAAGCGGAATTTCAAAAGGCATTGTATTAGGCACATCAAATGGCGGAGAAACGTGGGGAATTTTAAAACAGACCTCATCACTTCTAACAAGTGTTGATTTTATTAATGAAACTGAAGGCTGGGCTGTAGGGAAGGATGGCACCGTATTGCATACAACAAGTAGTGGTGGTGCATGGGAAACACAGGACAGTCCCATCGGCGGACTGCTCACAGGCGTCAGTTTTGTAGACGAAAATAACGGATGGGTCGTAAGCCGCGATTTTTGGGGCCAGATCATCCATACCTCCAACGGAGGAAATACCTGGACAACACAGACCAATCCTTCAGGAAACCCTTTACATGGTGTATTCTTTATCAATGAGAATAAAGGCTGGGCCGTAGGACTTGACACCACCATTATTCGCACAACGAATGGCGGACAAAGCTGGCTTACAGTATCACCCTACCCAGTTACAGGCGCACGCTATGCCGATGTGTTTTTTATTGATGAGATGAAAGGCTGGATAGTCGGTACAAATGGCAGGATTGTTCTTTCGGAGGATGGAGGCATTACCTGGCAGGAAATTGAAAGTGGCACAAATGAATCATTAGAGTCCGTTTATTTTTTGGATCAAAATAATGGTTGGGCTTCCGGCGACCACGGAACCATTCTCCGTTCTGTAGATGGTGGATACCACTGGTTCGAACAACGCAGTTGTGTTTCCGATAATTTCCTGTTATCTATTCACTTCACGGATGCTTTAAAAGGCTGGGCCGTAGGGTCGGGAGGTACCATTATCCAAACAACCAATGGTGGTTTTTCTCACGATTATGGCTCCTTCTGGGCTGAATGGATAGGGCTTCCCATATCTGATAAGCAGGAAACAAAAAGCACCATAGAAGTCAATGTTTCAGACTATTTAAGAGACGAATACTATCTTACAGGGGTTGAAATATTTATAGATTCAATCATGCATTCGAGGGTCAGTGACCTGGAAATATCTCTAACTCATAATGATGTTTCGGAAACACTTGTGTATCATGTAACCGATCAGGGTGAGAATTTCCTGTGGACTAAACTAACAGATGAGGCCACAAATATGATCACCGATGGCACAACTCCTTTTTCGGGTGATCATAAACCCTATCAGCCACTGTCTGTATTCAACGGAATGGATCCAAATGGCGAATGGACTTTAACCATCTACGACAGCGAAGTTGGCCACGAAGGAACCTTGCATGCCTGGGGTATCAAACCGCTATACGAAAAGGTGATATCCATTGATGAACCGGTTGCAATCGAGATGCCTGAAGAAATTAAGTTATTGCAAAATATGCCCAATCCTTTTTCTACCACCACAAGTATCAGCTGGAGAAGTAAGGAAGGCGGCAAAACAACACTTAAAATATTCAACATCAACGGGCAGGAAATTGCAACGCTCGCAAATAAAGTAATGCCTGCAGGAGATCAAAACGTTGAGTTTGATGGTTCGCAACTCAATGCCGGCGTGTACTATTACCAATTACGAATTGGCGAATTCATGCAAACAAAAAAAATGATCATCAGATAGACAATTAACCATTAACAAAATACAGAATATATAATTCGAAAAGATATTAAACTACCCTTTATCGCTGATACTGATCAAACGATCGTAATCCAGTACTTTAAACTTTTTGCCATCCATTCGGATCAATCCGTCTTCGCTAAACTTTTTGATCATCCGAATCACAGTTTCTGGACTCATGCCCGACAATTCAGCCAGGTCTTTACGGGAAAGTGGCAGATCAAATTCAGATTGCTTAAAAATTTGTCTCGAAAGACACAATAGTATATCAGCCAATCGGCCATAAGCTTGCTTGTGGGTAAGGCAAAAGAAACGGCCATTGATCTGTGTGCTGTTTGCGCTTAAAATATCAATTACTTCCTTGGCAAACCCGGCATTTTGCTTCACCATTTGCCTGAAAGCGTTAATATCAATCAGTTTAACCCGCGAATCTACATAGGTCATAGCTGAGTATCGGAAAGTATTGTTTTCTTCTGAAAGAGATGTAAGGCCTAACAAATTGCCCTTGGGGATTATTTTTAATACCAGTGATTTTGAACCATCATCAATATACACTTTCGCCAGGCCTTCTTCCATGTACATTACATGCGATACGAAACTGCCCTGCTTGCAGATGATCTCATTCTTTTTATAATTGATCGTAACAGAGTTGGCGTCTAAAAAATCCATTTCTTTTTTACTGAGTTTTTCAAAACACCTGCAAGTGTGTGAACTGATCGTACAACTCGTTCCTTGTATAAAACTGGTTTCCATTTATTTATTTTCCTTAACGGTACAAAAATACGAATTATATCAATTATAAAACTGATTCATATCATTATTTTAACCTATGCGAAGCATATATTTTTACTGCCAATACCTATTGTTTATTTATTAACAATAGCCGTAAAACTCCAATCTTTGTAGGGTATTAAATTAAGCTGTTGATACAGCATTTTTTTTGAAATAATTAAAACCCAAAACAAGATGTTACGATCAAATATAATTTCAATTCCCAGACTAGTCCTGATTGTCTTTTTAATAGGTATCATGATCACTGGATGTGGTAAGAAAGGCCCTATTGACCCTAATGAAAACAGCGTTGCCTCATGTGAAGGATGCCATACAAATTATGCCCACCTACAGACAGTATATACCCCTGACACAGCAGCACCTGCTGGTGGATGTGGTGGTGATGCCCCACATTACGAACCTTACGACAGGGTTTATATGGGAGGCGATGGCTATGAAGAATATAAAAATTCGGGGCACTACAGTATTGGATGTAAAGGATGCCATAACAGAATAGATAACACGGAGGCATGACTACTGGCCCACTCAGGTGATTTTCTGAGACATCCTTCAGCAAAAGCCGATGAAAAATGTGGTTCATGCCACCAGCAAATCGTTGATAATTTTAAAACAAGTATCCACAACGGAACCGGACAGATGAGGAAAGTTGCCATGCGAAGTGGTTTAAACGGAGCCACTGAATTTGACCAATTACCTCAACACCAGATTGAAGGTTATACTGCCAATTGCGCCACCTGCCATGGTACTTGCGGCAACTGCCACATTGTAAGACCTCCCATAGGTGGTGGTGGTCTGTCAAATGGTCATATGTTTAATAAAACTCCCGATATGGTAAGTGTATGTGTCACATGCCATACTTCTCGCGGAGGCCACGCATATCTTGGTGTTGCCCCTGGTACACAACCAGATGTACACTTAACAAGTATGCAATTTAAATGTGGTAATTGCCACTCAGGTGAAGAACTGCACGGTGACGGCGAACCTGTTGAACAGCGTTATGCATACTCGAAATTACCCGAATGTGAAAATTGCCATTCGGGAATTGATAATTCCAATAACTATCACTCAGTACATTACGATGATTTTAACTGCCAGGTTTGTCATTCACAGGATTATAACAATTGTGGCAGCTGTCATATACAT
>SWCD01021170.1_pt1 | contig 15396 bp, 12 predicted proteins | sample 4693011 | NCBI WGS metagenome assembly SWCD01 (sample SAMN10267278, study PRJNA491770) | bioreactor metagenome | isolation source: DHS bioreactor inoculated with marine | place: Japan: Omine Ridge, Nankai Trough | reverse complement strand
TCACTATCGTTCAGGATGACAATGAATTAACTATTCACTGCTCTCGGTTTTTTCTACTTTGCGTAATTTGAGATTTAGCTCACGCAACTGCTTGCTGGAAACTTCTGCCGGTGCCGAGGTTAACAGACAGGCCGCGGTCTGTGTTTTCGGGAATGCCATCACGTCGCGGATCGAACTCGCGCCAGACATCAACATCACCAGTCGATCCAGACCGAATGCCAGACCGGCGTGTGGCGGGCAACCGTATTTCAGCGCGGTGAGCAGGAAGCCGAATTTTTCTTCCGCCTCTTCTTCGGAGATACCCAGTATTTCAAACACCGCTTTTTGCATATCCGTCTTGTAGATACGTTCGGAGCCACCACCTAACTCGGTGCCGTTGAGTACCATGTCATAAGCGCGCGACAGTGCTTCACCGGGACTCGCCTTTAATGCCTCAGCGGAATCAAATGACGGCGCAGTGAACGGATGATGCAGAGCCGTCCAGTTGCCTTCGCTGTTTTTCTCAAACATCGGGAAGTTAACGACAAACAATGGCTGCCACGATTCTTCGACCATGCCCAGATCAAGTCCCAGTTTGACACGTAAAGCACCGATAGATTCATTCACCGTGCTGGTGTCGCCCGCGCCAAAGAACAATATGTCGCCGGTTTCTACGCCGGCCTTTTTGATGATAGCATCGATCACGTCATCGGGCAGAAATTTGACGATGGGTGATTGCAGGCCTTCACGACCAGCAGTCACATCGTTGACCTTGATCCACGCCAGACCTTTGGCGCCGTAACGGCCGACATAGTCCGTGTATTGGTCGATCTGCTTGCGTGACAGTTCCGCGCCACCGGGCACGCGTAGCACCACGATGCGGCCGTCAGGGTCATTGGCCGGGCCGGAGAATACTTTGAACTCAACGTCTTTCATGATCTCGGCCAGATCGACCAGTTCCAGCGGAATACGCAGGTCCGGTTTATCAGAACCAAAACGTAACATGGCTTCGCTGTGATCCATGCGCGGGAACGGGTTGGGCAGGTCGACATCCAGCACTGACTTGAACAGACCGCGGATCATTTTTTCCATGGCTTCCATCACCGCATTCTCATCCATGAAGGTGGTTTCGATATCGATCTGGGTGAATTCGGGCTGACGATCGGCGCGCAAATCTTCATCACGGAAACAACGCACGATCTGGTAATAACGGTCCATGCCGGACATCATCAGCAGCTGTTTGAATAACTGCGGCGATTGCGGCAATGCAAAAAAACTGCCCTGGTGGGTGCGCGATGGCACCAGATAATCACGCGCGCCTTCGGGGGTTGCCTTGGTCAGCATCGGGGTTTCGATGTCCCAGTAACCCTCTTCTTCCAGATGGTTACGGATATAACGCGTCACCTGGCTACGCATGCGCATACGTTCTTTCATCTCATCACGGCGCAGGTCGATGTAGCGATATTGCAGGCGCAGATCATCGTGTACGCCGGTGTCGTCGAGCTGGAACGGCGGGGTTTCCGACGCGTTTAATACTTCCAGCTCCAGCCCCAAAATTTCGATCTGACCAGAAGTGAGTTCAGGATTTGCCGTGCCTTCCGGGCGCAGACGCACACGACCGGTCATGCGTAAAACATATTCATTGCGCACGCGTTCAGCAATCTCGAAAATCTCGGCACGGTCCGGATCGAACACCACCTGCACCAGACCTTCGCGATCACGCAGGTCAATAAAAATGACACCGCCGTGATCCCGGCGACGATTGACCCAGCCACATAAAGTGACTTCCTGATCGAGTAATTCTTCGGTTACTGCTCCGCAATAATGACTGCGCATGGTTTAAATCCAGTGTAGTTGTGTGAAACGGTGTGTTTTAACATGCCGTTTCAGATTAGTTAAACGATTGATTTTACCGTATTTGGGGATGAGTTATAAGTTGTATGTTTCCAATTTAAAACAGACAACTTTATTATTTGGCCTTTTTACTTTTTGTTGTGCTGCCGGATGATTTTTTATCCGCTGGCTTTTTGCTGCTGCCTGCCTTCTTCTCGCCTTTGGCATCACCCGCAACATCTTTTCCCTCTAGATTTTTCTTAGGACCCGATTTGAAATCGGTCTCATACCAGCCACCACCTTTTAAGCGAAACGCGGCTGCAGAGACTTTTTTCTGCATCGTGGATTTTCCACAGGCAGGGCATTTTTTCAGCGGTTTATCACTGATCTTCTGTAAGACTTCTTCTTCATGTCCACACTTTGTGCACTGGTATTCATAGAATGGCATAGTTCACTCAATTTAAAATCGCGCTTAAAAATAACAGTGCGGGATTATATATGCCAGAGCATAGCCACTCAACACCCATATGGATTAAGCTTGCGCCATGAATTCAACGACCGACAGACAAAAGACCGTGCTCATCACTGGCTGCTCCAGTGGCATCGGTCATTGTGTCGCCGACGGTTTGAAACAGCGCGGTTATCGCGTCATCGCCACCGCGCGGCGGCCAGAGAGCGTCGAACAGCTCAGAACGGAAGGTTTCGAAAGCCTGCAACTGGATCTTTCACAGAGCGAATCAATCCAGCAGGCATTCAAACAGATCATGCAGCTGACCGACGGTAGACTGTATGCGCTGTTTAATAACGGCGCCTTCGGCCTGCCCGGCGCAGTGGAAGACCTGACCCGGGACAACCTGAAATTTCAGTTTGAAACCAACGTGTTCGGCTGGCTGGAGCTGACCAACCTGGTCATCCCGGTGATGCGCCAGCAGGGTTTTGGCCGCATCATCCAGAACAGTTCGGTGCTGGGTTTTGTCGCCATGCCGTTTCGCGGCGCGTACAACGCCAGTAAATTTGCCATCGAAGGTTTGAGCGACACCCTGCGCCTGGAATTAAAAGATACGGGTATCTTCATCAGCCTGATCGAACCCGGCCCCATCCTCAGCCGGTTTCGCGCCAATGCGGTGAAAGCCCTGCAACAGCACATCGACATCGAGCACAGTGTACATCGTGAGAAATATTTAGGCGTACTGGAGAGGCTGAACAAGGAAGGTGCGGCGGCGCCCTTTACCCTGCCGCCAGAAGCCGTGCTGAAACGGGTGATCCACGCGCTGGAAGCAAAAACACCCCGGGTGCGATATTACGTCACCTTGCCGACTTACCTGTTCGCTTTTCTGAAGCGACTCCTCAGCCATCGCCAACTCGATCATCTGCTGGCGAAAGCAGGAAATGACGGTAAGCAGTGAAACGCCCAGGCTTTCGTATCTAAAATACCTGCCGGTAGATCATCCAGAGATAGACGGCAACATTATTAAAAATGCCTCATAGGATATTGCCGATGAGAACATGGCCGCTGCCATCGATCAGATCGACAGGGTGATGAATATCGGTAAGACGGTACTCGCTCAGGCATTAAAACTTATCCGCCACAGATTCGGGCAGGACGCCCTCATCTGTGGCGAAAGGTTTTTAACTCACCTGCTGAACGTGTTCGACCGGCGCGAACACCAGCTCAGAACCGCTGGCCGTGATGCTGATAACATCCCCCGGCATATACTCGCCTTTCAATATCATCTGCGCTAACGGATTTTCCAGGTATTGCTGGATCGCCCGTTTCAATGGTCGCGCACCGTAGACAGGATCAAAACCGGCTTCGCCGAGAACATCGATGGCTTCATCGGAGATCTGCATGGTGAAATCCTGTTCCTGCAGACGTGCAGCCAGATGCTGCAACTGGATCTTCGCGATGTCGCGTATCTGTTCTTTCTTCAGCGGATGGAACACCACCGTCTCATCGACACGGTTAATAAATTCCGGCCTGAAATGGGTGGAGACAATATCCATCACCACTTTTTTCATGCCTTCATAATCATCGCTGGATGCCATCTCCTGTATCTGTTGCGAACCCAGGTTGGAGGTCATGATGATCACCGTGTTACGAAAATCGACGGTGCGCCCCTGGCTGTCAGTGAGGCGGCCATCATCCAGCACCTGCAATAAAATATTAAACACATCGGGATGCGCTTTTTCGATCTCATCGAGCAGGATCACCGAATAAGGTTTACGCCTGACCGCTTCCGTCAGGTGGCCGCCTTCTTCGTAACCGACATAACCCGGCGGTGCGCCGACCAGCCTTGAGACCGAATGTTTCTCCATGTATTCGGACATATCCAGCCGGATCATGGCGTCTTCACTATCGAACATGAAGTTTGCCAGTGCCTTGGTCAGCTCGGTTTTACCGACACCGGTAGGACCGAAGAACATGAACGAACCATTGGGTTTGCTGGGGTCGGACAAACCGGCGCGTGAACGACGAATCGCGTTGGCGACCGCTTGCACCGCTTCCTGCTGGCCGACCACCTGCTTGCCGATCTCATCTTCCATGCGCAGCAGTTTTTCCTGCTCACCTTCGAGCATCTTGCTGACCGGAATACCGGTCCAGCGAGCGACGATCTCGGCCACTTCATCACTGGTCACCTTGTTACGCAGCAACTGTGATTTATTATCACGCGCCAGCTCGGCCTCGGCCACCTGTGCAATCTGCGCTTCCAGTTCGGGAATCGAACCGTACTGGAGTTCAGACATGCGCGCCAGATCACCGGCGCGATGCGCGGCTTCCAGATCCAGTTTGGCGGCTTCCAGTTCTTCTTTTAATTTAGATGAACCCTGAACGGTCAGTTTTTCTGCGGTCCACTGCTCTTCATAATCGCTGTACTCTTTTTCCAGCTGCTCGAGTTCCTGCTCGAGATTCTCCAGGCGTTTTTTGGTCGCCTTATCTTTGTCTTTTTTCAGCGCTTCGCGCTCGATCTTCAACTGCACGATGCGTCGGTCGAGCCTGTCCATGACTTCCGGTTTAGAATCGATTTCCATGCGGATACGACTGGCCGCTTCATCGATCAGATCGATGGCTTTGTCGGGCAGCTGGCGGTCGCTGATGTAACGGTGCGACAGGGTCGCCGCTGCAACGATGGCAGGATCGGTAATCTCAACTTTATGGTGGATCTCATAACGTTCTTTCAGGCCACGCAGGATCGCTACCGTGTCTTCCACGCTGGGCTCATCGACCTGCACTTTCTGGAAGCGGCGTTCCAGCGCGGCATCTTTTTCGATGTACTGGCGGTATTCATCTAAAGTCGTCGCACCGACGCAGTGTAATTCACCACGCGCCAGCGCAGGCTTCAACATGTTGCCCGCATCCATCGCGCCTTCGGCCTTGCCGGCACCGACCATGGTGTGCAGTTCGTCGATGAATAAAATCACCTGGCCTTCCTGATGCGAGAGGTCTTTTAATACCGCTTTTAAACGCTCTTCGAATTCACCACGAAATTTCGCACCGGCGATCAGCGCGCCCATGTCCAGTGACAGGATGCGTTTGCTTTTCAGGCCTTCGGGTACTTCGCCATTTAATATGCGCTGCGCCAGGCCTTCGATGATGGCGGTCTTGCCGACACCGGGCTCACCGATCAATACCGGATTGTTTTTGGTGCGGCGCTGCAATACCTGGATGGTACGACGGATCTCTTCATCGCGGCCGATCACCGGATCAAGTTTGCCCTGTGCCGCACGCTCACTTAGATCGATGGTGTATTTTTCCAGCGCCTGACGATTCTCTTCGGCGTTGGCATCATCCACGGTCTCGCCACCGCGCACATTTTCGATTGCCTGTTCGATCTGCTGTTTGCTTGCGCCGGCAGATTTTAATATCTCACTGACAGGTAAGGTTGCATCGACCAGGGCGAGCAAAAACAGCTCACTTGAGATGAACTGGTCATTACGCTGCTGCGCCAGTTTATCGGTCTGATTTAATATGCGGATGACCTCGTTGGATAACTGCACGTCGCCCTGATGTCCCTGTACCTGCGGTAAACGTTCGATGGCCTCGTTTATCTTTGCTTTAACCTCGGTGACATTTACCCCGGTGCTGGTCAGGATCTGGCCGACTGTGCTTGCATCCTGCTCCAGTAACGCCATCAACACATGGGCTGCTTCTATAAACTGGTTATCACGGCCAACTGCCAATGACTGAGCGTCGGACAAGGCTTCCTGAAATCGTGTGGTTAATTTGTCTGTTCTCATAAATTTTCTCTTTAATTTTAAACCAGGATAGCTGGCTAAATATGAATCGGATTACCTGAAATATAAGGACATAACGATTACTTTCAAGTCTTTATTAGCCGGCTACCACGAACAAACAGGCTTTATTGACACACATCAAAAAAGCCGCTTTAAGCGCCCTTTCGAAACGCCCGTTACACCAGAGCAATAATTCTTTTGCGTCAGTAAAATCCCACTGCCCGGTTTTCTGGTCACCATCCAGTAAACCAGGACTTTCCACCATGAACTCACTCCATCCAGATCAGACTCGCCATACGCCCCGTCGTCTGTTGTCGACGGTAAGAATAAAAGCAGTGTTTTTCACTGTAGGTACAGTAGTCACCACCGGATATTTTATTGACACCCAGAGACTGTAATTCGATACGTGCCAACTGGTAGATATCACACAGGTAGTGGTTGTTCTTCGTCGTCACGAAAGCGGCTTTGTTCAAACTGTTTTTTTTAACAAAAGCCTGAAAGACCTCTTCGCCCACTTCAAAGTTTTTCGAGCCGATTGCCGGACCGAGACTTACCTGAATTTCATCGATCGATGCCTGCATGATTTTAACGGTACTGGTAATTATTCCTGCATGCAGACCTCGCCAGCCGGCGTGGGCGACGGCGACCTCCGTACCCGCATCATCACAAAAAAAGACCGGCAAACAGTCTGCGGTCATCACCGCACAGACCACGCCGGTTGTCGCTGAAATACTGGCATCAGCCTGCGCCGAAAAATCATGCACAACCGGTTCATCGACACGAAGAACCTTGTCGCTGTGTATCTGTTCCAGCCAGACGGGTTCAGAAGGCAGCTGCAAATCTTCGACCAGCTTCGCCCGATTGGCTTTTACTGCAGCCACGTCATCACCGACATGTGTCGCCAGGTTATATTCACTGAACGCGCCTTTGCTGACACCGCCACCAATCAGCGTGGTAACGGCGGACACGTTCCCTGGTTTGTTCGACCAGCTGGCTGGCAGGTAGGAAAGTTTGTTCATCAGCCCTGGCTGTTTGCTTCATAGCTGCGCAAATCGGCGTCTAACAGGCGGAGCAATTGCTGCATATCATCGGGCAGCGGCGCTTCATAGGAAACTTCTTCGCCGCTTTCGGGATGGATAAAACTCAACCGCCACGCGTGCAACGCCTGGCGTTTGAAATGCTGCAGGAAATCGACCAGTTCAGCCTGCGCGCCAGCCGGTACGCGATGACGGCCGGCATAGACCGGGTCACCGACGATGGGGTGGCGTAGATGACTCATGTGTACCCGGATTTGATGAGTGCGGCCGGTTTCCAGCTGCACCTTTATATGACTGTGCTCGCGGAAGCGTTTCAGCAGACGATAATGCGTGATGGCTTTACGTCCGTTTTCGCGCACCGTCATTTTGATGCGATCACGCGGGTGACGGCCGATGGGCAAATCGACCATGCCGCCGCCGGTCAGCACGCCGAACACCACCGCCTGATATTCTCGTACGACTTCGTGTTTCTGAATCTGGTCGACCAGGTATTTATGCGCGCGCAGGTTTCGCGCCACCACCATCACGCCGGTGGTATCCTTATCAAGCCGATGCACGATGCCGGCGCGTGGAATTTCTGCCAGCGAGGCATCAAAATGCAACAGCGCATTCTGCACCGTTCCCGAATAATGTCCGGCCGCGGGATGCACTACAAAATCTGCCGTTTTGTTGATGACGATGATCGATTCATCCTGATACACGATATCCAGCGGGATATCTTCAGCCACGCAGTTTTCTTCTGATTCGATACTCTGCGCCGTCAGCTGCAGTTCTTCATCGCCGGATATCCTGTATTTTGGTTTGGCCCTCTGGCCATTCACCAGCACCTGTCCCTGCTCGATCCAGATCTTCAGCCGGCTGCGTGAATACTCCGGAAAAAGTTCCGCCAGCACAACGTCGAGCCGCTTGCCCGCATCTTCTTCTGTGATATTTTTGATTATTGGTGATTCAGACATACGCCCTCTGTACGAACTTCGTTATAATACGACATTCTAAACCATGCCGATAACTACCCAAATAATTATTTAATGCGACAGCTTTTTATTCTTCTACTCTCCGTAACTTTATTCGCCTGTGCAGGCCATGACACCGAAGACGATGAAACCGCCGGTTATTCTGCCAAACAGCTTTATGAGGAAGCGCAATCCTCACTGGAGGCGGCTGAATTTCAGAGCGCCGTTAAAAGCCTGGAATCACTGGAAGCGCGGTATCCATTCGACCCCTATGCAAAACAGGCGCAACTGGAAATCGCCTACGCCTATTATAAATATGACGAACTCGATCAGGCGACCAGCGCGGTTGAACGTTTCGCCCGCCTGCATCCGCGCGACCCGCACATGGATTATGTTTATTATCTGAAAGGGCTGATCAATTTCAACCGTGGCCAGGGTTTGCTGGACGTCTGGTTCCCGCGCCAGCCCTCACGACATGATCCCGCCGTGCTGGAACAGGCATTCAATAATTTTGCCACGCTGGTGCGCCGTTACCCGAACAGTACGTATGCCGGCGACGCGTATCAGCGCATGGTTTATTTGCGCAACCAGATGGCTAAGAAAGAAATTTTAATCGCCGAATTTTATATTAAACGAGAGTCCTGGCTGTCTGCGGCAAAACGCGCCAAAGCCGTCATCACGCGATACCCGAACACCATCTGGACCAAACGCGCACTCGAAATCATGTTGCTGTCTTATCAAAAACTGGAACTGACTGATCTGGCTGCCGATACCCAACGCGTCATCGATTACAATGATTTTTCGGATATCAGTACACCGGTTGACGATTCTGACAAGTACGGCAAGGCACCGCCTTCGACTTTATAAGTTTAAAAACATATTTCACCACAGATTAGGGCAGGAGCCCGTAATCAGAGCAACGCAGCAGCAGTTGCCGAGGACACAGAGAAAACCTTTTTATATTTACTACGCCGCAGGCGTAGTAAAATAATTAAAACTCTGTGTCCTCTGTGTCTCTGTGGTGATTGGCTTTTAATCTTTTTAATTATTTCCGACGATAACCTGAAGTGATCGGATAACGCCGATCCCGTCCAAACGCCCGGCGTGTAACACGGATGCCCGGTGCTGATTGTCGGCGTTTATGCTCATTGCGCTGCACCAGCGTAATCACATGCAATACGTCTTCTCGATCGATGCCATCAGCCACGATCTCATCGATGGTCTTATCCTGTTCCACCGATAATTCCAGGATGCGATCGAGTACGGCATATTCCGGTAACGAATCCTGATCACACTGATCCTCTCTGAGTTCGGCTGTCGGCGGCCGCGTTAGTACCCGTTCAGGAATTACCGGCGACACACTATTTCGGTAACGACACAATTTATACACCAGCGTTTTGCAGACATCTTTTATCGGCGCGAAGCCGCCACACATGTCACCATATAAAGTGGCGTAACCCACGGCCATCTCACTTTTGTTGCCAGTAGTTAACACCATGCGGCCTTTTTTATTCGAGATCGCCATCAGCAGCAGTCCGCGGCAACGTGCCTGAATATTTTCTTCTGTGGTATCGACAGGTGCACCGTCAAACACCGGTGCCAGCGTGGTTAAAAAACTGTTGAATACGCCTTCGATAGCGACCACATCATATTTCACACCGAGCAATTCGGCCTCGGCCTCGGCATCCTGCAGACTGATATCTGCGGTGTAGCGCGAGGGCATCATCACCGCTTCAACATTTTCCGCGCCGAGCGCATCGACCGCGATCGCTAACGTCAAGGCTGAATCCACCCCACCCGAGAGACCGATAACGACACCACTAAACCCGTTTTGATGAACGAAATCACGCACCCCGGTCACCAGTGCTTTGTAGATGATAGCTTCGCCACTCTCTTCAGCGGCGAACGGATGTTGCGAGCTGATATCATCGCCGTCAAACATGATCTCAACAGGATCGGTTTCGAACCGTTTTGCCCGCGCCACCAGCTCAGCCTGTCGGTTCACGGCCAGCGAGTCGCCATCGAATACCAGTTCATCCTGGCCACCCGTCATATTGAGATACATGATTGGCAGGTCGAACCGCGAAGCATGGGCCTGTAGTATCTCAACACGTTCTGCATGTTTGCTAATGTGGAAGGGAGAAGCATTCAATACGATGATGGCCTGCGCACCGTTATCTTTTGACTGTTGCACACAATCGGCCTGCCAGACATCCTCGCATATCAATATGCCTATGCTGTACCCTTTTACGTCGATGACAGCACTCTCATGCCCGGCGGCAAAATAACGCACTTCATCGAACACTGAATAATTTGGCAGGGACTGTTTGAAACAGAACTGTTTGATGATGCCATCACTCAGGTAGAGCGCGGCATTATAAAGATTTCCCGCGTGTTCGTAAGGCAGGCCAAATATCACGCCGGTGTCGCCGATGCTTTCTTTTAGACTTTGCCGGATACGCAGGCTCTCGTGTTTTGTCTGCTGTAGAAACCCCTGGCGATACAGCAGATCTTCCGGTGGGTAACCGACCAGCGCTAACTCAGGAAACACCACCAGATCAGCGCCCTGCTGACTCGCCCGCATAGACGCAGCGATAATCTTATCTGCATTATTTTTTATATCACCTACCTGGAAAACATCCTGTACCATGACTATCTTTATTGACGAAGGATTGTTTCGATTGGCTGGCGCGACACTTTTATCCTGATTCATGATTACGATTTTTTAGAAAAAGATAAGTTCAAAAAGAGATTTTAACATGCTACGACTATTAGTAATCCTCGTTGTTATCACCATCATATTTGCGGGGCTGGCGATCATCATAAAAAGAAAAAGACGGAAAAAATGATAATCAGTTAGCGATGGCCCGAAGCTACAGGGTGACTGCGGTATAAACAGCTATACTCAAATATCTCCAGATAATAATAAAGACTAAAACCAGACCAGTGTCGAACCAGCAATCTAGTAACTCGAACAGACCATTCCAGCAGGGCCCTCTCGATACCTGGTATCGATTGCGCCTGTTTAATTATTTTCGTGCTTCACTGGCGCTGTTCTTCATCGCAATTTATTTAAATGGCTGGTTACTACCACTCATCCCCAGTGGCTTCGCGCACGCTGAAATATTTATCACCACCTCGATTATTTATTTCGTAGCCAGTTTATTTTTCACCGCCGGCATAATCCGCCAGAAGCCAGGGCTGAACACACAGGTCATCATTCATACGCTGGTCGATATTTCATGCATCATCATATTGATGCATGCTACTGGCGGCATCCGGACCGGTTTAGGCATGCTGCTCATTCTCAGTATCTCGATGACAAGTCTGTTTTTACACAAACGTGTCACTATCCTGTTTGCGGCCATTTCTGCACTGGCGGTCATCGCCGAGCAGATTTATTCACAATTCGCTTACACTGATTACGCGCCCGCGTTCACCCAGGCAGGCCTGCTCGGCATACTGATTTTTATCACTGCAATACTGTCGGCGCATACCGCAAGAAAAATTAAAGAATCAGAAAAGTTAGCACTGGAGGCCAACCAGGAGCTGGAAACCATCGTTCAGATGAGCGAGCAAATTATCCGCAACATGCGTACCGGCATCATCGTAATAAAAAACAACGGCCTGATCTTAATGACCAACAATGCCGCACTCGAACTGTTGGGGCAAACCGCCCTCGCGCCCCAATCCCGATTAAAAGATATTTCTATCGATTTATATGACCGTTTTATCGACTGGAACAACAACGCAATTCAAAACCACCAACCGATTCAGCAACCGCAGGGTTTACCGGATATACAACCGGGATTCAGTCACATTGACCAGAGCCTGATCCCGCATGAGAAACTTCAGGGGCGCACACTGATTTTTATAGAAGATGCCACCCAGCTGACACAACGCTTCCAGCAGGTAAAACTGGCATCGCTTGGCCGGCTAACGGCGAGCATCGCACATGAGATTCGCAACCCACTGGCGGCGATCAATCATGCCGGTCAATTACTCGGCGAGACATCAAAAGACGCCTCCGATAAAAAACTTACAGACATCATCAATACACAGGCAAAGCGCCTCAATGGCATCGTGGAGAACGTACTGCAACTTTCAAGACAGCAACGAGGCACACCTGATGCATTAAAACTTCATCAATGGCTGATGCAACTTCGAGAAGAATGCCTGTCGACACATAACCTGCAGCCCCGTCAGATACAGATAGAAATAAAACCTCAGGATATCGAGATATTATTTGATTCCAGCCAGTTACACCAGGTGATGTGGAACCTGTGCAGCAACGCGATCAATCACAGCCATGTGGAGCACGCTGATATCATGATCAATATTCAGGGCGAAATTGATCATATGATGGGGCAACCGTACATCGACATTATTGATAACGGCCCGGGCATCGATGAAGAAACACAAACACATATATTCGACCCTTTCTTCACGACCAGCGATGAAGGCACCGGCCTTGGCCTGTACATCACCAAAGAAGTGATCGAAAGTAACCGTGCTAAGATACGCCATATCCCAACGCCTGCCGGCGGCACATGTTTTAGAATATATTTTCAACAGACGCATAATTAAAAATTCTGACGATCTGATCAAATGAAACCGAACAGGAAGCATCTATGACAGCAAAAAAAGTACTCATCGTTGATGATGAGGCAGATATTTGCGAACTTATCGAAATCACCCTGATGCGCATGGACATCGCATCGCAATCCGCACTGAATCTCATCGATGCAAAACTGTTGCTCGATACCGAACACTTCGATCTATGCCTGACAGATATGCGCCTGCCTGATGGCAATGGTATCGAACTGGTTGAGCACGTCCAGAAAAATTATAATGATTTGCCCATCGCCGTCATAACCGCACATGGCAACATGGAATCAGCGGTAAAAGCATTAAAGGCCGGAGCTTTTGACTTTGTTTCCAAACCGGTTGACCTCCAGATCCTGCGCAACCTTGTTTCTGCTGCCACAACCCTGCCTGAGATAACCGCTAATAAAGAGACAGATAAAAACAGGATCAGCATTACCGGTGATTCAGATGCCGTTAAAACCTTATTAAAGAACATCGCCAAACTGGCAAGAAACCAGGCGCCGGTATTTATCCATGGTGAATCAGGCTCAGGTAAAGAGCGTGTCGCCCGCATGATCCATCAGCAAGGCTCAAGGAGCGAGGGCCCTTTCGTGCCCGTCAACTGCGGCGCCATTTCTGCCGAACTGATGGAGAGCGAATTTTTCGGTCACCGCAAAGGCAGTTTCACCGGCGCACATTCCGACAAACAGGGATTGTTTGAAGCAGCCAATGGCGGCACGTTATTTCTCGATGAGATCGCCGAGCTGCCACTAAACATGCAGGTAAAACTGCTGCGTGTAATCCAGGAAAAAGCGGTACGCGCAGTCGGTGCGGCACAGGAAAATCCTGTTGATGTCAGAATTCTCAGCGCCAGTCATAAGAACCTGGTCAAACTCGTCGAGGATGGCGCTTTTCGGGAAGACCTGTATTACCGTATCAATGTCATTGAACTCACCATCCCCAGCCTGCGTGAAAGAAAAGAAGACATCCCGCTGTTTATCGAACAGTTGCTCAATAATCTGGCAAAAAAGATGGGCATGGAAATACCATCAATCGACGCCGAAGCGGTCGCAGCACTGCAAAACTATCATTTTCCCGGTAACGTCCGGGAGCTGGAGAACATACTGGAACGCGCCATCGCTCTATCGGATAACAATAGTATCGCCACACGAGATCTGCACCTGAAACCAATAACCAGCAACGGGAGTGCCGCCGCTGAATCGCCTGCCGTTGATCCGATGGATCTGGCCGGTCAGGAACGCCAGAGTATCATGCAGGCCCTCGAACAGACCCGCTGGAACAAAACCGCTGCGGCAAAACTGCTGGGGTTGAGTTTACGGCAGTTACGTTATCGTCTGCAAAAATTGAATATTGAGTAACCACTCCTGACCGGAAGTAAATCGCAGTCTTTGCTAACTACAAACTGCCCACTGTCCTACAAAATTGTCACAATCTGACATTTTCAGCACCTTTCAAATCTCCAGGCCCACATCAGTTCATTCATAAATCTCTTCACTTTCAACAGCTTAAGGGGTTTTATATAAATTGGCACAGTCTCTGCTATACCAATAACAGTCTGTAACACAAAAGACCCAAATACAAAAAACGCAAAAACTTACTTATTTTATCTCACGGAGAAACCCATGAAAAAAACTCAACAAGGTTTTACATTAATCGAATTAATGATCGTAATCGCCATTATCGGTATTCTGGCATCTGTAGCATTGCCGGCTTACTCAAACTATACCAACAAAGCTGCATTCTCTGAAGTTGTACTTGCTACTTCTGCGGTGAAAGCCAATGTTGAAATATGCGCACAACGTGCGACTACAACTCAAGTTAACTTTGGCGGTAACTGTATTGGCGCTACTGTAAACAATGGTGTTAATGATGTAGGTGCATCAGGTCGCCTTACTAGTATTATTTCTACCACTGGTGGTGCAACATCTGTCGTAGTAACGGCTATTGGTGACGCAAACTTTACACCAGCTAGCCCACAATATATTGCCACAGCTACACGCCAGGCTACTGGCCAAGTACTTTGGGCTGTTACGGGTGACTGCTTAACTAACAATCTTTGTTAATTTATAAATAACTTAGTTGTTAATCAAAAGAGGGCAGAAAATATTCTGCCCTCTTTTTATTTTCCCCCATCCTGAAAAACGTAGCAGAAAATTAATCTCTTATTCTTGTATCAATCAAATTCGCTTCAGTATCCAGATAAATAAACAAATTTCTATATTTTGCCTTACCTAAAAAAACATGCTGTTTACTTTCTGTTATTTTCTGACTGAAATAAGCACCCAAAGCATCGCCTGATAACTGATACGATAACACCTTATTTACATTATCATTCACTGGTTGGTATAGATGAACCTGTGCATAGGGGGGGATTTTTTGATCATTTAGCATTGTGATTTCTTGTAGTTGTGGCGCAGAGTGATCAGTCTCAGCATAAATGATTAGCGGCTTTTCATTACTGTATGTCGCAACATCTCTTAAGCTAAGCCCCTGCTTACTATAATAATCTTCCGTTACAGTATAAAAAACACCTTCCCACATAACCAGTGCCACAGGACGTTCTGAATAGACCTGCCACCCTCCCCAGGTTAATGCACTGATTTGCACTATTGCAATTAATGATAAATCTAATATGATTTCTTTCTTCGCCTTCAGGTGATTAAAAATAATGAGTGTCAAACTAGGACCCAGCACCAGGTCGACTGCTGCCATCAGCTTAACTCCACTCCAACCGCCTTCAGCTTCAAAAAAAA
>SWCD01016830.1_pt2 | contig 15408 bp, 11 predicted proteins | sample 4693011 | NCBI WGS metagenome assembly SWCD01 (sample SAMN10267278, study PRJNA491770) | bioreactor metagenome | isolation source: DHS bioreactor inoculated with marine | place: Japan: Omine Ridge, Nankai Trough | reverse complement strand
TCCGCAGGGCCATGGCAGGTGTGGCATGCGGGTTGATGACAATGATATCGGCTTCGCTGCCTTGCTCGAGCGTACCGATCTGATGTTCGAGCTGCAGGGCACGCGCGTTGCCAAGCGTCATCATGCAAAAGGATTTCAGCGGATTGAGAACCTGGTTTCGCAACTGCAGCACCTTGTAGGCCTCGTCCAGAGTCTTCAGCATCGAGTAACTGGTGCCACCGCCGATATCGGTTGCAATTGCCGTCCGCACGCCTTGCGCACGCAAGCCGTCTTCATCAAACAGTCCGCTGCCAAGAAACAGGTTCGACGTCGGACAGAACACCGCCACTGACCCCGTCTCGGCCATGGCAGCGCGTTCACGGTCGCCCAGGTGCAGACAGTGGCCGAACAGGCTCCTGTCACCGAGCAGGCCGTACATCTCGTAGACGTCCAGATAGTCCCGTGCCGATTGGTACAATTCCAGCGTCAGCTTGATTTCAGCATGGTTTTCCGACAGGTGCGTCTGCAGGTAACATTCGGGATGGTCTGCCTTCAGTGCCTGGGCCATCTCAAGTTGCGTCGGCGTCGAGGTAATGGCAAAGCGCGGCGAGATGGCATAAAGCGCGCGACCCCTGCCATGCCAGTCGGCAATCAGCTGCTTGCTGTCATCGTAAGCTGACTGCGGCGTGTCGCACAGCGCATCCGGCGCATTGCGATCCATCATCACCTTGCCGCCGATCATGCGCAGGTTCCGGCGCCCGGCCTCGGCGAAAAACGCATCCGCCGAGGCCTTGTGAACAGAACAATAGGCAACCGCCGTGGTTGTGCCGTTGCGCAGCAGGTTGTCGAAAAAGTGCCCGGCCATGCGCTTGCAGTGCCCGGGGTCGGCAAACTTCTGCTCCTCGACAAACGTGTACGTGTTCAGCCAGTCAAGCAGCTTGGTGCCGAATGATCCTATGACCTGGCCTTGCGGAAAATGCAGGTGCGTGTCGATAAAACCCGGCAGGATCAGGTTGGGCCGGTGGTCGATGATATCAGCATCAGGAAACCGCTCTCTCACCTGCAGATAACTGCCACTCGCCGCAATCAACCCGTCCTTGATGGCAACGGCACCGTCTTCTTCATAGATGTAGCTTGCTTCGTCTGTGTGCGAGCATGGTATGTCGCGAAACGACAGGGTACGCCCGCGCAGCAGCGTCACGCTCACGAGCTCTGGCCCTTGCCGGCAATGGCATCCTTGTACCAGTCGATGATGGCCTTGCGTTCGCCGTCTTCCATGAACGATACATTTCCCGGCGGCATGGCGCGGCTATGGCCGGCCTGCAGGTATATGTCACGGGCATGGGCTGCAATCTGCGCCGGTGTTTCCAGCACCACGCCTTTCGGCGCGTGCACAATGCCGTCCCATGCCGGCTCTTCGGCATGACACATGGAGCAGCGGCCCAGAACGGTTTCACTGACCTGTTCGAAACCGGGTGCCGCCACGAAGCGCAATTCAGTCTGGGTCATTGTGGCTTGTTCGTCCTCGGCCGCTCCGCCGGCAGGAAACGTGGACAGCCAGACAGCGCCGGCGAACAAGGCTGCCGTCAGGCCCCAGGTCCACCACAGCTTGCCGCCTCCCTTGTGCATGGTGTTGAAGAAGTGACGGATCGTGACGCCCATCAGAAACACCAGCGCGGCGATCAACCAGTTGTACGGCGTGGCGAAGGCAACCGGGTAATGGTTCGACAGCATCAGGAAGATCACCGGCAGGGTGAGATAGTTGTTGTGCGTTGAACGTTGCCTGGCAATCACGCCATATTTCGGATCCGGTGTGCCCCCTGCCTTCAGGACCGCCACGACCTTCTTCTGGTTGGGAATGATGATCGCAAACACGTTTGCCGTCATGATGGTGGCGGTGAAGGCGCCCAGGTGCAGCAGCGCGGCACGTCCCGAGAAAACCTGCGTATAGCCCCAGGCCATCGCCACAAGAATGCCGAACAGTACAATCATCAGGCCTGTGCTGCTGCGGCCCAGTGGCGACCGGCACAGTACATCATAGGCCAGCCAGCCAAACACGATTGATGCCAGTGAAATGCCGATTGCCTGAACCCGCGTCAGTTCCAGCACGCTTTGATCGATCAGGTACAGGTCAGCACCGGCATAGTACACGATGCACATCAGGGTAAAGCCGGACAGCCAGGTCATGTAGCTTTCCCACTTGAACCAGGTCAGGTGTTCCGGCAACCGCTCGGGCGCCACCAGGTACTTCTGGATATGATAGAAACCACCGCCATGGACCTGCCATTCCTCGCCATGGGCACCGGCAGGCATATCCGGCGCCGTGCGCAATCCAAGGTCCAGCGCAATGAAATAGAACGACGACCCGATCCAGGCCATGGCCGTGATCACATGCAGCCAGCGGGCCGCAAATGACAGCCATTCCCACAATATCGGATAGTCGAACATGAACACGCTTCCTCGCAGTACATCGGGCACAGAATGACAGACTATATTCTTTATGAAAACAGAGGCTATCACCAAACACTTTCAATATTTCATTGATAATAGTAGCGTGCCCTGATGTCTTACCTGGAGAACATCAAGGTCTTCGTCCGCGTCTTCGAACTGGGCAGCCTGTCGGCAGCAGGCCGCGATCAGCGCGTGTCACCTGCCGTTGCCAGCAATCGCATTCGCGAACTGGAGAAGTACCTCGGGGTCCGCCTGTTCAACCGCACCACCCGCAAGCTGACGCCCACCGAGCATGGTCGCGTGTTCTATGACGGCACCGTGAAAGTCCTCGATGCCGTGCGCGATGCCGAGGCGGCGGTTGCGGATATTTCCGGCAATCCGAAAGGCGTCATTCATGTCACGGCCCCATTGGGCATCGGCAAGCGCCTGATTGCACCCTTGATCCCGGAGTTCCAGCACACCTATCCCGATGTCCAGGTGCGCTTGCGGCTGTCAGACCGCCATGTCGACATGACAACCGAGGCCATGGATGTGGCGTTCAGGCTCGGGGTCATCGAGGATTCCAATCTGCGCATGCGCGGCCTCATGCAGTGCGCGCGCGTGATATGCGCCTCACCTGGCTACATAGCCAACCGCGGCGCACCTTCGCAGCCCGAAGACCTGCTCACCGGCGAGCACAATTGCCTGCTGCTCAGGTTCCCCGGCTCAAAGGAATATTACTGGACGTTGCAGATGGCTGCCGGTCCGGCACGTTACGAGGTGAAAGGCCAGTTCGACTCCGACGATGGCGACGTACTGATCGACTGGGCCCTGCACGGCCACGGCATCATCAACCGGCCTGAATTCGACATTGCCGATCATTTGCGCGCAGGCCGGCTTGTACCGCTGCTGGAAGACACGCCGCCAGTGGATGCACAGCTTGCCTGCCTGTATCCGCACAAGCGGTTCCAGGACCCCAAGGTGCGGCTGTTCATCGAGTTTGCCGCCCAGCGTTGCCAGGACCGGATACGGCAATTGCTTGCCATGCCAGCAAATATAAAAACCGGACCAGTTGCCTGATCCGGTTTGCAGTTGTTTTCGATAATTGCGGGAACAGCGCTAGATCAGGATGATTTTTGGTTGATTCAACCAAAAAACATGAACCTGATCGCTTCCAAAACGCTAGACCAACATGGGTTCAATTGACCCTATGTTGCTCTAGCTCTGCACACCTTCGACATACCAGTCCATCTTGTGCAGGTCGCCGTCGCCCAGCACGCCTGATGCCAGCCGCTGCTTGCCCGCATTGTCATTGATCGGCCCGGTAAACGCATTGAGGCTGCCATCGACTATGCCCATACGGGTGGCTTCGGCGGCAGCCTGTACCTCGGCTGGAACGGCGCCATTGTACGGCGCCATCTCCAGCACGCCTTCCTTGAACCCCCACCATGTGTCGCCGCTTTCCCACTTGCCGTCGAGCAGTTGCTGGATGCGGGCTTCGTAATAGCGGCCCCAGCGATTGACGATAGCCGTCAGATGCGCCTTGGGGGCAAAGCTTGACATGTCCCAGGACTGGCCGAACGCAACCAGGCCGCGCTGTTCGCACGTCTGCAGCGCCGCCGGCGAGTCCGTATGCTGGGCAATCACGTCAGCGCCCTGGTCAATCAGGGCCTTGGCCGCATCTGCCTCCTTGGCCGGGTCATACCAGCTCGAGACCCACAGCACCCTGGTCTTGAAATCAGGGTTCACCTTGCGCGCCGCCAGGGTGAAGGCATTGATGCCCATCACCACTTCCGGGATCGGGAACGAGGCAATATAGCCCGCGACACCTGATTTCGACATGTGTCCGGCAATGGTCCCGCACACGGCGCGGCCTTCATAGAACCGCGCATTGTAGGTCGCCATGTTGGGCGCGCGGCGATAGCCGGTTGCGTGCTCGAATTTCACATTCTTGAAGCGCTTGGCCACTTTCAGGGTCGGGTTCATGTAGCCGAACGATGTTGTGAAGATAAGCTGGTTGCCGTCCTCGGCAAGCCGGCGGATGACACGCTCGGAGTCCGGTCCTTCCGACACGTTCTCCACGATCGTGGTCTGTATCTTGTCGCCGAATTTAGCGATCACATCCTGCCGGCCCTGCTCGTGAGCATAGGTCCAGCCATGGTCGCCGATGGGCCCCAGATAGACAAAGCCGACCTTCAACGGATCTGCCGCAAGTGCAGATGACCCGATGAGCGGCAATGCACCGGCAGCCGCCGTGGTTTTCAGTATCGTACGTCTGGTAAGCGTCTTCATGGTGTTATCTCCCTATGATTATCGTCATGAACTTGGCTTGAACGGTTTGCCAAGGCAGGCAGGCGCGAGCGATTTTCCGCCCTTTCGCGCCGAAATGATCGCCAGCACCGCAATGGTGGCGAGATACGGCATTGCAGCCAGGAACTCAGGTGCGACCAGCGAGAATCCAGCCGCCTTTGCGTGCAGTTCCAGGGTCATCACCGCACCGAACAGGTAGGCGCCGAGCAACAGGCGGATCGGTCTCCAGCCGGCAAACACCACCAGCGCAAGCGCGATCCAGCCACGCCCTGCGGTGAGCTGTTCAGCCCACATCGGCGTCAGCACCAGTGAATAGAAACAGCCGGCAATACCTGCCATGGCACCACCGAACAGCACTGCCATGTAGCGCACGCCAATGACCGGGTATCCGATCGAATGCGCGGACAGGTCAGACTCACCGACCGCCCGCAATATCAGCCCGGCCCGGCTTTTGCGCAGGAACCAGCTGACAGCGGCGACCAGCAGCAGCGAGACATAGACCAGCGGGCTGTACCCGAAGATGACCCGCAGCACCGGGTGTTCTGCCAGTGACGCAGGAAATACCGAACCGAAGACATCAACTGTCTGGCCGACATAGTTTTCCCCCGCCAGTGCCGACAGGCCGATACCGAAAATGGTCAGCGCCAGGCCCGTCGCGACCTGGTTGGCCGTCAGCGTGAGGGTCAGAAAACCAAACAGCCCGGCCGACGCGGCAGAGGCAATCATGGCAGCCACAACCCCGAGCGGCGCATAGCCGGTGGTCGCCGTAACAGCAAACCCGGTGACCGCGCCGATCAGCATCATGCCCTCGACACCGAGGTTCAGAACCCCGCTTTTTTCGACGACCAGTTCACCAAGTGCCGCCAGCAGGATGGGCGTCGCAGCCCCCACGATAGTCATGATGATCGGGATAAGCAGTGAATCAGTCATGTCGCATCTCCTGCCTTGGCTCGTTCAGCAAACCTGACGCGGTACTTCACCAGCACATCCGTCGCCAGCAGGAAGAACAGCATCATGGCCTGGAACACGCCGGTCGCCGCCGCCGGCAGACCGATTGACGATTGCGCCAGCTCACCGCCAACATAGGTCACCGCCAGGATAATACCGGCCAGCACAATGCCTATCGGGTGAAGCCTGCCCAGGAACGCCACGATAATTGCCGTGAAGCCATAGCCGGTCGGAAACTGCGGCACCATCTGGCCGAACGGTCCGGCCGCTTCCAGGATACCGGCAAAACCGGCCAGGCCACCGCCGGCCAGCAGCGCTGCCCAGATGGTCCTGTTGGTGTTGAAACCACCATAGCGCGCAGCCGCCGGAGCCGCGCCAACGACCCGGATCTGAAACCCGAAAACCGACTTTGTCATTACCAGCCAGGCGCCGACCGCGACAGCCAGCGCCAGCGGCACGCCCAGGTGAACCACGGTCCCCGATATCACCGTCGGCAAGATCTGGTCATCACTGAACAACCGGGTCTGGGGAAAGTTGAACCCGTCGGGGTCCTTCCAGGGGCCGCGCATCAGGTAGTACAGGACCTGTATCGCCACATAGGTGAGCATCAGGCTCGACAGGATCTCGTTCACATTGAGCCTGGTTTTCAGAAACGCCGGAATGCCGGCATAGGCTGCACCACCGGCTATCCCGGCAATGCACATCAGGGGCAATATCCACCACCCGGTCATGCCCCACGTGGCCAGCGCGACACCGGTGCCGGCCAGGGCACCCATGACATACTGGCCCTCGGCGCCGATGTTCCAGACATTGGCCCTGAACCCGATTGCCAGCCCTATGCCGATCAGGATCAATGGAGCTGCCTTTACGCCCAGGTCCTGCCATTTGTAGCTGTCCATCAGGGGATCGAGAAAGATTTTCCGCACCGCCCCCAGTCCGTCATGACCGATCAGCGTGAATATGATGGCGCCGGTCACCATGGTCGCGATCACCGCGATGAACGGTGTCAGGTACAGCATTGGCGTGCTGGGTTCCTTGCGCTTTTCCAGTTCAATGAGCATGGACCGCCTCCGTCATTTCCGCCGTTGCAAACGGGTCGCCGTGCACACCACCCATCAACAGGCCGATCTCGTCGATGGATGCCTCACCGACTTTCAGGGTTTTGGACAGCCGGCCCTCGTTGATCACCGCCAGGCGATCGGAAATCGCCAGGAGTTCGTCCAGGTCCTGGGAGATCACCACGATGGCCGACCCGCTTTCCGCCAGGTCGACAAGCGACTGGTGAATGGCGGCAGCAGCGCCTGCATCAACCCCCCAGGTCGGCTGCGATACAACCAGCACTTCCGGGTTCTGCAGTATCTCGCGGCCCATGATGAATTTTTGCAGATTGCCGCCTGACAGCGAGCCGGCAAGCGAACCCGGCCCCGTGGTCTTGACCGCGAAATCATCTATCACCTCGCGCGCAAACGCCTTGGCCGCGTGGCCATGGACAATACCGTTGCTGGCCAGCCCCATCCTGTCGCGGGCGGTCAGGATGGTGTTGTCGGTCAGGTTGAAATCCACCACCGCACCATGGCCGTTTCTTTCTTCGGGCACGGCGCACAGGCCAAGGCTGCGGCGGCCCACCACGTTCATTGACGCGATGGCCTTGCCGTCAAGCCGGATGGCCTCTGCATGGGCAGACGGCTGTTCCCCGCTCAGAGCCAGCAGCAGTTCGTTCTGCCCGTTGCCCGCCACACCGGCGATACCGAAAATCTCGCCGGCCCGAACCGCGAAGCAGATATCATCCAGCGCAACGCCGAAATCACCGTCGCCGGCAATGGTCAGCCCGTCAGCGACGAACCTGTCCTCGCCAAATTCGCGTTTTACCGCCTTGCTGATCTGCTTGAGATTGCCGCCGATCATCATTTCGGCCATGGACTTGGGCGTCTCCTGGCGCGGATCGCAGTCGCCCACGACCTTTCCGGCCCGCAGAATGGTTGCAGCCTCGCACAGGTCCCTGATCTCGTGCAGCTTGTGGGAAATATAGAGGATCGAACAGCCGGTCTTCGACAGCCTGCGCAGCGTTTCGAACAATTGCCCGACTTCCTGCGGGGTCAGCACCGATGTCGGTTCGTCCATGATCAGCAGCCGCGGTTCGAGCAGCAGGGCCCGCACGATCTCGATGCGCTGGCGCTCGCCGACACTGAGCGTGCTCACCACCCGGTGCGGATCAAGCTTCAGGTCGTAGGTGTGCAACACCTCGCGGATTTTCTCTTCCAGGCTGGACTGTGAAATGGAGCCGTCCATGCCCAGCGCAATGTTCTCCAGCACCGTCATGGCCTCGAACAAAGAGAAATGCTGGAACACCATGCCGACACCCATCTTGCGGGCGGCTTTCGGATTGGCGACCGTGACAGCATCGCCATCCCAGATGATGTCACCGGCATCGGGTTGCATGATGCCGTAGATCATCTTCACCAGGGTCGACTTGCCGGCCCCGTTCTCGCCCAGCAGGGCGTGAATCTCGCCCGGCTCGACCTTGAAGCTCACGGCATCATTGGCCAGCACGCCCGGAAACGCCTTGGTGATTCCCCTGAGTTCGATACGCGGTTTCACGCCATTGGTCATGCATCGCCTCCCACTATTTTCAACTGCCCCGATGACTGCACACCGTCATCAGCCCTGAATGCAAGCAAGTATTGCACCACTTCTGCCGCCACCAGCGCGGCGATCACTTCAGGGCGCTTGTCGCGCAACATCGATCCACCGATCGGACACACCAGCCGGTCAATACCGGTTGCCCCGCCGGCCTCGCGTCTGATCCAGTTTTTAAACGAACCAAGCTTGGTTTTTGACCCGATCATGCCGACATAGGCCGCATCGTTTCGCGCCAGTGCCTCGCGGGCAATCAGGAAATCCAGCGAATGGTCATGGGTCGCAATAACGAAAGCGCTGTCCGGCAATGCGTCGCGAACAATGGTTTCAGGCAGGGCAGCGAGACGCGTATCGACGCCGGGCGGCGCGGCCTGCAGTTCTGCGTGGCGGCTGTCCACAAGCACCGGGTGAACCGGCAACAGGCACAGCGCCTCGCACAAGGCGTTTCCAAAATGGCCGGCGCCGAAGACATAGACGCATGGCAATCCGACGAGTTCTTGCTCCAGCTCCGTTGCCAACTGATCAATGTCTGTCCCGGCAAGCAACCGCAATGACACCACGACGGACCCGCCACAGCATTGCCCGATCTCCGGTCCCAGCGGGACTGTCAGGTGAACCGGATCCATACTGTCTTCGGCGATCAGTTTCCGGGCCCTGTCTATCGCCAGTTTTTCCAGTTGCCCGCCGCCGATGGTCCTGAATATCCGCTTGCGCGACACCAGCATCCAGGTGCCCTGGTCGCGCGGCGATGATCCGGCCACGACATCCAGGCTCGCCAGTACAAAGGGTCCGCCGCCATGCGAAAACAACCGGATATCATGGCGAAAGCGGTACATGGCTCATGTCTCTCCGGCTTCGGCAGACAACCGTTCGAACGCCAGCAATACGCGTTCCGGAGTCGCGGGTGCATCGAGTTTCGGACAGATGCGATAGTCTGCTGCCGACGCCACCGCCATCGACAGGGCCTCAAGCACGGAGATCGCCAGCATCAGGGGTGGCTCGCCCACGGCCTTTGACCGCCGGATGGTCATTTCCCGGTTTTCGGACCAGTCTGCGAGGGAGACATTGAATATGCGCGGCCGGTCAGACGCCAGCGGGATCTTGTAGGTAGACGGCGCGTGCGTGCGCAAACGGCCTTCGGCGTCCCACCACAGTTCTTCCGTCGTCAGCCAGCCCATGCCCTGCACGAAGCCACCTTCGATCTGGCCGATATCCAGCGCCGGGTTCAACGACTTGCCGGCATCATGCAGGATATCAACCCTGTCCACCTGGTACTCGCCGGTCAGGGTATCGATGCTGACCTCGGAGACCGCGGCGCCATAGGCGAAATAGTAGAACGGTCGACCCTTTCCGGCCTCCCGGTCCCAGTGAATGTCCGGCGTCTTGTAGAAACCTGCCGCCGACAATTGCACCCGGGCCATGTAGGCAGAGCGGATGAAGTCGGGGAACGCGATACGCTGGTTGCCGACCACGACCATGTTGGGCTCAAAGCTGACCTGCTCCGGCGTGACGCCGTGGGTTTCACAGGCAAACTCCACCAGCCGTGACTTGATCTGCTGGGCAGCGTTGGCCGCCGCCATGCCGTTGAGGTCCGAGCCTGAAGATGCAGCGGTTGCGGACGTATTGGGCACCTTGCCGGTGTGGGTGGCGGTGATCTTTATATGCTGCAGATCAATCTGGAATTCGTCCGCCAGCACCTGCGCAACCTTGGTGTTCAGGCCCTGACCCATTTCCGTGCCGCCATGGTTCAGGTGAACCGACCCGTCGGTATAGACATGCACCAGCGCACCGGCCTGATTGTACCAGGTCGCGGTGAACGAGATACCGAACTTGACCGGGGTCAGGGCGATACCCTTGCGGATAACGCCGTGCTTTGCATTGAAGGCCAGGATGGACTCGCGACGCGCGCCATATTCGCTGGACGCTTCCAGCTCCTCGACCAGGCGGGCAATGATGTTGTCATCGACGCGCTGGTGATACGGCGTCACATTGCGCCCTTCGCCGCCATAGAAATTCGCCTTGCGGATCGCCAGCGGATCCTTGCCCAGCGCATAGGCGATTTCCTCGATCATGCGCTCACCACCGACCATGCCCTGCGGGCCGCCGAACCCGCGAAACGCGGTGTTGGACACGGTATTGGTTTTCAGGGGCTGTGATTGCAGCAGCACATTGTCGAAATAATAACAATTGTCGGCGTGAAACAGCGCCCGGTCGGTAACCGGTCCCGACAGGTCAGCGGAGTTGCCGCAGCGCGCGGCAAAGTTCGCCTGCACGCCGGAAATGACGCCCGCATCATCAAAGCCGACATCATACTCGACCAGGAAGTCGTGCCGTTTGCCGGTGGCGACCATGTCATCATCCCGGTCCGGCCTGATCTTGACGGCCCGGCCGTATGTCTTTGCAGCGACCGCGGCCACTGCAGCAAACAGGTTGGACTGGGTTTCCTTGCCGCCGAAGCCACCGCCCATGCGGCGCACGTTCACCGTCACCGCATTGGACGCAACGCCCAGCACATGGGCCACCATGTGTTGCACTTCGCTGGGGTGCTGGCTGGACGAGAATACCGTCACCTCGTCATCCTCGCCGGGTATCGCCAGGGCGATATGGCTTTCCAGGTAGAAATGGTCCTGACCGCCAATGCGCATTGCGCCCCTGATGCGCCGGGGTGCCGCCCCGAGTGCTGTTGCGGCATCGCCGCGCTTCAGGGTCAGCGGTTCGGTGACCAGCGGGTAACCCGCTGCACGGGCATCGGCCACGTCGGTGAAGTGCGGTTTCGACGCATAGTCGACCCTGGCCAGTGCCGCAGCGCTGCGCGCCGCCGCCCGGGTCTCGGCCACGACGGCAAAGATCGGCTGGCCGTGAAACTCCACCGCCTGCGCAAATACCGGATCATCATGCTTGCCTGTCGGGCTGACATCGTTGTGGCCGGGAATGTCGTCTACCGTCAGCACCCCGACCACGCCGGGCGCAGCGCGCACGGCAGACAGGTCCATGCCTGCAATATCGCCGTGGGCAATCGACGACAGGCCCAAGTACGCGTGCAACAGGCCTTCCGGGGCCGCCATGTCGTCAATGTAATCTGCCCGGCCGGTGACGTGCTTGTGCGCGGAATCATGGCGCTGCTCTGCATGCACACCGCCGGTTATGGTCACTTGGCGTGTCATGGCTTACCTCACCCCACCGCTTCGCGCGTCAGCATGATGTTTTCGTGCCCCTGCGTGGTTTCCAGGAACAGCCGCAGCAACAGCTTGCGCGCCACCAGCGCCCGGTATTCAGCCGATGCGCGCCAGTCGCCTATGGGGGAAAAATCGTCCGCGAAACCGGCCTGGGCGTCGGCAATCGACTCTAGCGACCACGGCTTGCCGACGAGCAGGCTTTCGACCGTTGTCGCCCGCTTCGGCGTGGCGGCCATGCCGCCATAGGCGATCACCGCCCCGGCAACCTTGCCATCGGTGATCTTGAGGCGAAAGGCAGCGGCAACCGAGGAAATGTCCTCATCGCGCCGTTTCGACACCTTGTAGGCCGCAAATACATGGTCTTCACCCGGATACGGAATGTGCAGCGCTTCCACGAAGTCACCCTCTTGCCGGTCCTGCTTGCCATAGTCGATGAAGAAATCCTCAACCGGCAGCGTGCGCCGCTCGGCACCCCGGCGCAGGGTCACGCTGGCCCCCAGCGCGATCAGTACCGGCGGGGTATCGCCGATCGGCGAGCCATTGGCGACATTGCCGCCGACGGTGCCCATATTGCGCACCTGCTCACCGCCGATACGGTTCCAGTAACGGGCAATCTGCGGGAAATGGCTGGCCACGGCGGCCTGCAATTCGGTGTAGGTGACACAGGCGCCAATCGTCAGCCCTGATGCGGTTTCCTCGATGCGATGCAACTCATCGAGATGGCAGATGAAGATCGCCGGCGCGATCGGGCGCATCTGCTTGTTGACCCACAAGCCCACATCGGTGGCACCGGCCACGATGACGGAAGTCGTATGCTGGGAACGCAGGTCAGCGAGATCGTCCACGGAAGCCGGCACGAAAAACCGGTCATCGCCGTGGCCCATCTCGACGCGCGCCCCGTCGGCAAGGCCCTCAAGCGTCGCCATTACCCGGTCGCGTTCACGGACCAGCACATCCTGGCCCTGGCCACCGGCAGATGCGGCTGCCATCGCGGCCTTCATGATGGCTTCATAGCCCGTGCACCGGCACAGGTTCCCCTGCAGTGATGTTTCGATGTCGGCATTTGACGGGTTGGCATTTGCCATCCACAGCGCATACAGCGACATGACAATGCCGGGCGTACAGAAACCGCACTGGCTGCCGTGCAGGTCCACCATGGCCTGCTGCACCGGGTGCAAGGCGCCTTCGCTCCCGCGCAGATGTTCGATTGTCACCACGTGACAGGCATCAAGCGAGCCGACGAAGCGAATGCAGGAATTGACGGTTTCGTAGACCAGCTTGCCGTGCGCCAGGCGTCCCACCAATACCGTGCACGCCCCGCAATCACCTTCGGCACAGCCTTCCTTGCTGCCGCACATGCGCTGCTGCAGGCGCAGGAAATCCAGCAGCGTGTCCGATGCCGCCACCGTGTCCAGGTCAACCTGGCGATCGTTCAGCAGGAAACGGATGGATGTGCGGGTTTGCGCCATGTCTGTCAGCTTCCCCTGTAGGTGGAATAGCCAAACGGCGACACCAGCAACGGCACGTGATAATGCGCCGACGGATCGCCGATGCCGAACCGCACCGGCACCTGGTCCAGGAACGAAACCACCTCGTCCCGGTTCAGATAGTCGCCGACATGGAACACCAGTTCGAACACCCCGGCGCGCATCGCGTCACCGGCAAGCAGGGCGTCGTCGCAGCGACCGTCTTCATTGGTCGTGACCGTCCTGAGCAGGTCGCGCGCCGGGCCGTTGAGATAATAGAAGTCGATTTTCAGACCGGCCGCGGGCTTTCCCGCCGCGGTGTCCAGCACATGGGTCGTGATACGACCGGCATTGGTGGCGACATTCATGCAGTGGTTCTCCTGTCCCCCAGGGCCTGAACGGCAACTATCAACCCCTTGCTGCCGGAACGGAAGTGTTTCAGCAGTATATCTCTTTCAAGAAAAAGTTGAAAATGCAGCCTATTTCTTTTCTATACAACTGTAATCATGTGGGGCGTCGAGACGACCCGGGAGTGCACAAATGGCCTATGACCGCGATCTTCTTGGCTATGGAGCCACGCCACCGGCTGTGACATGGCCGGCAAATGCCGCAATCGCTGTTCAATTCGTGATCAATTACGAAGAAGGCGGCGAGAACTGCATTGCCCACGGCGATGCCGCATCCGAGGCGTTCCTGTCCGAAATCGTCGGCGGCACGCCATGGCCGGGCATGCGCCACTGGAACATGGAATCGATATACGAGTATGGAGCCCGCGCCGGTTTCTGGCGGCTGCACCGGCTGTTCACGGGCTGCGCGGTTCCCGTCACCGTCTACGGAGTGGCCACCGCGCTGGCACGTTCTCCACAACAGGTCACGGCCATGCAGGACGCCGGTTGGGAGATCGCCAGCCACGGGCTGAAGTGGATCGACTACAAGGATTTCTCGCGCGCGGACGAACAACAACACATGCACGATGCCATCCGCCTGCACGCCGCCGTGACCGGCCAGCGCCCGACCGGCTGGTATACCGGGCGGTGTTCCACCAACACGGTTGACCTGGCCACCGAAGACGGCGGTTTCGACTATGTGTCGGACAGCTACGCCGATGAACTGCCCTACTGGCGCCATCATGCCGGCCGTGACCAGTTGATCATTCCCTATACGCTGGATGCCAACGACATGCGCTTTGCCTCGCCGCAGGGCTTCAATTCCGGCGACCAGTTCTTCACCTATCTCAAAGACAGCTTCGACGTGCTGTATGCCGAAGGTGAGGCCGGCTCGCCGAAAATGATGAATATCGGCCTGCACTGCCGGCTGGCCGGACGTCCCGGCCGGATGGCCGCGCTGAAGCGGTTCATCGAGTATGCCCAAAGCCACGACAGGGTGTGGTTTGCAAGGCGCATCGAGATTGCCGATCACTGGCGCAAGCATCATCCGCCACCCGACCCTGCTGAACAGCCGCACCTGATGGATCGGCAGGCTTTCGTCGCCCGGTTCGGCAGCGTGTTTGAACATTCCCCCTGGATTGCCGGGCGCGCCCATGATGCCGGCCTCGGTCCTGCCAACGCCACGGTGCAAGGCCTGCACGCAGCATTGCGCACGCAGTTTCGCCTCGCCGGCGAGGACGACCGGCTGGACGTGCTCAAGGCCCACCCGGACCTTGCCGGCAAGCTGGCCGCGGCCGAACGCCTGACGCCCGACTCCACGCGCGAACAGGCAGGCGCCGGGCTCGATGCCCTGACCGATGCAGAACGCGAGCGTTTCACTCAACTCAATGCCGCCTATGTCGAACGCTTTGGCTTTCCGTTCATCATCGCGGTCAGGGGGCTGGACAAGGCGGGCATACTTGCAGCTTTCGAACAGCGGATTGCCCATGCGCGCGATGTGGAATTTGCGCAAGCCTGCGCACAGGTCGAGCGCATTGCACTCTTACGTCTGAAGGACATGCTGCCATGAGCGATCCCGGCTATTACGCGCCCACCGGCGGCCTGCCGCCGCAAACCCAGTTGCTCACCGGTCGCGCCGTCTTCAAGCCGGCCTATGCGGTCATACCCAAAGGGGTGATGAGCGATATCGTCACCAGCAACCTGCCGCTCTGGCGCGGCGCCAGGTTCTGGGTACTGGCGCGGCCCCTGTCGGGTTTTGCCGAAACATTCTCGCAATATATCGCCGAAGTGCTGCCCGGCGGCGGCAGCGAGACACCGGAAACCGACGCCCGCGCGCAAGCCGTGCTGTTCGTGGTGGACGGCGACCTGACGCTGACCATTGACGGCGCCAGCCACACGCTGGCGCCGGGTGGCTATGCCTATATTCCGCCGGGCAGTGACTGGCAGGTCCGCAATGCGTCTGCAGCACCGGTGCGCTTTCACTGGATCCGCAAGGCCTATGAAAAAGTCGACGGCGTGGACATACCGGACGCCTTCGTGACCAGTGATCGCGATGTCGCGCCCATCGCCATGCCC
>SWCD01011419.1_pt1 | contig 15414 bp, 16 predicted proteins | sample 4693011 | NCBI WGS metagenome assembly SWCD01 (sample SAMN10267278, study PRJNA491770) | bioreactor metagenome | isolation source: DHS bioreactor inoculated with marine | place: Japan: Omine Ridge, Nankai Trough | reverse complement strand
CCAGGGAGATAACGCGCCAAAAGAAATTGTCTCCGCCATTCAACAGTTAAATCAATTTTCAAAACCAGATATGATTATCCTTGCCCGTGGTGGTGGCTCAATTGAAGACCTTTGGGCATTTAACGATGAAGCTGTCGCCCACGCGATTGCAGATTCAGATGCGCCATTGATCAGTGGGGTAGGGCATGAAACTGATTTTACAATTGCCGATTTCGTTTCTGATCTTAGGGCTCCCACGCCCACCGCCGCTGCAGAACTAGCCACACCAAATACAGGGGATATTCTTGCAGACCTTATCGAACAACAAGAATTCCTTCACCGAAGCGTTTCCGATCTCTTACAGGAATCACGTTGGGGTTGGAAAGAACTCTCAAACCGTCTCCTGCGTCAATCCCCCAAAAATCGGTTGCTCACCGATCGACAGCGAATAGATGAACTGATCGGTCGTGCCGGATTGGTTTTGGGTCATAATGTAAATTTACAAAAAACCAAACTGGCAGGTTTGCAGCAGCAGATTTTAGCATTAAGTCCAAAAAATGTATTAACCCGCGGCTATGCAGTAGTCACAGGCAAAGATGGAGAAATAATAAATAGTAAATCCCAAGTAAAAAAGGGCGAGGAACTCGCCATTCGCCTATCCGATGGCAAAATTATCACAGAAGTAAAGGACACAGGAGATTTAGATGTCTGATAAATCAATTGAAAAATTAACCTACGAACAAGCCTTCGAAGAACTTGAGAAAGTGGTTTCTGCGTTAGAAGTGGAACAAAAAAGTCTTGAAAAATCCTTAGCTCTATTTGAACGCGGGCAGGAACTATCTAAACATTGCATAAAATTGCTTGATGAAGCGGAACTCAAAGTACAACAATTAACCGAAGAAGGTGAATTAGAAGCTTTTGAGGAATAAAATACACATTTTATTCTTCCTTTGCTTCACTTTTTATCGGAAGGGGGTCAACCAATCCTTTCTTCCTGAATTTCTCCACATATTCTCTGGTATGCCAATAATTTAATCCCAATTCCTTTGCAATTTCAAAAACACTTAAATTACCCTCAAATCGCATCATGATCTTTTCAATAGCTCGATTAAGATCCCAATTATCCCGCCAATCCACCCACAGATCAAATCCCGATAAAAATACAGGTCCTCTAAACTTTCGCATGGGGCGGTAATTACTCGCAAATATACGCACCGTATTCTCGATCATATCCGTAGCCTCTTGAAGCATTTCTTCTTCAATGATCGAAGGATTATCTTCTGTCGTGTGATACTCCTCATACGGCCATCTGCTGATCGAGATACAGGGCACATTTACCCCAGGTCCATTGATCACCCGTTCGTCATTCGCGATCACCTGCGCAAATTCACCTTCCCTAAAATCCTTCCCGCTGTTCACAAGCACCAATTCAGCCACCTGATCGATTAAATGATCAGCCTGCAAAGAATGCTGCAAGATCAAACTATTATTATTCCCCGTCATTTCAATAAAAATCCCCGCTTTGAAATTTCCAATAAGTTCTTCATTTTGAGATAAGTAGGCAATACTGCCAATCGTCTCTGGGCAAAACAAGAATCTTACACTCATTGATCCAGGAGGAAGTGGTTTTTCTGCAAGGCGTTGTGCGACCCCAATTGCCGTCACTACCCCCGCAGCATCGTCATTAGCTTGCATCGGATGGCAAATATGCGCGTTGATCAAAATCTCTCCAGCGTTTGGGTTCGGTCCACCTTCCGGGTGGATCACCGCTGAGGCCACTCGGAACCCGGGTTCGGCGCTGTCATCAAATTCTACGTCGATTACCGCAAGATATTTTTTGTCGCGGGGTAGTTTGTCAAAAACATTTTTACTCAAACAAAATCCCCATGTTCGGTTGTAATATTGGAACTGCCAAGGAATTGCATCAGGGAATTTTTCGGAAAAATGTAAATGTTTTTCAAGTTGTTCCCATGAAATAATTTCATCCATTGGCAGAGAGTAAGAAAGCAAATGCAGAGGATTGTCCGCAAAATCTACAATTCTTTCCCCGTCCTCCGTTTCCAAATAAGCTTCCTTAACATTATATCTTTCAGGCACCACCCATGTCCAAACTGGTGTGCCGGGGGCATAACTCTCAGCCTGGTAATTTGAATCTTCCGGCATATAGTTCCCCACGATCTCTAGCGCTTGGTCAGTCCCTTCCGAAGCCAAGGTTCGATGCAAGGGGTATATTTCTTCAAGGATTTTTTTAAGGGGGGTAATTTCACTCATTTATGCATTCTCTTTATCAATATAATAAAGTAGTTTAGGATCACGTTTCATTTCTATAACCGTGAATTCATAAACATCGCTAGCCTTCATCATCGCCACATCCGCCTCACCGATCTTGGTCTTTTGGATGATGCCTGCCTTTTCCATCAGCGCCCCCATTGGGTTCACCTCAGTGATCACTCCCATATCAATATCCCTCACCAACATCGAAAAAGTTTCCTCACTCGAATGCCCATTTTGGTCAATGATCTCACCAGTAAATTCCTTCATATACCGGTAGTCCACCCCTTCAATTTCTTCAACATGATGAAAATAGGTCATGCTGTTAGTGTAATCCAACCCAATAACCATTATTTTTGCACTTAACCTTCGTAATTGTCCAAATACAGAATCAGCTGCATAAGCACTTCGGTTTCTTATTTTTCCTAATTCTTCTTTATATTTTCCCAAAACCGAAAAGGAATAGATCGGATGAAATACCCGCCAACTCTCAGGATTTTGCCGCACCAGTTCAGTGATGATCCCCATATGAGAGGGGGTATTCTGAAAATCCCACGGAATTCCTTTACAAAAATCAAAATTAAATGCGGGCATGATCAAAGTGCCCTCGTCGCCGATTGTTTCCAACAAACCATCGATAACAGTTTGCGGGCCACCCTCAACCCCCCCCAATGATTTATAGGAGCTGTGCACCTGCAATACATCTCCTTCCGTCAAACCCAGGGATTGAAAACCATTGATCATTTCTTGTTTTGTGATCATAAAAAACCTCTATTTATCTTTTTCTTCGATCTTCCTATTCACAAATTCTATCGCGTCTTTTTTAGTTTTTATCTCACCGGTGATCTGTGCTTCTCGAATTTTCTCTATCAGCTCCCCGATTTGCGGCCCTTCTGATAGTTGGATGATCTTCATCATCTCTTTCCCATCCAAGAGGGTGGGGGGATCAATATCCGTTTCATAATGTTCCCAGTAAGCTTCCAAAAGGGCGCGCAGCACAACCAATAATTTTTCGAGCTTTACATGGTTTACGCTTTTCCCATAATGCGCTAATAATTTGGCCAAGGAAAGGAATGTAATGCTCACCCCTGCCTCGTCCGTCTCCTTGAAATACTTATAAATCTCCAACCGAGAAGGAATTTGCTCACCGACCATTAATGAGTCTGGTCGAGATTGATTTTTGAGAATCGTCCCAAAACGCACGATTTCGACATTGCTTAAATGAAGCCCCTTAGCTCTATCCCTTGCTGTTTGTTTACCATTTGCATCAATTCCATCTATCGCATGATAAAGCGCGGTCAACAATAAAAGCGGGCGAAATTTCCTTTCCGGTGTAAATTCTTTTTGAAGATGTACCGTAAATTGCTTGCGATATCTTCCCAATTTTTGCGCGATTAATCCAGTCGCCAAATTTCCGCCATCTTCATTATCATGCCGATAGTCAATATCCAGTTCTTTAAGGATTTTAGACATTTGTTTTACAGTTTGCAAACTATATTCCCATAGATCATCGATAGGGGGGTCAGATAGTTTTACCCCTTTTAATCGTTCTAATTCAGGCAATACGTATGGCAGAATCCCCAATAATTCCATTACCCGCAAAGATATGTCAGGGTTTGGCGCATCCAATATTTTAAAGAGTTCATCCCGTATTCTTTCTACTGATACATCCCTTAGCCCAGACACCGAATCCCGGATTCCTTTTTTGCTTTCCCCCAATATTTTGAATTTAAATTTTGCCGCCAGCCGCACGGCCCTCAAGGTTCTTAATGGGTCGTCCTTAAAGGAAGAGTCCGAACAAGGTCGAATTTGTTTATGGAATAGATCAGATATCCCCCCCAAAGGATCTAATAATTCCTGGGGCTCTTGGATATCAACCGCCATTGCATTGATCGTAAAATCTCTCCCCCGCAGATCAGCCTCCAGATCATCCCCCCGGAACACCGCAAAATCGATGATTTGCCTAGTTCCGTCCTCATCCACCACCACAACTCGCCCCGCCTCATGTTCATCATCCAAGCTGTAATAGGAAGCTTGCAGGGCATTAGCCACTTTGCGAGCAGTCTTCTGCGCGCCTTTTTGCAATGCAAAATCAAGATCATGAGAAGGGATGTTCAACACCGCATCTCGAATCGCCCCTCCAACCAAATAAATAGATTTATCCTTAGATAAAATATCTTTCACTTGATCAAATAGCGGGGAAAAGGATAATGGAGAAGTTGAATTCACAAAACTTACCTGGGGGTTTTCCTTATGGCGAGTGGATTTTGCAGCTTGTAAAGCATGTTCAGGTGTGCCGCCTTGTCCAACAATGCGGTCTTTTAAGCGTGCTACCCAGCGACCAGCATAAGCAGATGTTTTTTTACTGCCATTTTCAGGAAGAGGGTTATCTTTGGGCATCGTTAATCAGGAGGCGTATATTTATCCAAGTCAACCACACCAATGAAGGGCAGATCCCGATGGTATTCATCTAGATCCAACCCATAGCCAAAAACGAACTTATCATCAATATCAAACCCGCGATAATCAATCGGTACATCCACCTCTCGCCGAGAGGCTTTATCCAATAACGCGCAGATCTTTAGGCTCTTAGGGTTTCTCGTTTTCAGCAAGGACAATACAGCCGACAGAGTATGACCACTATCTATAATATCTTCGACCAAGATTACATTTCGATCAAAAATATCACTTCCAAGGTCCATGTTGATCCGTACCTGACCGGTCGATTCTCTTGTCCCCGCACCATACGAAGAGATCGCCATAAAATCGATCATATGCGGGGTGCTGATATGTCGCATCAGGTCAGTAAGAAACATCACACCTCCCCGTAAAATACAGATTAGCAGCAAATCCTCATTCTTATAATCTTGGGTGATTTGCGCACCAAGTTCGGCGATCCGCGCCTGCAGATCTTCTTCACTGACCAATACTTCTGCAAGGAAATTTTTATAATTTGCAATTTTTTCTAAATTCATTTTAATCTCTTGGTACGCTATGGTGGGCACGACACCGCGCCTCATATAATTCGTTCGCCCCAACGATCACAACATCATCATCATAATGGGCGGGTTCCCCATTTACCAACCGCTGTGTTCTCGAAGCCAACTCGCCGCAAACCATGCAGATCGCATGTAATTTATTCACCCTTTCAGCTTGCGCAATTATTCTTGGCATCGGTCCAAAGGGTTCCCCCCTGAAATCAGTGTCAAGTCCCCCCACGATCACCCGAATCCCCTTCTCAGCCAATGTATTCACGATTTCACTCAGCTCATCATCTAAAAATTGAGCCTCATCCACCGCGATAACAGTCGTATTTTTTGAATATTTTTCTAATATATCGGAGGCTTTTTTAATCGGAATGGCATCAAAATCACTCCCCGAATGCGAAACCACCTTTACATGATGATAACGATCATCGATTGCTGGTTTAAATACTTCCACTCTTTGTTTAGCGATCGTCGCTCTGCGCAACCGCCTAATCATTTCCTCGGTTTTTCCACAGAACATTGAGCCTGTTATTACTTCCACTAATCCAGAATGATGTTTCATTCTTTACCTCATGATTTATCTGGTTTCCATATGCATGTAAGTTTACTTGATTATGGATTTGAATTCAACAAAGGGAGCCTTAAAAGATGTATTAGGCCAAAAGGATAACTACCAATATCATTTAATTAAGTCCTAACCCAACATATAAAGAAATTCTTAATTTATCGGGCTATCTTGTTTTGGTCCGTCCTTCAATTAAGCAAAAAAAGACGCCTGTTTTATCAGGCGTCTTTAAGTTTTACGTTTACAAATACCACTTACTTTGCGGCTTCTTCCTCACCATCTCCAGGGAGGACATAGCCCAATCGGCGTAATCCTTTCTTCACATCAGATAATGATTTGCGTCCAAAGCCATCAATCGCCAACACAACCTCTTCACCTTCAGCCAATTTTGCAATGAATTCACCAGCATTGGTAATCTTCACCTTAGCTAAAGAATCAACAGCTCGTTTGCCAACTGTAAGATCGGTCAATAAGCGGTCTGGAGAAACCTTCTCCGCTGCTCGAGCGTCAATTTCAGAAGTATATTTATCTCTAGCTTCAACACGTTTCATGAAGCGTTCCACTTGGCCTTCAGTGTCCACAATACGTTGCTCACCAGTAAAGAAAGGGTGGCAGTTGGAACAAATATCTACGCTCATCGATTCTTTCGTGGAACCTACTGTCCAAGTTTCACCGCAAGCACAGGTGATCACAGCTTCTTCAAAATAAGTAGGATGAATTTCTTTCTTCATCGGATTTTTACCTTTCAGCGTTTACGCTGGATTAATCGCCGGCCGCTACGGGCTCAATGCGAACGAACTTTTTGCCGCCACGTTTATTTTCGTATACAACATTGCCAGCAATTGTTGCAAATAGGGTGTGGTCTTTGCCCATTCCGACATATCGCCCAGGATAGATCTTGGTGCCGCGTTGGCGAACCAATATATTTCCAGAGATTACGAATTCGCCGCCATATTTCTTTACACCAAGGCGTTTTGATTCACTATCACGACCATTGCGGGTTGACCCGCCACCAGTTTTGTGTGCCATAAATACCTCTTAATGTCCTATTTCTTTTCTTCAGCAGCTGGTTTTGCTTTAGCTTTTGGTTTTGTTTCAGCTTTTGGTTTTGTTTCAGCTTTAGGTTTTACTTCAGCCTTAGGTTTTACTTCAGCTTTCGGTTTTGCTTCAGCTTTCGGTTTGCTGCTCGTCTTTTGGATCTTATCGATCTGCAGGCGAGTATATTGTTGGCGATGTCCTTGTCTCACTCGATATCGCTGTCGTGATTTATATTTGAATACAAGGATCTTTGGGGCTTTGAACTGGTCAACCACGGTAACTTTGACCTTAGCACCTTTTACCAAAGGCGTACCAACACTAACTTTACTATTGTCAGATATTAATAGGACATCGCTAATATCTAACTTCTTACCAACTTCTATGTCGAGCTTATCTACTTCAATGGTGGCACCTTCAATAGCTTTATACTGTTTGCCGCCACTTTCAACTATGGCATATTTCATATGCTCCTCCAAGCTTCACTTCACCGCATCTCACGCAAGCAAATGCCCAATTGCGGGGAAGTTGAAGGGTTCAGATTATTAAATTAAGCCTAATGTTTTATCTTAGGCAGGTCACCAAGAAAGAATTATACATAGGAAGGAGCAGTCTGTAAAGGGGCGGCTATGTAAATTTCACCCCAATAATCAACCTTATCAAACCCTTAAGTTAATTGCACATTAAATGATCCGTCCCTCGAATGTGGAGTATTTAAGCAGAAAGGTATTTACTTATAAAATTTCTTTCATTTACTTACTTTATTCAAAATTTGAAGGGGAAGATCAGTTTCCTTTTTCTGATTCCCGATCCACATCCCCACCACCACCAAGGAAATACCAATAATCGTCATGCCAACATTGCTCACACTTCCATTAAATATGTCAATAATTGTACCAATCACAATTTGCCCAGCAATCACTAACACAGTGGTTTTACTCGCCCCAATACGGGGTATCACAAGGCTGTTAATCGTCACATAAAGCGCTCCTATTAGGCCACCTAAAAATAAATAAACGGGAATGCTTTTCATCTCAATTACCATCCCACTAAATAGAATCGGAGACAAAATTACCAAAGAAAAAAACCCAATAAAATGATTCCAAAAAGAGGAGCCCGCGCTTGATATATGTAGACCCAGTCTTGCGTTCACCACTCGGGTGGTAACGATCATTAAGCCATTAAAGAAAGCCAACATAACCATCAAGGAAGTTGCCATTTTTCACCTCTCAAAATAATAATATGAAGATCGAGCCCGCTAATATACAAAAGATTTGAATAAGATCTCTTTTAAATAAACTTCTTTTTTCCATGCCAAACCAACCCTTAATATCAAAAAGTATGGCTAATGAGGTTTGGCCCAAAATCATTAGAGAAAAACTCCCGATTAATCCAATGCTTGAGTTGACGGTAATATTCGCCATCACAACCACCCATGCCCCGCTAATTCCCCCAAAATAGGACCATATTGGTGCATCTGAAGAATAGGGGAAAATCTTCTTTTCCTTTGACATCCACCGCCAAAGGAACCAACTCCCAAATATCCCCACAAAGTGAGCCACCATGGAAGACCAAGCGGGGGAGGAATATTTAGCTAATTCGCCATTAATAAAAATCGTGATGCCAAGCATCCCGCCCGAAGCTAATGCACTGCTAGCGTATAAACTCTTTTTCATAATTCTTTCCTTATCTGTGGCAGGATAATGATCCTGAAATAAATAACGCTGTCAAATAATCTCGACATAAACAATCTTTACGTCAAGATAAAGAGTTTACACTTGATTTACCTATACGTCAAGAATCTTGTCATCAAGATAAAAATTGGTATACTTGGAGTATGAAAACAGATCATGTAGATTTTATTCAAACACAATGGACCATGGAAATGCCCGGGTTAGACACATCCCCAATGGGAATTATTGGCCGAATCTCCCGAATATCACGCCACATTGACCGATTACTTCAAATGAATTATTCGAAATTTAATCTTAATGGCGGGGAGTTTGATGTCCTTGCCTCATTACGTCGCTCTGGACATCCATTCCAGCTCACACCCACCGAATTATTCAAATCAATGATGCTTTCATCAGGAGCGATGACAAACAGGTTAGATCGTTTAGAAGACGCAAACCTCATTATAAGAAGTTTAAATCCTGAAGATCGCCGCGGCACGCTGGTGACATTGACGGAAAAAGGGATTGATCTAATGAATGATGCCTATCCAAGTCATATTGATAATGAAACCCAGATCCTGAGTGGACTAACCCCATCCGAGCAAAAAGAATTTACCGTTTTACTCCGAAAATTGCTATTCACATTTGAAAATAATTAATTGGAATAGGGGGGTATGAATCTAATATATAATTATTAAAATACCCCCCGGAATAATTTCCTTTCCCCCTTGGCCCCCAAATATAATTCAAGCTTTTAAGCACTAACTCGCATGAAGCGTTTTTATATATCGAAAAACAATATGTCCACCCGAAGAAATTTTTTATCCACATAATTTTAATAGTAAAAAATCCAAAATTTGGCTCGCATCTGGGGTAGCTAAACGGACCCATCCGGAACCACACCAGGTAAATGTTGGGCAATCTTTAGAATTGTTGCGCTTTGATTAGCATAAAAACCTAGGTATTTTGCCAATCACCAAATCAGGAGGGCGGAATAATTGGCAACAGCCAATTGACATCAACTGCGCCTATGAATATATATTCTAGAATACAACAGAAAAAATTATTAGAATGATTTTTTAGACTTATCAAGCCACATTTGGAACATTAATATCCCCCAAAGTTCCTGATGCCAATTACGAATTCCAAGTTGGTGTTCATCCCATTTTTTTCGAATTATTTCAGAATGAAAATATCCCTCGCTTTCTAATCTCTTTTTATTTAATAGTTCTTCTCCCCAATCCCTCAGATCATTTTTTAACCACTTTCCTATGGGTAAATTAAAACCCATTTTTTTTCTCTCAGTAAGTTCCCTGGGAACATACCTGTTTAGTACTTGCCGCAAAATCCATTTCCTCCCCCCCATATTTATCTTCATAGATCTCGGTAAACGCCAAGCAAATTCAACTATATTATGATCATCCACTAATGGAACCCTCACCTCTAAACTTACTGCCATACTTGCACGATCAACTTTTGTAAAAATATCATCAGGCATATAAGACATTGAATCCCAATACATCATCCGATCCATAAATTTATCATCAGAAAATTCGATCTTGCCTCTATTTGAATTGAGGTCTATCGTAAAATTATTTTTTAATAGTTCCCCTGGATATTTCCAAATAGATCTCATCATGAAATATGTCTCATCGGCTGAGCTCATATTGAAAAGATCCATATATTTTTGCATTTTATTAATCGAGCTCTCAAATTTGTTTTTTGTGAGATTTGTCCTAAAAATATTCTTAGAGAAATTACTTTCAGCAAAACGCTTAAAAATATTATTCCGAACTGATAAGGGGATCCAGGAAATAGATGCCCATATTTTTGGAGCCAAGGTATACCAATCATACCCGCCGAACAATTCATCCCCGCCTTCTCCTGTAAGGCAAACAGCAACATCATTGCGAGCAATTTTAGAAACCATGTAGGTAGGAATTTGAGAGGAGTCAGAAAAAGGCTCATCATAAATTTCTGGAAGTTTCGAAATCACATCCTTAGCAATTTTTGGGGTGATATAAAATTCAGTATGATCTGTTCCTAAATGTTGAGCAATTTGTTTTGCAAAATTTGCCTCGTTATATTCTTTTTCATGAAATCCAATTGAATATGTTTTTACTTTTTCCGAACTATGCCTTTGCATCATTGCAGCTATCAAAGATGAATCCACTCCCCCCGATAAAAACGCGCCCACCGGCACATCCGCAACCATTCGAAGTCGAACAGACTCGCTAATCAATTCATCCAGATCAGAAATAGCTTCTTTCCTTGTTCCATCATAGGGCTCTGAGCGTCCTTTTATGATCTTCTTTTCTAAGGACCAATATTGTTTTTGCATCAAAGGCTCATCAATTTCCCTTGGACTAAAGATCACCATATGGCCTGGTAACACTTTTTTAATTCCCTCATAGATGGAATGCGGGGAAGGGACATTCGAATGTTTTAGATACAGTGCCAAAGAATTTTGATTAATAGTATTCTGGAAATTTGGATGTGCAACCAATGCCTTCAATTCCGAACCAAATACAAAAATTTTTCCCACCCAACCATAATAAAGCGGTTTTACACCCAATCGGTCCCGAATTAAAAATAATTTTCTTTCTACCCGATCCCATAATGCAATTGAAAACATCCCATTAAAATGAGTTACAGCTTCTTCTGGTCCCCATTCCATAATGCCAGCCAATATGATTTCAGTATCGGTAGAACTTTTAAAGGTATGCCCTAATCTTATTAATTTTTCACGCAGGCTGGAAAAATTATATATTTCCCCATTTAATAGGATGATAAATCGCCCATCTGACGATATCATCGGTTGGTTTCCCTGAGAACTCAAATCTAAGATTGCCAATCGTCTAAATCCTAACGCAATTCCCTCAGATGGATCGATCCATTTCCCACTTGAATCAGGTCCCCTGTGTGCGAGGCAAGATGACATCATAGAAATTTGCTCATCTAGATCATCATTTTTTAACGATCGTGTACGATCAACGATACCCGTAATGCCACACATTCAAATATTTTCCTCAAAAATAACCTGCTTTATGATAATCTATACTAACAATCTTTTACTTGCTTGTCAGTCCCTTTGCAAATATTTCTCAAGAGATTTACTAGTTTATTAAACATTATTATCCCATTTGGAGCACTATGATTTCTCCCTTGGTAACAATAGTTATTACCTCATATAATCATGAGCATTTTGTCCGAGAATCCATTTCATCCGTCATGAATCAATCCTATCCCAATATGCAAATTATTGTAGTGGATGACGCCTCCACCGATAACACAAAAAAGAAGATCATTCAGCTTCTAGAAGAAAATCCGAATAAATTTCAAATTGAAGTTAACAAGGAAAATTCAGGTTCTTCATTTTCTCGAAATGTCGGGCTTTTACAGGCAAAAGGTAAATATGTTTGCTTTTTAGATGCAGACGATCTCTACCTTCCCAATAAAATTGCTACACAAGTAAATGTCATGGAGGAAAAAACGGGATTCACTTTTTCGTACCATGACTCATTGGTATTTGATACAAATAATGAAAAAAATAATTTCCTTTCTTCTAAACGGTATGGCTCCGGCGGGGGGAATGCCGCTGATTTAATTGAAAAAGGAATGTTTATAACTTTTGGATCCATAATGTATAAACGTGAAAATCTAAAGAATATATTTTTCAATGAAATCATATTTAGATCTGAAGATTGGGTGTTTACAATTGACTCATTATTTGCAAGTTCGAATAAATTTATCTATATCAACGATCCTCTAATGAAATATAGGAGACATAGCAATAATAAAACACTCTCCTGGGAGAAAAAATTACAAGGAAATCTCAATAATTTAAATATTATCAATTCAAAATATGAAGATCTCGAAAGTCCTGTTCGAAAAAGGAAAGCAGATCTATATTTTATGTTATTCTTTTTTTTATTCCTGAATGGCAAATTTCGAGAATCTTTTCCAAATCTTCTAAAATACTTAAATTATTCATTCCCCAACATATTTAGATGTTTGAAAGTTCTTTTTAGAGAATCCAATTTCCTCATCAAGAATAACTTCCAGCTTGATCCCTTACTTACTTCAATGATATTAAAAGAAGAAAATTAGCCTAAGAATAGAATTTATAAAATATTGATTTGAAAAGTTGCCTTTTTCACAAATATTTAAATAATTTCTCCCCCAATCCATTAATTCGAAGTTATGCACTCTAAATCATTTGGGAAATCCTGCTCAAATAGCATACATCCCACCAAGCCACTACCCCGGCTAAGGATTTGACCTTTTTAACCCTCCATTCTTATAATTCCAGCCCCATTTCCGCCGTGAAAAATTCCAGCTCTCTCCCTATACCCCGGAACTCAATATTGTGATCCGAATTTAAGGCAATAAGGTCTCGACCCCCATCTCAGTTTATGCCATTGGGCAGCAGTGGAGGAATTATCAAAAACAAACACTTGACAAAAATCGGGTTACCGGATAATATATGCTCATTACCCGATTATGCGCAATACTGGTAATATCGAATAACCACACTGTTTAATCAGAAAGGAAAATATAATGAACAATTTTATTATGGATGAATTATTAGCGGAAGAATACCGTAATGCACGTTTATCTGAGGCAAAAAAACACAATCAAATGTCGCAAATTATAAGCAAAACAATTTCCTTGCGTTTATATAAAATTTTGGCAAATCTCGGCACGAGAATTGAAAATTTTGGTACAAAGGTTGAATCATATTATAATTGCTTGGCCGTGCGTGAAAAGAGAAACATTTTAGCAAACGATTAAAGCAAGCTGCAAGATAAAATAGTTTTTCCCAGGAGAATTATATGTCCCCAGCGATTCAGACCTTCATCGAGACGCCAGTAAGAGCCAGAATTCGGATTGGACTTGCGCCGGTTCAAAATGCAATCCACAGTTTGCTTTTATTGACTCAAAGAGCTCATCTATCTGGCTTAGGTGGGTGGGTCATTGAAACTGATAAGAATCTTTCTTCGGAAGATCGAAAACTTCACTACTCCGTAATGATTGGTTTTTACCACGCGATAATGCCTGAAAAGAGTTGGAATAATTTTCAATCCTACATAGATCATTTGACAGCGATTAGCCCAGATGAACTGCGTGACAAAATGTTGAAAAGGTATTTAGATATGCCAGTAAGGGGTGAGATATCTAAAGATTTTAATATGAATGAAGTTATTGAAAGCGAAGATAAATATATTGAATTCCTTAAAGAAAAATTTCCTAAATCAAAAATTGACGAAGATTTAGAGAGATGGGCATATGGCTATGTAATAGATCCACCTGCAATGAAGGAGTTAATTGTTAACCATTTACAATATTATTGGGATGAATTCCTTTCCGATGAATGGAATCGGGTATTACCCACCTTGGAAAAAGCAGTTAATGCATTCAAAGATATTGATTTCAGTCAAATGGATAATTTCGAAGCAGCTAAATTTATTGTGGGAGATGCATTAGACAAAGATGTCTGGGAAAAAAAATGCAGAGAATCGGAAGGATTGTATTTTGCACCTTCATTACATGTGGGTCCTTATTTAGGAAAATTTTATTTGGATAATTACCAAGGATTTATTTTTGGAGCACGCCTTCCAGACAACACAAATGTGAATGCGCCAGAACTTAATCAGGCGGATATATATGTAAGGTTGAATGCCTTGGCAGATGAAATTCGATTGCAGATTTTAAAATTTATCTCATCCAATGGTGAAAGCTGTTCCATGGAAATCATTGAAGCGCTGGGCCTGAGCCAATCGGCCGCATCTCGCCACCTTGCTCAACTAACAGCAACTGGCTATCTGGTTGCCCGCCGAAATAATGGCGCAAAGTGTTACCATCTAGATAAAAAGCGAATTATTGATACTTTGGACACAATTAAAGAATTTTTGACGGCGTAACTAGTTAAAAATAGAAAAATACCATTTAATTTGGGGTATTTTAATCCTAACTCTTGAATTATCACCGCACCCGGAGGGATTCGAACCCCCAATCCCTTTGGTCTCATCGTTTGCCCATTTCTACGATTTCAATACCCCGGCTTCTAACATCCCACACTTTTACCCTCCCATTCCCCTATTTTTCCTATTCAAATATTATTCTAATACCCCTTATATAATAAAATAATCACTATGCTGGAAAATGATATTTGGAGGGTAATATTATTGAAAAATAGTAGTGGGTAAAGTTAGGTAAGTTTTATTACTTAGTGTAATATTAAATAAAAGATTTTTGGGAAAAATCGAGGAAGAAAATGGCAAACAGAAACAATCCGTATATCGCGGGTGCGCCTGTTGTCGAAAAGCGCATGTTCTTTGGGCGAGAAAGTGTATTTGATTGGATCGAAAACAGCCTTTCAGGAAAATACGTCGATCACATTCTCGTTCTCCACGGTCAAAGACGAGTGGGAAAGACCTCCGTTCTAAAACATATCCCCAACAGATTACCAGATCGTTATATTCCCGTTTTTATTGATCTCCAAGGAAGAGTATCCACCACCCTGGGTAGATTTCTCGGATGGCTAGCACGAGAGATTGTTCGTGCCCTCCAAGATCAAGGGATCCCTTTTAACCGCCCTGATCAAAAAGAATTTGAAGCAGATTCAGAATATTTTGAAAACGTTTTCCTCCCCATCATCCAATCTCAGCTGGGTGACCGAAGGCTGCTCCTCACATTTGATGAATTCGACACCTTTGAATCCACAGATGCCCAAGAAGGTCTCGCGCTCCCCTTTATGGCCATATTGAAACGCTTGATGGATTATGAGTACCTCAGCTTCATTTTCTCTATCGGCTCCTCTGGTCGCAAACTAGAAAATATGCAGGCGGCCTACACTTCCTTCTTTAAACAAGCATTATATAGAAAGATCAGTTTTCTCGAG